>JAEEGK010010185.1_pt1 | contig 21729 bp, 11 predicted proteins | sample 8958771 | NCBI WGS metagenome assembly JAEEGK01 (sample SAMN16246547, study PRJNA631951) | gut metagenome | biome: gut microbiome; feature: rumen; material: SC-attached | host: Bos | place: Iran: Karaj | collected 2018-10 | reverse complement strand
GCTGAGGTGTAAGTTGGATGGGCAAGACGCTTGATATCAAATACCTTGAAGTTGTCGCCATTATCATCTTCCATCAGGGAATAGGTGCCACCAACCTCGATTTGTGAACCCATCGGGATGGTGTCGAAGCCGACGATGAGGGCATCGCCATCGGGATTGGGCCAATAGCCATCTACAGTCGTATAGTAAGTCTCTTCGCCCGTGACGATGGCCAGACGGTTGTCGCTGGCGTTTTGTTCAAAATATGGTGCCTCGACTTGGGTCAAGATGCCGTTGATGGTAATGATTTCCTCGTTGATGTAAACCGCTATCTCGAAGATTCCATAGTCCGTTTCAATTTCGATGGCTGTCTCCACATAACCTCTAACCAGGTCCTTCAAGGTTACGGTCATATCTGCATCATAACCATTTAGGGTCAAGTCGAATGGTGGTGCCATTGGTTCAATCTCAATATTCAAATAGTCAGTGTTCTTCTCTGCAATGGAATAGACGTGTATCGTCGGGATGTACCATGATTTGTTCATAATCATTGTTTGAACGACACCGGACGGATTATCGAAGTACATCTCACGCGCGAACAAGAGATTCACCATGCCTGCTTGATCAATCATAACCGGCAGCTCCCTTTGACCGACCGAAGTGAAGATGGATACCGATGTTGTGACGTATTCCCTCAAGTCCTGGTTATCTTTTACAGGATAGATGAAAAGAAAGTTGAACGATACGCTTTCTCCAGGATCGATGGTGTAGGGAAGGTCAGGAAGGTCGTAGCCAGGCCACAAATACCCGCCATAATCACCCATAGAATCGATTTGCACAGGGTAGTTGTATTCGTTTGTGATGGTGAAATACTCAATATCCCCATTGTGGTAAAACCAAAGCGTATCGGGATTGAATATCAAGTCACCTTGCTGCGCCACGCCGCCAAAAGCGAAGGCAAGTGAAATCGCTAATGTTAATACTAATCTTTTCATTGTCGTATGTTTTTGATTGTTATTCATTTATTCGTTTCGGTTTGTAGGGCTGTCACAACGTGGCAGCCGCCTTGGTTTTCCATGTGCGGCTGCCGTAATACGACAGCCCTACGAGACCGCGATTAACGCACCACAAATTTCTGCGTTTCGCCTGCAAAGGTAATGAAATACATGCCTTGGGGCAATGACGAAACATTAATTTGTTGGTTTTCAGCATTAATATTGCCTGAAAGGACGGTTTGGCCCACCAGGTTGGTGATATGGTAGGTTTCCGCCGGTAGAGACGTGGCGCGCCGCGTCTCTACAAACAAAACACCATTGGTAGGATTAGGATAAACCGCAAAGGTCCCTGCGGTTCCTGAGCCTGTCGAAGGAGTCGAAGGGCCGCCTTCTTCAATGCCATGCAATTCATCATAAATCGCATCGCAGTCCTCGTCGCCATATTTGAATACCAATTCATCTTCAACCCAATAGCAACGAAGACCTTCAACCCGTATGCCGTCGCCATTGTCCATCAATCTTTCGGGGAAGAAACTCGTAAGATGGCCGATGCCGCACACGATGTCGCCGCTGAAGAGGCCATCCGCATCGCTTACACGCAGTGTTCGATATGATATGCCTTCATATTCAGTATAAAACACGGCATCCACAAGCATGGTGAGGGTTTCCGTGCCAACCTTGATGACCCAACTGTCGCCTTCTTGGGCACCAAGGTCATAAAGCACGGTAAATTCTTCCAGGGTTTTGTTCCACCAATACAGCTTGCCGTCACGCTCATAGACATACTCGTGTGTTTCTTCGGTATGTACGTCCTTGTCGTAAAGCGTATTGATTTTCACAAGGATATGCGTCGGCTCATCTTGTACAATGGTATCGCCGGCCTGATACATATATTGATAGGTGATGGTGCCATTCTCATTCTGGATTTCGTAGTACCATTCGGAACTATTAGGGAAGATGGTGCCCCCCACTGGAACCATGCCATTTTTATAGACGAGACCCTCTTCCGAAGCAATGAAAAACGTGGATCCGAGGCCGTCAATGCAGTTCAAGTCGCGACAGTGTGTCATGCCGTCGTTGTAACAGTAAGGAATGCCAAGGTGATTCATCTCGCATTCACCCAGCCACCAACCATTTTCAATGATAATCGGGAACCATTCAGTAGAGCCTTTGTTCAATCCCCTTCCCATCAAGACGCAATCGTATGGATCAGAGAATTTGGCGCGAGTGAAATCTCCCGCATATTCGTCAAAGACGTCACTTTCCGTGTTGGTGTAGAAATAGGTGTCAAAGCCATCGTTGGTAATCAGAAGGTTGTTCTCGCCATTGTTGAAATAGCCATACAACTCGACCAAATAATAGGCATAAAACTTTGCAACAAACTGATGCCAGGACTCACAGTCCAAGGTCAGTTTTTCCGTCCAGGTCGCGCCTCCATCCAATGTAATGAAAACATGGAGTCGTCTTTGGAATTGCGCATCGACATCGGCAACAAGCAGGCAGCCACCAATATAATCATAGCCCCTCTCCATAAACAATTCGCAATAATCGACACGTCCAAAATCAAACTGATGCGAGGTGAAAGTTTGGCCGCTGTCGTCGCTGCTCCAAAGGATGCCATTGTCATCGAAAAGATACAACAGGCTTTCGTTATAGTAAGGAAGCACAACAAATTTATTGTTTTGGGTCCACGACGGTTGGTCGAGCGACACAAATTCGGTATTCGGCAGTTCATTCCATGTCGCTCCGCCATCCGTGGTTTTCACTATGATGCCCTTGTGGTTCGCTTCGTCCCAAGTGCATGAGTCGCCACAGGCGTATCCCACTTCAGAGGATGAAAAGGCAATATGAATCATGTCATATCCGGGCTTTTCGTACACCACATCCCACGACCTGCCTCCGTCGCTGGTCTTCAATATCTTTCCGTTCTCGCCACAGGCCACCACTTGGGTCTGGCTGATGCAGTAAATGCCGAACAAATCCTCCGAAACGCCCGTCTGGAGCTCCTGCCAGCCTTGCTGATACTGTATGTTGGGGTTCACTATCCTGTCGACATCCCTAATACTCTTGTAATAGGTCTCTTCGTCGCGATCCCATACAAAAGCATGGATATAAAGATGGTTGTCGTGGCCCTTGAAAAGCCCCAAATCGGGGTCGGGAGCGCCGTGCGACTGCGGAATGCTTTCGCCGTACTGCGTATAGGTCTCTCCGTGATTGGTGGAATAAAACAGGGACTCGCTGTAATTGTCAAGACGTTTCATCGCAAAGATGACATCGTCATCTGTCACCGCAAAACGGTCGGCATTGACAAAATAAACCCCGTTGTCGTAATAAAACGTCCAAGGACTGGCGGCCAGGATGTTCCCTTGGCTGTCGAAAGCCATATCCCTTGCGCCACCTTGCGTTTTTACTGTCCAGTGGGTCATGTCGTCCAATGTCGCGGTGTAGATTCCCACCTGGTCAGCGGGATAAGTCCAACTGTAGGTGCTCACATACACGTTTCCCGTATGGTCGGCAAGGATGCTGCCAAAAAGCGCGTCACCAACAAAATCAATGGGCGTCTCGTTCCACGACTCACCGCCGTCCAAAGTCCAATACAATATGTCACCTCCTTTGACGAACAGTGTATCGTCGGAAACGGCATACATGGGCGCGTTTTCGAAATGGGAATTGAGGAAATCGGGGCTATTGCGCCAGGTGTCGCCACCGTCATCGGAAATGCAAAGGTGATATTGGTTGTAAGGCAAGTCGAAGATGCGTCCATTCGGGCTGATGGTAAAGCCATCGAGATGGTTGTAGTAGGTTCCTTCCAGAACTACCTGCCATGTTTCGCCCTCGTCTTGCGAACGTTGGATTCCGGTTTCGCCGATAAACAAATCGCCGTTGGCGGCCACGCCTTTTAGCGTCCCTGGAATGTTGATAGGCTTCCAAACATTTTGCGCAGCAAGGATGCCTATGCATCCAAGGCAAATCATTACAGTTAATATTAGTCTTTTCATGGTCGTATGTTTTTGATTTTTATTTATTTACCACAAATTTCCGCGTTTCACCGCCGATGCTAATGAAATACATGCCCTTGGGCAAGCCCGAAACATCTATCTGCTGCGTTTCAGCGGTGATGTTTCCTGAAAGAACCGTCTGGCCCGTGAGGTTGGTAATGCTGTAGGTTTTCGCTGGTAGAGACGTTGCGCGCAACGTCTGTACAAACAATACGCCATCGGTCGGGTTAGGATATATCGTTAAGGTCCCTGCGGTCCCTGAGCCTGTCGAAGGGCCGATTTCATCCACACCATGCACCTCTGAATACACCGCGTCGCAGTCCTCGTCGCCGAGTTTGAAGACCAATTCGTCATCAATCCAATAGCAACGCAGACCTTCTACGCGTATGCCGTCGCCATTGTCCATCAGCCTTTCGGGGAAGAAACTGGTGAGGTGACCGATGCCACACACGATGTCGCCGCTGAAGAGGTCCTCGGGGTCGCTAACGTGCAGCATCCGATAGGTTCTGCCTTCGTATTCGATTTCTTCAACCGCGTCCACATGCATATCGATGGTTCTTGTGCCGACCTTGATTTCCCATGAGTCGCCCACTTGGGCATTGAAGTCATACAGCACGGTAAACTCTTCCAAGGTCTTGTTCCACCAATACAATTTGCCGTCACGCTCATAGACATATTCATGCGTCATATCAGTATGTACATCCTTGTCATAAAGTGTATTGATTCTCACGAGGATATGCGTCGGCTCGTCTTGGACGATGGTGTCACCGGCCTGATAGAGGTATTGATAGGTGATGGTGCCGTTCTCGTTCTCGATTTCATAGTACCATTCCGAACCTGCAGGAATCATATCGCCTGGTATAGTGACAAGGACATAATCATTTTCAGGATGCTCGCTGTCCAAGGCGTAGGCCGACTCGCAACCGTTCTCGTAGGATGCCGTGAGGCGATAGTAGTAATCACCCGGTTCATTTGTAAGGTCGTCCATATAGTAGCAAGCGAATTTGCTTGTCTCTGCAATTCGTTCCATAGCGTCCAAACTTTCACCTCGATAGATGTTGAAGTGGTCCACTTCATTGTCTTCTTTAGCAAATGGCTCAAGGAAAGCCTGTATCAGCCAATCGCCTCCCTGTCCAGTTTCGGCATAATAGTCATAGTACCCCGTAGAATAAGCGCCTGCCCAGCGCCCGTTAGGATCGCCTGCTGTGGGACAATAAGCGGCTGGAAGGGAATCGGTTTCCGCCATAATCCAAATCGGTTGCTGGCCGTCAAATGTTACTCCGACGCTGATTTCAACCCATTCATCTGGTCCGGGCTCAAACTCTCTGTAAGAAGACCAAACCATCGTGTGTGGAGCGGTTTCGTCTCCTTCGTATGTGCCTATATGGATGTAGCCTCCATGCTCGGTACAACCCGTCTTATAGAACCTGATTTTGGAGATATAACCACCAAGATAATGATTCAAGGTATCGGCTGGAATCTTAATGCCCCATTTCCCCGTTATATCAGTTATATTAACAGACCCTGTCATCGGCTCTTGGTCGTAATGATACCAAAAGCCCTCTACGGGGTTCCATAGCAAACTGGCATATTGAGTTCCATTAGGTGTTTCATAGTATTGCCCACTGAAGTTTTCAGGCGCGTCGCAGCTTTCTATGATGAAATCGACCTCTTGTATACTCTTGTAATATTGACTCACAAACGTAGGCTCCCAAACATCTCCATGACAATACAGATGGTTGTCGCGGCCTTTATAAAGTCCCAAATCGGGGTCAGGGGCGGTTGTTGTTGAAGGAATATTCTCACTGCATTGTATGTATGTTTGGCCGTGGTCGGTGGAGTAGAACAAAGCCTCATTATCCCAATCCACACGTTTCATGGCGAAAATCACATCATCGTTGGTCCGCGCAAACCGGTCGGCATTAACCCAGTAAATGCCATTTTCAAAATAGGCTGATCCGAGACCGGTGGCTAAAATGTAGCCCTCGCTATCGAAAGCCATCTGACTTGCGCCGCCTAATGACTTCACCGTCCAGTTGGTCATATCGTCCAGAGTTGCAGTGTAAATACCCACTTGTTCAACAGGATAGGTCCAACTATAGGTACTTGCATAGACATTTCCAGCATGGTCAGCAAGGATGCTTCCGAAATTGGCTTCGCCTATGAAATCGATGGGAGTTTCGTCCCACGATTCGCCACCGTCCAAAGTCCAATGAAATTTCTCTCTACTACAGATGAAGATAGTGTCGTTCGATAGCGAGAACATTCCCAAGGGCCAATTGGTCGAGATGCCTGATGTCTGCTCCTGCCATGAGTCGCCGTTGTCATCGGAATACAACAGTTTGTAGGTGTTTTCATCGAAAATGAAAATCCTGTCTTGCTCGTTAATCATGAAGGTTTCTTTTCTGACATAGCTTGCAACATCAATGTGTTCCCAAGTCTCACCTTCATCCTGTGAACGAAACATGCCGCTGTAGCCCATATTGGTAAACATATTGCCGTTGGCTGAAACACCAAGGAACTCACCGTCCATTCCAATGGGTCTCCAAACATGTTGTGTCTGCACAATTTCGCCATCAATATGAATATCATCAACGCAAATGGCGAACATATCGGTGCAATTGAAATGGCGAATGGCAACATAGACCTCCTGACCTGTATAAGCAGAAAGGTCGACAGTGAACTCGTACCAATTGCCCTGACGGTTTCCCGCATCTTTGGCAGTTAAGGTCCAATCATGCAAGAGCGTGAAAGCCAGCGGGTCATCGTTGACTGTCGTTGAGATGAAAACTCCAAAATGCTCTGCACAATAGATTTCATCCAAAGCACAAACAAAGAAACTGATAACGGGCCATTCATTCAAAACCAATCGTGGTGAAACGAGATACTCATTTGGTGTAAGAGGTTCGCCCGTGGCATAGTCCCTAGAATAAGCCATCACCATCCCATTGGAATTGTGACCCATACCGCCAATGGAAGGTTCCCAACAATGGCCGTCGCCATCGCCATCGAGGGTGGTCCAACCTTGAAGGGTACCGTCTTCAAAGTCGTAGTTGAGGCTCTGCGCAATGCCACCAAGGGCGAAGCCAGCTAAAATCGCTATAGTTAATACTAATCTTTTCATAGGTCTAATTATTTGATTGTTAATTATTTGATTTCATCATTTAGCTTTCAGCCGTCAGCAATCAGCTTTAACTTCGTTGAATCTTCGATTTCAGCAACGGTCAAACCAAGCTGATGGCTGACTGCTGACAGCTGATAGCTCATACTGCATTTACTATCTCCTCAAAAGTGCGGTTATCATCCCCGAGGTCCATCTTCATCTGTTTTATGCGGGTTTTGCGTTTGTAGTAAGAGTCGGTCTGGGTGTCCAACAGAATGGAAATCACCTGGTTGGAGAAGCCGTTCTTGGAGAGACAGCAGATGCGCACGTCCCACTTGCTGAGTTTGGGGTAGAGTTGCAACAGCCGCTGCGAGAAGCCATCGAAGACCAAGTCCGTCAGGCTGATGAAGTCGTTCCAGTCGTTGTCGGTCAGTTCGAAGTTGAGCGAGTCGTTGTTCACTTCTTCCGTGAGGGCTTGCGCAGTGGTCATAATCTTGTTTCGCGTCAAGATTTTCTGGATCGACATCAAATCCTTCGGCGGAAGGGGCTGCTGCTGGCGACGCAGTTCGTCGTTGGTGCGAATCAGTGTTTCCATGTCGCTCACCAACTCGTGGATGCGGTTCTGGTCGCGCTCCACCTGCCGCCCGAAATGCTCCATCTCCAACTTGTGGTCACTGATTTTCTTCCTCACAATCAGCAGGATAACGAGCAAGGCAATCACCGCCAAGGCGATAATCAGATAGAGTTTCAGGTCGCGGTTGCGGTGCAGGCTCTCCAACTCACTTTGCTGGGCCTTCAGTTCATACTCCGCCTTGATGCGTTGTATGGTCTCGTTGGAGTGTTCTGCATCGGCTTGCACCAGGTTATCGGAAAACAGCGTATGGTATTGCACCGCCTGTTGGTAGTCACCCTCGCTGTAGGCAATGGCGTAAAGCGTTTGATATACCGACATTTTCAGTCCGGCACGCTCGCTGCGGAGGGCTTGGTTTAAGTAGGGCTTCGCTTTCTCGTTTTCGCGCGTGTAATAATAAAGGATGCCCAAGGTCATGTGGGCAATGTCGGTGTCGTTGTCGTTGAGACCGATTTCCAAGGCTTGGTTGACGCTCTCGATGCCTTTGGCGAAGTTGCCCGTCTCCATGTAGTAGTCGCGACCCATCTCGAGATAGAGGTCAGCGAGCATAGCTCGGTCGTTGATGAAGGTGGCGACGCGGAAGGCCGAGTCGTAGTATTGCTTGGCCTGTGTGTATTGCTCCTGTGCCCGCACTGCCCGTCCGCTGTTGCGGTAGGCGTTCATCATGCCAGTAGAGTCAGCTGTTTGGCGGAAGCAGTTCAAGGCCTGTTGGTGTTGCTTGAAGGCATCCTCGAAAAGGCCGTGTTTGAGGTACATGGCACCGAGGTTGTCGCTGAGTTGGCCTTCCAGCTGGATGGCTTCTGTGGTCTTGTCGGAACGTTGCACGATGACCAGTCCTTGCAGGAACTTCTCGGCGGCCTCTTCGGAGCGGCGTTGCTCGCGCAGCTGCACACCTTCTTTATATAGGGCTTGCGCCTGTTCCATCCGCTTCGACTGGCTCTCGCAAGCGGAAAACATCACGCCGAAAGCGAGGACCGTTAGGATAAGGGATTTTAAGTTCGTCTTCATAGGCTTCTTGGTTTACTGTCGGGCCTTCGACGGGCTCAGGCACCTTAACTTCACGTGACCGCCAAGGACCCTGAGCCTGTCGAAGGGCCGATACACATCGCAAAAATATACAGAAAAAACGCTTGTCAAGAGGTCAAACCCCTTCCAAAGGGCCATGTCCCTACTTTTTCCAAATGTCCTTATCGGATTTAACTGTAAATCAATAATATAACAAGTAGCTCAAAAAACCTATGTCCCTACTTTTTTTGGCGACTTCCCCCTCTAGAAGGGGTGCCGAGTAGGGTGGGGGAGTCCCTCAAAACACCAAAACATCACTCTCCCCGAAGTTATCATACGACGAAGTAATCACCTTCTCGCCTGGCTCCAAGCCCTCAATGACCTCGTAATACTGCGGGTTCTGCCGACCGATGCGGATATCACGTTTCGTGGCCTTGGTGCCGTCGGGCGAGAACACATAGATCCACTTGCCGCCCGTCTTCTGGTAGAAGGCACCACGCGGAATGAGTACCGCCTCCACGGGCTGACCCAGTTGCAGGTTGAGGTAATAGGTCTGGCCGCTGCGGATGTTCTCGGGCTGCTGTTCCATGAACTTGAAGTCGGCCTTGAACTTGCCGTCGCGCACCTCGGGATATACCTTGCGGATCTGCGCCTGATAACGCTCGCTCTGCCGCTCAAAGGTGGCCTCCAAGCCCGGCGTCACACGGTCGATGTAATGCTCGTCGATTTGAGCCTCAATCTTGTAGCTGTCAAGGTTGTTGATTTGCCCAATTTTGGAACCTGCGCCCACCGACTGTCCGAGCACGACATCCAAGAGACCCAACTCACCGTCGATGGGTGCCTTGATGGTCAGGTTTTCCTTGCGCTTACGGATCATCATCATGTTCACGCGCATGTTCTCGAGGCTCTCGCGCATCCGGTCGATTTCCACCGAGCGGTGAAGGCTGTCTTGTTTGGCGCGGTTCTCCACCAGCCTCAGGCGGCTGCTCGAGAGCTCAAAGTCCTCTTCGGCTTTCAGGAAGTCCTCGCGGGCGATGAGGCCGTCGTTGTAAAGTGCTTGCTGCGCCTCGTATGTGCGGTGGTTGCGTTGCACCTCCATTTGCAGCTGCAGCTTCTCCTGCTCCACGCTCAGCTTCTGTTGTTCCATCTGTATCATGGTGTTGCGCAGGATGTTCTCCTTCTCGGCAAGGTCGGCCTCCGAGGTAAGGATCTGCATATCGAGGTTCTCGTTGCTCAGGATGACGATGACATCGCCAGCATTGACCCGACTGCCTTCCTCGGCCACAATCTGCTGCACCACGCCGCCTTCCAAGGGGCTGATTTGTATCGTCGTCATCGGTGCCACCTGTCCGCTGATGCGGATATAGTCGTTGAACTCGCCCGAAGTCACCGTCGCAATGCTGATGTTGTCGGCATCGATACGCAGTTTCTTCGAGTCGTCCCTGAAGATAAGCCAAAGGATAAAGACGAGCAGCAACGCCGCGCCCCAATACGGCAACGCCTTCTTGGTAAACGCCAGCGCAATGCCTTTTTTCTTTTCGATTTTTCGATCCATGTTTTCCATAACTATCTGATTATTTGTTGTTTTCTTTCTATTTTGTCACAAAACCCACAAAACCATCAACCCCTTTTTTCCTAGTTGTGGGAAGCACGCCAACCGGCTGCTTCCCAGCGGCGACATGGTTGTGGAGCCGCTTTGCTGTTTTCTGTGGACTTACGCATTGTTTTGCAAGTTTTGTCGGTTTTGTGATAATAATCAATTATTCTTCAACGATTTCACCGGATTCATCCGTGCAACGCGATTGCTGCTCAACACGACCACGACGGTCACGATAAGCAAGACCACCACTGCGCCGATAATAAAGTACATTGACGAGAGGCTAATACGGATGGCGAACAGTTCAAGCCACTTGTCTGAGACAAAGTAGGCAATCGCCACGCCAAACAGGGCTGCAATTACGGCGAGTTTCAGCACGTCCACCACAAACATTTGCTTGCCGATGGCTTCGTTCACGCCGCCCAACTTCTCCGCAAAACTGCGGCTGACGGCGATGTCGCCATTGTACTCCTGCAGGGCCTGCATCGGGTCGCCAGCGAGAAATTCACGATTGAAAAAGTCGAAGAAGCAAGTGTCCGCGCCAATGCACAAACCCGTGATGAGGTTGTCGCTTTCGTCATAAAGGTTACCGTTGAGCAGATTGGAATAGCGCGTTGCCGCTTCCACGCCCGGCACTTCCGCCTTGAAGCCCGGGGCGATGCCGCCCGAAGTGCCCCAGAAGTCATCGGGGTCGCCACCTTCTTGGAAGATGATGTTCTCGGTAATCCAATAGATGCGGTCCACGTCTTTGTAGAAGCTATCATACGACAATTCAAAGCACACCTTGGCAATCAGCACGACACCAATGGCGAGACCTATCCCCAAGGACAGGATTTTAATTAATGTGTCTTTGAAGCGGTTCATATTATGGAATGTTTAAAAACGAAAAGGCAGATAGCATCTATCATGTCAAAATCACAAAACCATAATAATCAATAAAATACAAAAACCACCCCAACCCCAAAGTGTAAAGAATCTTTACACCGCTGTAAAGAATCTTTACAACCGCCCGCTTTTACTCTTTCCTCATCTTCCTCAACTTCCTCCTTTTCCTCAACTCATTTTCGTGGAGAAAAACCACCCTTCGTAATCACGAAAGCACGTTAGCACGCATAACGAGAACTAAACAACTCCCCCTAACACCTCTTTTATATAGTTTTATTTATTTATAGATTTTTTTCTCTACTTTTGCGCATTAAATCATTATCGTATGGCAAAGACAAACACAGCTGACATAGGCTTTGAAGACAAGATATGGAAAGCTGCCGACCTGCTGCGTGGCTCCATCGACGCGGCAGAGTATAAAAACGTGGTGCTAGGCCTCATCTTCCTGAAATACATATCCGACTGTTTCGACGTGAAACACCAGCAGTTAGTCGACGAAGGCGACGGCTTCGAGGAGGATAAGGACGAATACGTGTCCGAAAACATCTTCTATGTGCCCGCCGATGCCCGCTGGAGCGTCATCGCCGAAGCGGCACACACCCCTGAGATCGGCAAGGTCATCGACAACGCCATGATGGAGATCGAGAAAGAGAACGACCGCCTCAAAGGCATCTTGCCCAAAAACTTCGCCCGTCCCGAGCTTGACAAGCGTCGTCTCGGCGATGTCGTCGACCTCTTCACCAACACCATCGAGTTGGGCAAACAGGAAGAGAACAAAGACCTTTTGGGCCGTACCTACGAATACTGCCTCTCCAAGTTCGCCTCGCTCGAAGGCAAGAACGCAGGCGAATTCTACACGCCCAGCTGCATAGTCCGCACCATCGTGGCCGTGCTGCAGCCTTACAAAGGCCGCTGCTACGACCCAGCAATGGGCAGCGGTGGCATGTTCGTTCAAAGTGCTGATTTTGTCAAGCATCATCAGGGCGACATCAAGAACCTCAGCATCTTTGGTCAGGAAATCAACGCCAACACCCGCAAGATGGCTATGATGAACCTCGCCATCCGTGGCATCGAGGCCGACCTGGGCGACCGCAATGCCGACACCTTCTTCGACGACCGCCACCCCACACTGAAAGCTGACTTCGTGATGGCCAATCCACCTTTCAACATGAGCGACTGGGGTGCCGATAAGCTCCAAGAAGATGTCCGTTGGAAATACGGCATCCCGCCAGCGGGCAACGCTAACTTTGCCTGGCTAGAACACATGATCAGCCACCTGTCGCCTTCGGGACGCATCGGCATGGTGCTGGCCAACGGCTCGCTGAGCAGCCAGAGCGGAGGCGAAGGCGAAATCCGTAAGAACATCCTGCAGGCCGACCTCGTGGAAGGCATCGTTGCCTTGCCAAGCCAATTGTTCTATAGCACTGGTATTCCTGTATGTCTGTGGTTCCTCAGCCGACAGAAAACACAACCAGGCAAAGTCGTCTTCATCGATGCCCGCAACATGGGCACCATGGTCACCCGCAAGCTCCGTGAACTGACCGAGGATGACATCAACCGCATCGCCCAGACCTTCACCGACTACCGCAACGACACTCTACAAGACGAGAAAGGCTACTGCGCCGTGAAGACGCTCGAAGAGATAGGCGCACAAGACTTCATTCTCACTCCTGGCCGCTATGTTGGCATCGCTGAGCAGGAAGATGATGGGGAACCGTTCGAGGAAAAGATGGAACGGCTCACCGCTGAACTGAGTGGTCTTTTTGCCGAGAGCCATCGCTTGGAGGAGGAGATTCGTAAACAACTAGGGAATATTGGCTTTAATATTGACTGAGCTATGGACGAGATAGAAAAGAATAATCAAATTGTCGCGACAGCGTCGACACAATCTTTGATGCAGGATCTGCGCCAGATCATCGAGCAGGCTCGTGGCCATGTGGCTGCCACGGCCAATTATGCGCTGACTACGATGTACTGGCATATTGGGGAGCGTATCAATCGTGAAGTGCTTGGAAATGAGCGAGCTGAATATGGAAAGCAAATTGTGTCGCAGGTTGCGACACAATTGCAATTTGAATATGGAAAGAAGGGGTTTGAGCTAAGAAACATTAGGAGAATGATGCAGTTTGCCCAGCAATTTCCAGAGTTTAGAATTGTGTCGCAGGTTGCGGCGCAATTATCATGGTCGCATTTTATTGAGGTATTATCTTTGAAAGATGAACTTCAAAGAGAGTTTTATATCACTTTAGCCGCTTCAGAAAGATGGGGGCGTGATAGGCTCCGCAAGGAAATCGACGGCATGCTCTATGAGCGCACCGCCATTGCCACAAAACCTGACGAACTCATTAAGAAAGAACTCTCCACTTTGCGTGATGACAATGTGATGTCGCCTGATTTGGTCTTCAAGAGCCCATATTTCTTAGAGTTTACGGGTTTGAAGGGCATGTATAGTGAGAAGAGTCTCGAAGACTGTCTGGTGGCTCATTTGGAGCAGTTTATCATCGAGTTGGGCAACGGCTTCAGTTTCGTGGCCCGACAAAAGCGAATGATTATTGACGGCGAGGATTTCTATCTCGACCTGTTGTTCTATCATCGTCGTCTGCACCGCTTGATTGCCATCGACCTCAAGAAAGGCCGCTTTAAGGCTGAGTACAAGGGACAGATGGAACTCTATCTGCGTTGGCTGGAGCAGAACGAGATGGAACCAGGCGAAGAGTCGCCATTAGGTTTGTTGCTCTGCACCGAGGGCAGCGAAGAACAGATAGAGCTGTTGCAATTGGACAAGGCGGGCATAAAAGTGGCGAAGTACCTAACCGAACTGCCGCCGCGTCATGTGTTGATGCACCAAATCCAGAAGTCGTTGGAGGCAGCCAAAGCCCGTTTTGACAACATTATTGATGAGGAAGAATCCTAAATAAAAAAAGAATTGATGGGAAAAGATAACAAGCAATAGGTAATGATTGTAGTCTCATAAACAACTGATGCTTTCTTCGTTATATTGTCAGTCTCAATAAATACGAAGAACCCATGAAAGAAAAATTGATCGTAGAAATCAGCAACGCCATGGCTGATGCTTTGAATGTCGAACAAATGGCACTGCTGAATGGTGTACTGCTGCGTGTCGTCAGCAAGTACAACATCACTGCTGACGAAGAAACCAAGCAGGCCACCGACGAAACCAACGAAAGCCTTTTGCATTCCTTTCTCTCGGCCAAACAGGTCGAAGGCTGCAGCGGCCCCACCGTCCGCTATTATGGCAACACCATCCAGCAGCTCTACAAGACCATGCCCAAGCGCGTCACCGACTACACCACCGAAGACATCCGTGCCTATCTCGCCGTGTTCCAGCGCAAACGTAAGGCCAGCCGCGTCACGGTCGACAACGTCCGCCGCATCTTCTCGTCCTTCTTCGCCTGGCTCGAAGAAGAGGACTACATCATCAAAAGTCCTGTGCGTCGCATCCATAAAGTGAAGACCGGCGCACAAGTCAAAGAGGTCTTGACCGATGAGTCCTTGGAAAACCTGCGCGACACCTGTGTCCATCCCCGCGACCTCGCCATGATTGACCTCTTGGCCTCCACGGGTATGCGTGTCGGCGAGTTGGTTAAGCTCAACCGTGAGGATGTCAACTTCAATGAGCGCGAATGCGTCGTCTTCGGCAAAGGCAACAAGGAACGCATCGTCTATTTCAATGCCCGCGCCAAGATACATCTGCAGGAGTACCTCAACAGCCGCCGCGACAAAAACAAGGCCCTGTTCGTCTCTTTGGCCAAGCCGCATCGTCGGCTGCAAATCTCGGGCGTCGAAGTGCGCTTGCGCAAGATTGGCAAGGAAGCCAAGGTGCCAAGGGTGCATCCCCACAAGTTCCGCAGGACATTGGCCACCATGGCCATCGACAAAGGCATGCCCGTGGAGCAGGTGCAGAAGCTCCTCGGCCACGTCAAAATCGACACCACCATGCACTATGCCATGGTCAACCAGAATAATGTGAAACTGTCTCATCGGCGTTTTTTGAGCTAAATGGGCAAAAACCAATGAAAAAAAGAGTATTTTTGCCTCCTAATAGACGAGTAAATTCTCATTTATGGAAGAGTGGAAAGAATATAAAATTTCAGATGTTATTGATGAAATATCAATGGGGCCGTTTGGCTCTAATATCAAAGTTGATAATTTCATCGACTTTGGGGTTCCCGTGTTGAATGGTTCCAATTTACAAGGTTTTAAGCTACAAGAAGAGTCGTTTAATTATGTCTCGCAAGAGAAAGCAGATAGTTTAGGCAAAGCGAATGCTCATAGAGGTGATGTTGTAATAACTCATCGTGGAACTTTAGGCCAAATTGTTTACATCCCCCAAGACTCTAAGTTTGAGCAATATGTGATTTCTCAAAGTCAATTCAGATTAAAGCTGAAACAAGATCTTATTCGTCCAGATTTCTTCGTTTATTTTTTCCATACTCCTAAAGGCAAACACCGTATTCTGATGAATGCTTCACAAGTGGGTGTTCCAGCTTTAGCAAGGCCAACCTCTACGTTTAAAGAAGTTTTCGTGCCAGTTCCCCCATTGGAAACACAAAACGCAATAATGGCCATCCTTTCCTCTCTTGATAAAAAAATCGAGGTGAACAAGCGGTTAAATGATAATTTCCCATTATCACTTCTCTTGTTGACTTGTTTTATTTTGTGGTTATTGAAGCTAAGAAATGATAATTTAGAGCAGCAAGCCCAAGCCTTATTCAAGTCATGGTTTGTGGATTTTGAGCCTTTTAAGGATGGCGAATTTGTGGAGAGCGAAATGGGGATGATACCGAAAGGTTGGAAAGTGGGTACGCTTGGAGAACTTTGTGCTTTTAAAAGAGGAAAGAACTTATTGACAAAAGATTCCATATTAGGAGAGGTGCCTGTGGTGGCTGGCGGTCTCGAACCATCGTGCTATCACAATGTTGCGAATACGAAATCACCTGTAATAACTGTTAGTGGCTCGGGAGCAAATGCTGGTTTTATGCGTATGTATTATCAAGAAGTATGGGCTTCGGATTGCTCGTTTATCGATTCCACCTGTGAAAATCTGTTCTTTGTGTATTGTTTTCTTACAATAAACAGAAGATTGTTAAGGCATGCGCAAACAGGAGCTGTTCAACCGCATGTCAAACCCGCTGATATTCATAATTTTGAATTGGTAATTCCTCCCAAGGATATCATCAATCAATTCCAAAGAATTGTATCTGATACATTCACTATGAGAGGAAGCATTGAGAAAGAATCCCGCCGCCTTTCCCAGCTCCGCGATGCGCTGCTGCCCCGCCTCATGTCAGGCGAACTGAAAGTGAACGAAATAGAAATGCCTTGATTTGTTGAATAAATTTTCTGATTTTGAGCGAGTAATAAAAAAAGCCGTATCTTTGCACTGCAAAAACTGTCGTAAATGACGACTATTTTTGCAGTATAATAACAAGGATATTATGAACATAGAACGCGAACAATATGTAAATGAACTACTTGCGAAACGCTGGAACGGTAAGGTGAAAATCATTACCGGCATAAGGCGTTGTGGCAAGTCATTCCTGCTCTCCACCCTTTACAAGAACCACCTCTTGAAAGAAGGCGTTCCAGAAGATGCTTTTGTGGAAATCGCTTTAGACAGAAAGTCGGATGTGGCATTCAGAAACCCCGAAACCCTGTTCGAGCATGTCGTCGGCCGCACCTCAAACCTGGACAAGAAATACTATGTCTTCATCGACGAGATCCAATTGTCATACAAAATCAAGAACTCGCAAATCGACGAGCGTCTGGTACCCGAAGAAGACCGCGACCTGCTCTATACCACTTTCTACGACATTTTGAACGACTTGGCGGCACGTCACAACCTGGATGTGTATGTCACTGGGTCCAACTCAAAGATGTTGTCGAAAGACATTGTCACCAACTTTCGCGACCGAGGCTCCGAAATCAAGGTGTTCCCTCTGTCATTCAAAGAGTTTTATCCCGTTTCAGGCATGGAAAAAGCCGATGCCTTGGAGCAATATCTCACCTTCGGAGGCATGCCGCTGGCGGTGCTCGAACCCGAGGAAAAAGGAAAACGAGCCTATCTCGCCGGTCTGTTCAAAAAGGTTTACGTCAAGGACATAGTGGAACGCTATAATCTGAAAGACGACGAGGTGCTGGAGGCTGTAATCGACGCTTTGTCTTCGGCAGTCGGCTCTCTCACCAATCCCCACAACCTGGCCAACAGCGCAGGCTCGCTGATGCACAAAAACACTTCCGACCATACCATAAAGAACTATCTTGACTATTTGGAGGATGTTTTCCTTTTCGTTGGCTCGAAAAGATATGACGTGAAAGGGAAACGCTATTTTGAGAACACCCTGAAATACTATGCCATGGATTTGGGACTGCGCAATGCCCGTCTCAACTTCAGACAGCAGGAGAAATCGCATCTCATGGAGAACCTGATCTTTCTCGAATTGATACGAAGAGGCTATAGCGTCGATGTGGGCGTGGTGGAGATAGTGCGCGTTAAGGACGGCAAACGCCAGCAATCGCAATACGAAATCGATTTCATCGTCAACACCGGCAAGGAGAAAATCTACATCCAGTCAGCATTGAACGTCGATACCGAGGAAAAGCGCCAACAGGAAACTTTCTCGCTGAAAAACTCCGGCGATTTCTTCCGCAAAGTTGTCATTACCGATGGCTTGTCGAAACCCTGGACGGATGACGACGGCATCCTTCACATCGGTGTCATCCCTTTCCTTTTGGACGATGATTTAATTTAATCAAGAATAATCAGTAAAGCTATGTCAGACTACAACGAAGACCATTACGAGCAGACACTCATTGAACTGTTCACCCAGCGGTTGGAATACAACTACCTCAACGGCTACGACATCCAGAACAACTTCGAGGACAAGGACTATTACTGCCCGCTCTATCTCGAACGCCTGCGCGAGAAGCTGAAGGACCTTAATCCTTCGCTCCCCAAGTCGGCCATCGATGAGGCAGAACGCAAACTGCTCCACATCGAAGCCGGCAACATGGTGCAGAACAACGAGCTTTTCATGGATTATCTGCAGCACGGCGTGGAAGTCACCTTCCACAACGGCCACGAACTGAAAAACGACATCGTGTATCTGGCAGACTATAAGAACGCCGCCAACAACGACTTCCTCCTGGTCAACCAGTGGACCTACGTGGAGAAGTCCAAGAAACGCGCCGACCTCATCCTATTCCTCAATGGCCTCCCCATTGTGCTGATGGAGCTGAAGTCGCCCTCACGCGAAGAGACCGACGCCAGCGCGGCCTATCGCCAACTGAAGAACTACATGAAGGAAATCCCTACCATGTTCACCTACAATGTCTTCTGCGTCATGAGCGACATGGCCGAGTCCAAGGCAGGCACCATCACCTCCAGCGAAGACCGCTACATGCAATGGAAGTCCAAAGACGGTGTGTACGAGAGCACCGAGGTCGTCGACTACGACGTGTTCTTTGAAGGCATGTTCCGCAAAGACCGCCTCATCGATATCATCAAAAACTTCGTCTGCTACTGCAAGGACGAAGGCAAAGACTATAAGATCCTGGCGGGCTACCACCAGTATTTCGCCGTCAACAAAGCCATCCAGCGCACTCGCAATGCCGTCACCGGCGACGGCAAGATTGGCGTGTTCTGGCATACCCAAGGCAGCGGCAAAAGCCTCTCGATGGTGTTCTATTCCCATCTGTTGCAGGCTGCCGTGTCGCAGCCTACCATCGTCGTCATCACCGACCGCAACGACCTCGACAACCAGCTCTACGGCCAGTTCGCCAAATGCCAGGACTTCCTGCGCCAAAAGCCAGTGCAGGCCACCACACGCGAGCACCTGCGCCAGCTGCTCGAAGGCCGCACGGCCAACGGTATTGTCTTCACCACCATGCAGAAGTTCGAGGAATATGACGCGCCGCTGTCCACCCGCCGCAACATCATCGTGATGAGCGACGAGGCACACCGTGGCCAGTACGGCTTTGAAGAGAAGATTGATCCCGTCACGGGTAAGGTCAGCGTCGGCACCGCCCGCCTCATCCACGACTCGCTGCCTAATGCCTCCTTCATTGGCTTCACGGGCACACCTGTAGCCCTCAAAGACCGCAACACCATCGAGGTCTTCGGCGACTGCATCGATGTCTACGACATGACCCAAAGCGTCCTCGACCACGCCACCGTGCCGGTCTACTACGAAAGCCGCGTCATCAACCTGAAACTTGACGACGACACCTTAAAGCTCATCGATCAAGAATACGAGCTGCTGGAGATGCAAGGTGCCGATGCACGACAAATTGAGAAGAGCAAGCAAGACCTCTCGCACCTTGAAGAGCTGCTGGGTGCCGATTCTACCATTGATTCCTTGGTGCAGGACATCCTCAGCCACTACGAGAACTACCGCGAGCAGGAGCTGACGGGCAAGGCTATGATAGTCGCCTACAGCCGCCCCATAGCCATCAAGATTTACAAGCGCCTGCTTGAACTGCGTCCCACTTGGACCGAGAAGGTCAAATGTGTGATGACCAGCGGCAACAACGACCCCGAGGAGTGGCGCGACATCATAGGCAACAAGCAATACAAGCAAGAGCTAGCCAAGAAGTTCAAGGACGACGACGACCCGATGAAGATCGCCATCGTCGTCGACATGTGGCTCACCGGCTTCGATGTGCCGAGCCTGGCCACCATGTACGTCTTCAAGCCCATGAGCGGCCACAACCTCATGCAAGCCATCGCCCGCGTCAACCGCGTGTTCAAAGGCAAGGAAGGCGGTCTAGTGGTCGATTACATCGGCATCGCGCAAGCCCTGAAGGCTGCCATGAAGTTCTACACCAGCAACGACCGCAAGAAGTTCGGCGACCCCAACATCAAGACCACAGCCCTGCATAAGTTCCAAGAAGAGCTGGAAATCTGCCGCGACCTCATGCACGGCTTCGATTACTCGAAGTTCAGGGATGCATCCGACCTCAAACGCGCCGAGCTTATCAAGGGCGGCACCAACTTCATGCTGGCCATCGAACGCCAGGATAAGAAGAACGACTTCATGAAGCACGCCACCCTGTTGCATCAGTCCATCACCTTGTGCCGCAGCTTGCTCACCGAATCCCAGCGATGGGAGAGTGCCTTCTTCGAGACCGTCCGCGTCATGCTGTCACGTTTGTCCAGCAAGGGCAAGATAACGAAGAAGGACATCGACGAGCGCATCCGCGAGCTGATGAAGCAGAGCGTGAAGAGCGAAGGCGTCATCAACCTCTTCCAGAACGAGGGCAAAGAGTTCTCGCTCAACGACCCTGCCTTCCTTGAAGAGCTGGCCAAGATGAAGGAGAAGAATATCTCCATCCAGATTTTGGAAAACCTGTTGAAGGACAAGGTGAAGGCCTTCCAGCACAAGAACCTGGTGCAGAGCGAGAAATTCTCCGAGTTGTTAAACAACGCCCTGAGCAACTACCTGAAAGGCATGCTCACCAACGAAGAGGTCATTCAAGAGTTGCTGAAGCTCGCCTCACAAATCAAGGAAACCGAGCAGCAAGGCAACGACCTTGGCCTCAATGATGAGGAAAAGGCCTTCTACGATGCCTTGTCGCGTCCGCAGGCCGTCCGCGATGTCTATGAGAACGACGAGCTGGTGGCCATGACTAAAGAACTGACCGAGGCCTTGCGCAAGAACCGCACCATCGACTGGCAGCACAAAGAGTCAGCTCGTGCTGGAATGCGCAAGATGGTCAAGCGGTTGCTGAAGAAATACAAGTACCCGCCCGAGGAAGCCGAAAGCGCCCTCGAAATCGTCCTAAGGCAATGCGAGGAATGGACCGACGACGAAGACACCGAAGTCGCCCTCCACGCCCCAGTCCTATACCCAATCTCCGAAGAAAGCCAAAACATGCTTCTCGCCGCCGAAGACCATACCCCATCGTTAGCACGATAGGACGTAAGCACGCATAACGAAAACCCTCATCGCGGGCCTCCTCATCGAAGACAAAAAAAACGGCTTTCGGAAAGATTTTTTTCCAATATCACTCTTTTTCTCCTTAACTCAAATTCTATTAGGGAGAGACATTAACATTCTTCTTCTTTTCAACTTCCATGAGAATGTCTTTCTTCAATTGCTCAGTCTCTAGTTTACTTCCCGTGTTCAATGTTTCCATCTCACTCAACAGCTTCGTGTCGTAGTCTTCAACACAATGAACTTCTTCACGAATCATATTTAGCCGAGCCCTGTCTGAAACTGTAGTCCAGGAGATGAATCAAACGATTGGAGAACTCACAAAGATAGAGATAAAACTTGAGGATATTATGCGCAGAATAGTGAAAGCCTAATCTTTTGTGTTATGGAATAAAGTTTCCACGGAATAATGGTAGGTGAGCGACTAACAAGATTTCATTCTATGGTTTGTATGGAAAAAAGTTGTAAATTTGTTGCGCCGTTCCATACGGTGAAAATGTGTGACCGTCTGTCAAGTGATTGGTAGGCGGTTTTTCGTTTCGGGCAAATACGATGTTCGGGCAGTTTTCGGGCAATTGA
>JAEEGK010010183.1_pt1 | contig 21731 bp, 22 predicted proteins | sample 8958771 | NCBI WGS metagenome assembly JAEEGK01 (sample SAMN16246547, study PRJNA631951) | gut metagenome | biome: gut microbiome; feature: rumen; material: SC-attached | host: Bos | place: Iran: Karaj | collected 2018-10 | reverse complement strand
TACACATTTCCAAATGTTCCCATCAAGAACGGATTTGGTGCGCCTGCGATTGCCCACTCTTTCACAAGATTGTTAACAAACGAAATTTCTCTGCTGGTTGGTTCACATTCTGCAACCAATTCTTTTTGTTGCTTGTTCAATGCCATAACGTTTCCAACGACACCAAGTGCGGTTGGTAATAAACTGCCCCCAAGGCCTGTCACCGATGTTTCCGTTTCGCGCTTTGCCACAGAACTTGCCTTTTTCGGCACCAATACATTTGCGGCGCCAAATGCGGACATCACTTCACCCACAATGATTAACGCAACAAAAATAGCAGCAAATTTTTTCATTATTGCACTCTCTCTTATTGACAGATTATATCATAAAAAAACAAATTGAACAAATATAAAAAATTGCTTTTTATTTTATTGTCGTCTAACATATGACCAAGATGACCAAAAGCAAACGCAATTTTATAATCATCAGCAAGCACAAACGTTGGCAACGCCTGTGGCAGTTTTTCTTTACTGGATGGGGTTTGGTTATGGTTGCGGCATTGGTTGCGGGTGCATTATTTACCAAGCAATTATTATGGTCACCCATATCTGCGATAAATATGCGCGATGTAATCAGCAATCAATTCAAAATGTCTGGTGCATCGTTCAGTGGTGTTGATGCCAACGGCGGTCCGTTTAAAATAAACGCGGCGACTGGGCATCAAAAATATGATAATCCCGATGTAATTTATTTGGATACTGTTTCGGGATTCACCACAAAAACCAAAGACGGCAAACCGGTCAAGGTCGTATTTTCTGCGGCAAACGCCGAATTTAATCGTGCAAAAAAGACGATTAAGTTAATTAAAAATGTCCGCATAAAAACAGACCAAGAACAAGAAATTCAAACAGAAGAATTGGTGATACGAATATGAAGCAATCTGAATTACGGGTTGAACACCTGTCAAAATCTTATGGCAAAAGAATGGTTCTGCGCGACATATCACTGATTGCGCGCCAGGGCGAATCGGTTGGATTATTGGGACCGAACGGGGCCGGTAAAACGACGGCGTTTTATTGCATCACGGGCCAGTTAAATGCAACGGGGGGACAAATATTTTTAAATTCCCAAGATATTACCCATCTGCCATTTTATCAGCGTGCGCGTTTGCATATTGGTTATTTACCCCAGGAGAACAGCGTTTTCCGCGGTCTGAACGTTGAACAAAACATTATGGCAATTTTGGAAATTGTTGAACCAAGTCGTAAAAAAAGACAACAAAAATTGGATGCGCTGCTAGAAGAATTTTCTATTTCGCACCTGCGACGCAGTCCAGCGACATCATTGTCGGGTGGTGAACGCCGCCGTGTTGAAATTGCGCGTGCATTGGCCAATGATCCAAAATTCATATTGCTGGACGAACCATTTGCCGGAATTGACCCAATCGCCGTTAATGAAATTCGTAGTTTGGTGTCGCAATTAAAGAATCGCGGTTTAGGCGTGATTATAACCGACCACAATGTGCGCGAAACACTTGGCATTACCGACCGCAGTTATGTTCTGCACGATGGTAAAATTTTGAAACATGGCACCAGCAGTGAAATCATCCGCGACCCAATGGTAAAAAAGGTTTACCTGGGCGAAGATTTTACAATGTAGTACACCATCACAAATGATTAATAAAGCCACAGCCCAACAAATATTTGCCAATTCTATTTTTTGTGATACTATACTAACAACACAAGGGGTATCTTATGACAATCAAAGAAAAAAGAGAACTTTTTAACAATTGGTACAATTTGGCAAAACAATCTAGGCAAGAATTAGACGAGATTCGTAATTTGCGCACAAAACTGGCCACGGCAAATGACCATATCTTTAAAGAAAAGATTCAACCAACCGCTGGTTTCTTTGTCGCGAAACCAACACCTTTTATTGAACCAAACACTTCGGATTGGGGTATCACACTTCCATGCAAGTTGACAATATACAGAAATGCTCTGGAAGATAATATATTTGAAGACGGAATTGTCAACAAGGGAACACCAGACGACGTCAAAGAATTTAATTGTCCGTTATATACCAGCGAATCCAAATGTACAAAAAATGCCTGCCCATTTAATGGATACAACCATCAACATTTTGATTTGCCGTCAGCGATTAGCGATGCCGAATCAAAGCACAATGAAACATGCAAAAAACGTAAAGAAGCATGGGCGGCATTTATTGGATTTATTGGCAGAAACAAATAAAAAACGGTTGCAAATATGCAACCGTTTTACTTACAACTTACACTTACACTAACCACTAATCACTGTTATCCGAATAATCCTCTTCTTCCTCTTCTTCGTCTTCGTCCACAGCGTTCAGGTCAATTTCTTTTGGAATACCCAAAATATCTTCTATTTTATCGGATGCGTCTTCAACCTCCATCTTGTGCAAGACGGCAAATTCCTGGGCCATGCGTTCCAGCGCGCGCATATACAACCGACGCGCCGAAAACGGCACCGTATCTGTCGGACTGCGGCGTTGCAGATCGCGTACAACCTCGGCCAATTTCATGGGGTCACCCGAATTTATATTTTCTTCGTATTGTGCCGCACGACGCGCCCAAATCATACGCTTTGCACCCGCTTTACCCTTGGCAGATGCAATTGCTTCATCCATTTTTTTGGCGGTTGTTAATGGGCGCAAGCCCGATATTTCTGCACGTTCCAATGGTACACGCAGTGTCATACGACTTTTTTCAAAATCTATAACCAACATCTTAATTTTTTGGTCGCCGATAACCTGCTCTTCGGTTCGCACCAATTTTCCAACACCTTGTGTTGGATAGACAACATATTGACCGGTTTTAAAATCTAATTTTTTACTTGGCATCGCATTTCTCTTTCTTTGCCATTCTCTCTTTATGCCTGAATTATAACACAAAAATATTCAAAAGACAAATAAAACGGACAAAAAATAATTGACGCAAAAATACCTAAAACCCACCTGCGTCAATTATTTCAATGTTTTTATTGTCCAAGACCCGCCGGGCTGAACCGTCCGACATTGTTAAACAGTTCTTCTATCGCGTTTAATTCTATGGCGGCTGGGATTGCCGTTTCATCGGAATCTATTTCCACATCTGGCAAATCTTGGTCGTGCAAAACTTGAGTTTTTGTAATCTGCGTTCCCCTAACCCACGCCAACAATACGGTTTTATTATCGTATGTTAATGGGAACGGCCCATGATAGTTTTCATCCGCGCCATAATAAATCCAAACCTCGTCCCCATGAACAGTTTTCGCCTGGGGTGAACCAATTAAATCTTGCAATTGGGTTGTTGTTTTAACCGATGCAATTTTTGTTTCCAAATCTTGTGGAAAAACATATCCGCGGTGCTTGGTCTGGAAAGTGCACGCCCCAACAAAGATACAACATAAAATTAAAATTATTTTTTTCATATTTATCCCTCGCCATTGTCTTTGGTTGCCTGCATCATCGCAAAGTGCGCAATATATTTCTTTAATTGCGTTTTATAGCGATTATTTTCCTTGGCATATTCAACCAACCGTTCAAAGTTCGGATTTGATGCACGCGCCGCCGCAAAACGCGTCTCGGTCTTAAGGAATTCTTCCAGCGGACTAAGCGCATCAACATTTGAATCCATCATCATCGGGTTGTGCCCTTCTACAATCAAACGCGGGTCAAACCGATATAATGGCCACGCACCCGTATTCACCATTTGGGTCTGATGTTCGGGACCATTTTGCAATGCAAACCCATGCGCGATACACGGTGCATACGCCAATATAATGGACGGTCCGTTAAACGATGCCGCTTCGCGAAATGCCTTAATCGCCTGTGCCGGATTCGCACCGATGGCAATTTGCGCCACATATGCACCCGACATCATCGCAATCATACCTAAATCTTTCTTGGCATGATTTTTACCACCAATTGCGAATTTCATACTGGCACCAAACGGTGTCGCCTTGGACTGTTGACCACCAGTGTTTGAATACCCTTCGGTATCCAACACCAATATATTCACATTTTCACCACTGTGCAGCACATGGTCCAAACCACCGTAACCAATATCGTATGCCCATCCATCGCCACCAACAATCCATACGGTCTTTTGTACAATATCGCCCAACATACTTTCCGCCAAACGTGCAGACGGCGAATCAATCTTCTTTAATTTTTTCGCCAAATCGTCTTTGATTTTGCGTTGGACATCTATATCTGTTTCGGCAAACTTTTCTTCTACATCTTTGATACCCAATTCAAACAACAACCCTTTCAGCATTTCGCGCCGTTGATTTAATGCAATACGCATACCCAAACCATATTCCGCATTATCTTCAAACAGCGAATTTGACCACGCCGGCCCACGACCATTTGCGTCAACAGTCCACGGGGTTGTCGGCAAATTCGCACCGTAAATAGACGAACAACCCGTTGCATTTGCCACAACCATATGATCGCCAAACAGGTGCGCCATCATTTTGATATACGGCGTTTCACCGCACCCCGCACATGCACCTGGGAATTCAAAATAATGCGGCAACAATTCAATATGCTTTGGCAAATTCAGATTCAATTTTTCACGCGGTTGGTCTGGCAATTTAACCGTTTCATCAAACACCGCCTGATCATCAGAATTTGCATTAACCATAGACAACGCACCAACCGGACAATTCTTTACACACAGTCCGCAACCCGTACAATCCGCCGGCGATACAGATATTGTGAAATACATATCCGCGCCCAGTTCTGGTGTTTTCATTGGAACGACAATTACACCACGTTTCTTGGCATCGGCAACCTGGTCCGCGGTCAATGCCTTGATACGAATCGCCGCATGTGGACACAGCATAGAACACTTTCCGCATTGGATACATTTTTCTAAATCGCACTTTGCCACGCGTGTTGAAATCGCGCGTTTTTCATATTTTGATGTTCCAACTGGATATTGCCCTGCCCCGAATTCACCATCAACCTTGAACCGCGACACCGGCAATTCATCACCACGACCCGCCGCCATTTCGCCAAGTGTTCCGGCAATTTCATGTGGGGTCTCTGCGGTCATGGCCGGCACAAAATCAGGCGCAAAATTTGAAACCGATGACGGCAAATCAAAATGATGCAAATAACTTGCCGCACGATCCACCGCCGCCCAATTTGCCTGAACCACATCCATACCCTTCTTTTTGTATGTCTTTTCAATCGCGGTTTTGGCAGATTCTGCGGCAATCTTTGGGTCAATAACCTTGGTCAGATTAAAGAAGTTCAGCATGATAAAAGTGTTAATTCTGTTGCCCAAACCCAATTCCGCCGCGGCACCATTTGCGTCCAAGAAATACACATTTGCACGAAGGCGCATCAAGTGTTCTTGTGCATCACGTGGCAGATTTGCAAATGCAACATCTGGGCTAAGCGCGGTATTTATCATAACCGTTCCACCGGCACGCAGACCACGGAACACATCAAACCGTTGCGCAATCATAAAGTTTGAAACACTAATGAAATCTGCAACTTCAACAAGATATTGACTTTGAATTGGTTTATCCGAAAAACGAATATGTGACGCGGTAAGCCCACCCGATTTCTTGGAATCATACACCGCATACGATTGTGGATATAAATCAGAATTTTCCCCAACAATTTTCACAATATTTTTCACCGCACCTACGGTTCCATCACTGCCGATACCGTACAGAATCGCGGTCTTTAAATTTGGATTTTCAATTGAAAATGCAGGGTCTGTTTTTAATGATAACTTTGTTAAATCATCATCAATACCAACGGTGAAATTATGGTGCAATTTTTTCAATTTCATGTTTTCAAAAATCGCCGCCACATCGCGTGGTTTAAATTCTTTGGAACCCAAACCATATCGGCCGCCAAATACCGCCGCCCGATCACCAACCACAGATTTAACATCCATATACAGTGGTTCACCAATTGCACCCGGTTCTTTGGTTCTATCTAACACCGCAATTTGACGCACCGTTTTCGGCAACGCCGCCAAGAACGCATCTGTTGGGAACGGACGATACAAATGAATTTTGATTAAACCGAATCCCTTGGGCAAATGCGCCATTGTTTCTTCAATTGTTTCACAGCTAGAGCCCATTGCGACAATGATATTTTCGGCCTTGTTGTCACCGACATATTCAACCAAACCATATTTGCGTCCAGTCAGTTTTCCAAATTCATCCATACATTCTGCAACTATCGCCGGTGTGTTCATATACAGTGCATTTGCGGCTTCGCGCCCTTGGAAATAAACATCAGGATTTTGCGCGGTTCCACGAACATGCGGATTATCAGGATTCATACCCGCATTATGATATTTTGCAACCAAATCTTCGGGAATCATTTTGCGCAGCACATCATCTTCAATACGCACCAGACGCGATTCTTCGTGACTTGTACGGAACCCATCAAAGAAATGTAAGAATGGCACACGTGCACGCAATGTTGCTGCGTGTGCAATCGCCGCCATATCATGTGCCTGTTGTACATTGTGCGATGACAATAATGCGAATCCAGTTGAACGCACAGACATAACATCACTGTGGTCACCAAAAATAGAAAGTGCATGCGTTGCCAATGCACGCGCCGCAACATGCATAACAAACGGTGTTTGTTCGCCCGCGATTTTATACATGTTTGGTATCATCAACAGCAACCCTTGGGATGCCGTAAATGTTGTGGACAACGCGCCCATCTGTAATGCGCCATGCATTGCGCCGGCGGCACCGCCTTCGGATTCCATTTCAATTATTTGTGGAATTGCACCCCATATATTTTTCTTGTGCTGAAACGACCATTCATCCGCCAATTCGCCCATAGTACTGCTTGGCGTAATAGGATAAATTGCCGCAAAATCAACACACCTGTATGCGACATCGGCCGCCGCCCAATTACCATCAACAATTAAATTAGCCATAATCTTAATCCCCCTGATTTTTTATGTCGCACAATCATACCCCCTTTTTCCAAGTAAGGCAAGCGATTAAAAATATAAAAATCACCACTTATTTGTTTGACAACACTATTGTTTTGTATTAGCATCACAATATAAAAGAGTAAAACCATGGCAATACAAAAATTTAATGGCCCATATATTATGAACCGTTCTGACGAGTTAAATTTTGCGTCATCGGATTATAAGATATTTATTATGGACAAATTCAAACAAGAAAAGTGCGCAGAATTAATTGCGAACCTGTATTCTATGATAGATTCCGCCACGGCGCATCCGATGCTTGACACACATTATCAAACAAAATCGCCATACGAATTACCAAAAAATAATCCAATTGCATTGGATGTATACCTTAATTCTGGTGGCGGTGATTTTGATGTATTAAGTCAATTGTCATCATTATTTGGATTGGCCAAAAGTAAAGGCATCATTATTCGCACATACGTTCCGGCCTATGCCGGCAGTTGTGCCAGCATGCTTGCCATTCAGGGCACACCGGGGTATCGCATTATGGGTGAAAACGCCCAACATCTTGTTCATTACGGTCGCACAGTTAACGAAGTAAATTTGGAAACCGAGGTTGATAAAGCATATCAAGACATGAAAAATCACGCCAATGCGACACAAAAATTATACCTGCAATACACAACCATTTCTGAACCAAAATTAAAGGAATTGCGTTCTGACGAATATGGTTATTTATCGGCAACCAAATGCCTGAAATTTGGATTCTGTGATTGGATATTACAAAATAATGGATATTTGAAATCAAAAATTAAATAGTGGTTATTAAAAAACGCCCATTTGGGCGTTTTTAATTTACAATTTTTTAATTGCGGATACATCTACTTCTATCATAGATGTGCCGTTTTTATCAACTTCGCCCCATACCTCAACAAAATCTGTGGGAGCAACCGTTAACCCACCCCAATCTTCTTCGTCTATTTCCAAATTTATTGTTCCGGTGTTATCTTGGAACACATAAGAATTTTCGCCATTTTTACGCAACAAGTATCCACGAATAATAACTGGCGAATTATCGGTCATTCCGCGCACCTGTTCTACGGTTACGACCTCCATCATGTTATTGTTCATATTTCCTGGGCCTGCGTACGCGGCCAAGGATGCAATTGCGCCCACCATCGCAACAAGTGATATTTTCTTCATATTTTCTTCCTTTGGTTGTTTGTGCTTTATTAACACATCAACATTATAAACCAAACCGCCATGAAAATATTTAGGTATGGTTTCGGCACATTTGGTTGAAATTCTTAAATCTTTTGCTAATATTTGAACTATGGACAAAGAAATGATAAACAAAAATAAAAACCAAGAATCAAATTTACATCAACCACAACAAAATCGCCCAGGATGTAGCATACCTTTAAATGGGTGCTTTACGGTTATTATTTTTTCTATCATCATCTGTATTCTTGTAAACGAATGCCGGCGTTCAAAAATTCGGTTGGATAATGACAGACGCAAATATCAACAGAACGATAGTATTATTGCGGCGCCACAACTGCCCGACAATACCGCGGTGTTTATGAATCATTTTAATTATAATCATTAAAGGTACTGGTGCAATTTTGCACCATTTTGTCCCAGCCAGTGTTTTGCACGTTCTACACCAAAACCATACAGTGCCCTAACCTGCGCCCAGAATTCTGGGGAATGGTCCATATGTTTGACATGCGACAATTCATGCATAACCACATACCGCATAACATCATACGGTGCAAACGCAAGTCGCCACGAAAAAGACATTGTTCCGGTTGTTGAACACGACCCCCAACGCGACGAAGTATCACGCAGACAAATTCGCCGTGGCCAAAAATCGCGTGGCACACCACGTATCAGATTTTTAATTTCTTTTAATAATTCCGCCTTGATAAAATTGCGGACACGACTTTCAATCATACGTTCGTCACCACCGACGAACAGCGTATAAAATCCGTTGTCATTTAAAACAAACTTATTTGCACGAATTGTTCCGTCATATATTACCCGAACAGATTTATCAAGAAATTCTATCATGTCACCTGATTTTAAATGCTGTTTTTGTGGTGCATTTTTAAAGAATCGTTCCAACCATCGCCGTTTCTGTTCTACAAATTTCATTGCCGCCGCATTTGACGATACCCATGGTCGTGATATATCAATACGGCGATTATCACCCGCACGTGGCCGAATAGTAATATTCCGCAACCCACGCCGAACAGTTATAATAACGGGAATTTTTTCACCCCACGAAGTTGTAAATTCAATATCTGACATTTTTCATCTTGGCTTTTATCGCTGCCACTATTTCGTCTGCATCAAATCCACATTCACGATAAACCATATCACCGGGACCCGACATTCCAAAATTATCTATACCAATTACATCATCGGCAAATTCAAACCAAGACGCCGTTGCGCCGGCCTCAATCGCGATAACGCGACCACGCAATATATTGCGTTTGTATTCGGCATTTGTTGCGCGGAAATGCGACACCGATGGGATACTTGCGACCTGAACCCCGATATTCAAACGACGCGCAACCGCAACCGCCAATGGCACTTCGGATCCGGTCGCAACAATGGTCAGACGTATACGCCGCGCCTTTGATTTATAAATTATATAACCACCGGCATCTATGTAACCATCAACCACCGATTCTATTCTGAAAACTTTTTGCCGCGACAGTATTATGCATGACGGACGATTTATCTCTGATAATGCGGTTCGCCAAGACCATAAAACCTCGGTCATATTGCATGGGCGAAACACGTTCATATTTGGAATTAAACGCAGACCTGCGATTTGCTCTATTGGTTGATGCGTCGGCCCATCTGGGCCAACCGCAATACTATCATGCGTCAGAACATAAACCACCGGCAACCCTGATAATGCAGAAATTCGCATTGCGCCACGCATATAATCACTGAACACCAAAAATGTTGAACCAACGGCGCGAATACCGCTGTATGCGATACCGTTCATAATTGCCGCCATTGCATGTTCGCGCACGCCGTAATTTATATAGTTTCCCGAAAAATCATCATATGTTATTTCATGCACCGAATCAAAGCGCACATTTGTATTTGGGCCTAAATCAGCACTACCCAAAATTGCGTTTAATCCACGTTGCATCATTTTTTCAAGACATATTCCCGACATTTCACGTGTAGAAACAAAATGCGGCGCATCGGGCAATTTAATAATTGGTGCAGATGCATAATGATTTGTATGTGTTGCCACATGCTGTCGTGCCAACGCATGCCAAGCATCGCGTCCACGCGACGAATCAAAACATTCTATCAGTTGTGCAATTTCCGAATCGGGCAACGCAAAACCATGTGCCTTGGGCGTGCCAGAAATACTGGACCCCAACCCCAACACCGTATCACACTTAACGAATCGCGGCGCACCAGAATCGGCATTTATCGCGTCATACATTTCATCAAAATCATTTCCATTTGCATGGCGCACCGACCAACCCGCCGCACGCATACGCATTTGAACATCAACATCTGTTTGGGCGACCCCTTCCATACTAAGCCCATTGCTGTCCCACAATAAAACAAGATTATCTAATTTATACCGTCCGGCGAACGCGATTGCTTCTTGGGCGACCCCTTCCATTAAATCGCCATCACTACACAGACAATAAATCGTTCCACCCGTATTATTATGCTTCGCGGCAATTGCCATACCAACGGCATTTGCGATGCCCTGGCCCAATGGGCCGGTGGTCGCGGCAACCCCCGAAATTCCAAATTCGGGATGCCCCGGCAAACCATCAATTTGACGCAAAGAATCTAAATCGCCAATTTTATATCCCGCCAATTTTAATGTCGCATACAGCATCGCCGAACCATGCCCCGCCGACAGAACAAATTTATCGGTACGCGGATTCAAAAACACCGCATAAATCAACGTGATAATATCCGCCGCCCCCAGCACGATTCCAATATGTCCACTTTTCGCGCGACGAATGGCACGCAACGCGTCCGAACGCACGACATTTGACATTTCGTGTAAAATCTTGGCATCTATGTTCATTTTGTGATATTATATCATAAACAAAAGGTTAAATAAATGTTAAAAATTTGGACAGACGGCAGTTGTTTGGGTAACCCCGGCCCAGGTGGTTGGGCATTCGTTGCAACCGACGGCACACATACCGCGGAACGCAGTGGTGCAGAAATAAACACAACAAATAACCGCATGGAACTTATGGCGGTTCTGCGCGCGGTAACGGCGGCGCACCGACACAGCGAAATTGAAATTCACACCGACAGCCAGTATGTAAAAAACGGCATGCAAACATGGATAAAAAATTGGCGCAAGAATAATTGGCGCACTGCGGATAAAAAGCCGGTCAAGAATCAAGACCTGTGGCAGAAATTGGACGAATCCGCATCAAAAATAAAAATTCATTGGGTTTGGGTACGTGGTCATAACGGCGAAGAATTAAACGAACGTTGCGACGAATTGGCACGCACCGCCGCCGAAGGTTTGAAATAGTGGCTAGTGTTAGTGGTTAGTTCCCACTTGGTAAGTATGCTTCTATGACAGGACCTGCCACCAAAGTATTTGTTCCGGAAACATTGGTTTTAAAAGTATTACTAACAACATCATAAAGGCCGACAACATTATCCGACTTTCTTTTGCACGGGATGCCATCAAACCTTAATGTGTTATCATTATAAATTTTTAAACTATATAAATCCATTTTTGATCTAGGTGATTGAACCGCACCACTAGAATAACAATACGCACCAATTAAAATGGGTATATTTGTCGTTCGCGCAGTAGCAGTAAACGTTTTGTTAACTATCTGTGAACCGCTTTCAATATTATAAACGGCGTACCGACCACCCGCGGCATCAAAGTAATGAGAGCACTTTTTATAAGGATTAGCCACGGTTGTACTGGTATCACTGAATCCTGCTGAGTAATAAAATAAATTGGAGTTATTGGTTCCCATATATGCAGATGCCGAACCTACCCCGCCAACTATAACTTGCCAACTACCAAGTGAAGCATACATTTTTGTCTCTGACTGAAATTTGATTTTGTTATTTGGAATATCTGAATAAAATCTTAATCCAGTATTTATATAAGCCCCTGTACCACTAACACCATCAAAAGAAATATATTCCAATGGGATATATTCGCTGGGCAATTGTGCCAATTTCATGGCTCTTATTTCCCATATATAACAATTTTCATCTGTGGGTTCGGCATTGGGGGCCCATTCAGTGCATACAAATTCGGTATCTATGGCATTTTGAACCGCGGCATTGGCATCCGCGGCGGTAACCAACGCATCTGTTTGTTATGCGTAATTTTGTGTGGCGTCATAAATCGCCTTTTGCCCAATTGTGCCATCGGTATTTGTCGTTGTTATAACTGTATCAGAATTTACCGCAGAAATCTTTTCCTGTTTGGTTGCAATTTGTGCATCAACATATGTTTTTGATGTGGTAATTTTATCGCCGGCCGCAAATGCGACGTTACAAATAGCAAACCCCACAATACACAAAACGATGGACAACGATTTTTTCATCGGTATTCCCTGCACCACATTTATTTCCCACAAATGATACAAAAAACTAACCAACGGAATCAAGCGTAAAAAACGGTCGCAAATGCGACCGTTTTTACTAATCACTTACAACTCACACTAACCACTTATAACTATTTCTTGCTTGGGATACATGCAACAAATAATTTAAAGATAAAGAATACCCAGAAACATACAGCGTAAATCTTCATACCCAATGTTACCGTATTCGTCATCATTGCCTGCGCCCACGAAGGTCCAAAAAACATTGGTGCCAAAACCAACAATAATTCAGGTACCAAATACCACCACACCGAAACACCGGCATCACGGAAACGACGAACCATCAATGCAACGGTTGGTATTACCAAGATATAATTAACAATTGTTGCGATTATTCCACCAACAAAGAACATAAATACAAACGACAAAATAAACGCGAACAAAATTCCAAACCAAAATTCACTGCGTGTGGAACGGCCGGTAACATTGAAATACCCCGTCCAGAATTTTTTAACCGCCATTATCGGATCTATGGCCGGCCTTGGTTTTGCGACAACAACTGGTGCAACTGGACGTGCCACGGCACGTGTGGTTGTACGACGCGTAACCGTACGACGTGTTGTCTTTTTCACGACTGCTTTTTTTGCAACAGGCTTTTTTGCCGCTGTTTTCTTTGCTGTTTTTTTCTTAACTGTTGGCATAATTCCTTCCTTTGTTTTGCTCGGGTGTATTATAACCTATTTTTATACCCTAATGCAACAATAAACATTTCCACAGAATCTTTGCGTGATGCATTTGGCTTTACATGATGCACGACATCAAAGCGTTCTTTTATCTGTTTCAATAATTCGTTTGTTGTTCCACCGGTAAAAGATTTCGCAACGAATACGCCGCCTGGCTTTAACGCGCGGCATGCAAAATCAAATGCATATTCCAATAACACCATTTGACGCAGATGGTCTGTTTTCTGGTGTCCAACGGTGTTCGGTGCCATATCAGATACAACAACATCAACAACACCGTCCGCATTATCATCCAAATTTAATTTATCAATCAACCAATTCAATGCTTCGTCTGTGGTAAAATCGCCCTGATAAAATTCAACATTGTTTATTGGGGTTATTTCCAACAAATCCATCGCAAAAATTTTCGTTTTTGGATAGTTGCGCGCAATAAATTGCGACCACGAACCCGGCGCCGCGCCCAAATCAACAACCGTCTGACCGTTTTTCAAAAATTTATACTTGTCATTTATTTCAATCAGTTTATATGCCGCACGCGCCCGATATCCGTCGGCATGCGCACGCGCGACATACGGATCGGTGGCCTGACGTTGAAGCCATGCCACCGAAGATTTGTGCTTTGCAATTTTTTTATTTGTTATTTTCATGCAATTGTTTCTCTAATTCGTTTCTAAATTCGCATGCACGACGATATGCATCTTTGAACCAAAACGGTTCACAGAAACAATATTCCACGCGGCTGGTATCTGTTTTGCTGTTGTACACCATCTTGGTAAAATGCACGCGACCACGTGGCAACGGCACAACATTTTTCGCCGTTCGTTTAAGAATCACTGGGAACACATTTCCTTGGAAATTTGCACCGATACCCCAACCCAAAAAACTTCCATCTTTGGCATACATTGGTTGCGCCTCTGAAACGCTGCTTGGTTTATATATTGTTGACATTTTTATTTTGCCCCTGGTTCACCTGCCCCTGATTGCATACGTTGCATAACGGCCTCCATCCCGCCCATACGCTGAATCATAGCCATTTTTTGTTTCATTTTCACATATTGTTTAATCATATGTTCTACTTCGCGCACCGTAACACCCGCAGATTCTGCAATGCGCACCTTGGCATTTACAAAGATTTTTTCTGGGTCGGCACGTTCTTCAATGGTCATTGCCTCTAATATTTTAATTTGGGCATCAACACTGCCATCTTTTATTTTTTCCTTCATTGCACTGACCGCGCCCGACATACCCGGCACCATACGCAACAGCCCACTAAAATTACTCATTTTTTTAATTTGTTTTAATTGCGCCAACATATCGTTCATATCAAACTGTCCCGCCATCATACGCATCGCGGTTTCCTTCATGCCCTTTGGCATTTTTGGTTCTTGCGCTTCATTGTTTACATTTTCTGCGGCGGCTTCTTTTTTCTTTTTGCCAAATCCAAACATTATTTTGCTCCTTATGTTTTTTGTTTAATTTTATGCGATAAAAATCTACTTGTCCAGGTACTTCTTAAGATATTTTCCGGTCAGCGATTCAGGATTCTGGGCGACCTGTTCTGGTGTTCCGGTTGCAATTACGCGTCCGCCACCCGCACCACCGGCCGGTCCCAAATCTATTATCCAATCGGCTGTTTTTATTACTTCCAAATTATGTTCTATGACGATGACGGTGTTACCCTGCTCTACCAATTCGTGCAACACGCCAAGTAACTGTTTAATATCTTCAAAATGCAAACCGGTTGTTGGTTCATCCAAAATGTAAAGTGTTTGACCCGTGCTGCGCGCAGATAATTCTTTGGATAATTTTATACGTTGCGCTTCACCACCCGACAAATCCAACGAACTTTGTCCTAATTTTATATAATCCAAACCAACGCGCTTTAATAATTCTAATTTACGACTTATCTGCGGATGATTTATAAAGAACCGATATGCTTCGTCCACCGTCATATTCAACACATCGGCAATAGATTTTCCTTTACATTTTACCGCCAAAGTTTCATCGTTATACCGCGAACCATGACATTTATCGCACTCAACATAAACATCCGCCAAGAAATTCATTTCTATTTTTATTTGGCCATCACCCTGACATGCCTCGCAACGACCACCCTTGACATTAAACGAAAACCGCCCTGAACCGTATCCGCGTGTTTTTGCTTCTGGCAATTCGGCAAAGAAATCGCGAATATTTGAAAATACACCGGTATATGTCGCCGGATTACTGCGCGGGCTGCGTCCAATTGGCGATTGGTCAATATCAACAACTTTGTCTATATTTTCCATACCACGAATAATATCATGCGCACCTGTTTCTATTTTGGAACCATACAGCGCACGCATCAACGCCGGATACAGCGTATTCAACAACAACGTAGATTTTCCAGACCCCGATACACCCGTCAACGCAATAAATTTTCCCAACGGGAATTCAACATCTATGTTTTTAAGGTTGTTCGCACGCGCACCACATACCGTTATTGTATGTCCGTTACCACTGCGACGTTTTTTCGGCACTGGAATTTTCTTTTTGCCCGATAAATATTGTCCCGTCAGTGAATCTTTGTTTTTTATAACCATCTCTGGTGTGCCGGCGGCAATAATATTTCCACCATTAACACCCGCACCACGACCAATATCAACCAAATAATCAGCCGCACGCATCGCATCTTCGTCATGTTCAACAACAATCACACTGTTGTCTTTGTCGCGCAACATTTTTAGTGTATCAAGCAATTTGTCATTATCACTTTGATGCAACCCAATTGACGGTTCGTCCAGAACATACAACACACCCGATAACCCACTGCCAATCTGCGATGCCAAACGGATGCGTTGTGCTTCCCCCCCCGACAGCGTTCCCGACATACGCGACATTGTTAAATACCCCAGGCCCACATTTTTCAAGAACGACAACCGCGATGTAATTTCACGCAACACCATACGCGCGATATCATTTTCCTTTTGTGTCAAATGATTTGGCAAATCCATAAACCAATTATAAGAATCATCTATGGACATATCGCAAACATCTATGATATCTGCGCCATTTATTTTTATGCACAATGCCTGAATATTAAGACGTTTTCCATGACATACCGGACATGGCTTTTCAGATTGATATTTGGCCAATTCTGCACGCATCATTTCGGAATCAGATTCGCGCCAACGCCGTTCAATATTATTAACCACACCTTCAAACGGTTTCTCATAAATAAACCCGTTCCAATTTATCTTGATTGGCTTGTCGCCTGTGCCATACAGCACAATATTTTTCTGTTCTTCGGTTAATGTATGCCACGGCTTTGAAAGTGGAATTTTATATTGTTTATGTAACGCATCTAACAGATGGTTAAACTGACTAAGCATGCCACCACGCGACCATGGTGCAATTGCACCGTCTAAAATAGATTTTGATGGATCGGGAATTATCAAATCTGGCGACATATTCAATTGCACACCCAAACCATCGCACGCACTGCACGCGCCCGCCGGCGCATTAAATGAAAATAAACGCGGTTCAATTTTTGGAACGGCGAATCCACTGACCGGACATGCATAATTTTGCGAATATAAAATGTCTTCGTTTGTATCCAAACGGCGCACTATGACCGACCCTGGCACAAGACGCAACGAACCTTCAAACGAAGAATACATACGCGAACGAAATTCTTCTATATCTGATTCAGACGCATCAGATTTTGGCATTTGGACACGATCCACAATTACAAAAATATTGTGTTTTTTATTTTTATCCAACGGTGGCACCGCCGATAAATCATACAGTTCATTATCTATGATAACACGCTGATACCCCTGCTTTACCAAGAACGCCAATTCTTTTTTATATTCGCCCTTACGGTCACGAACAAGTGGCGCCATAATATACGCGCGCACTTCGGCCGGAATATCAAATGTTAAATCAACCATTTCGGCAATTGTCTGTGATTTTATCGGCAACCCAGTTACCGGCGAATGCGGCACGCCAATTCGCGCCCACAGTAATCGCAAATAGTCATAAATTTCCGTCACCGTTCCAACAGTTGATCGCGGATTTTTTGATGTAGTTTTTTGTTCAATAGAAATTGCCGGTGCCAAACCTTCAATTAAATCAACATCTGGCTTTTTCTGCATATCCAAGAATTGCCGCGCATAACTGGACAACGATTCAACATAACGCCGTTGACCTTCGGCATAAATAGTATTAAATGCAAGTGATGATTTGCCAGATCCGGACACGCCAGTAAAGACCACCAATTTATTTTTTGGCAGATCTAAATCAATATTCTTAAGATTATTTTCGCGCGCACCACGAATCTTTATAAGTCCAGACATAGCAAGAAAAATATAGACCTTTTATTCCAGATTTCAATACCACCAAAAATTTATTTTACTGTTTCTTTTCGGTGGCGCCTTTATCGGCACTGGTCTTGGTGTCTGTGGGTTTGCTATCCTTGGCATCCGATGCCTTGGTCGTCTCTTTGGGTTTTGCATCTGCGACCTTGGCTTTTTCTGCGCTTTTATTTATTCCCAGTAACGCATCGGCATCCAACAAGATTCCTGTCTTGCGGGTATGGTCTTTGCCAACCTTGGGTGCCAATTCGCCACGAACCCAAATATCAATACCACCAACATTACCAAATGTTGCCTTGTTTTTATTTCCCTTTGGAACATAGTACAAATCACCCGAAACCAGCACGCGACTAAACACCGTCTTACCGCGCGCATCTTCAACTTTTACCCATGATTCTTCGGCCGCTTGGATAACGATTTCACCGTCTTCGCGATTTTCTGTTCCATATCTTTCGTGGACGGGTTGGCGATATGCAGGTTCTGCATTTATAACCGGTGCGACCTCTTCTACTGGGGCGGTTTCTTCGGCGGCGGGTGCAATTATCATACCAATAATGATACCGACAATCGCGAACAATACGACACCGCCCACAATCCATTTCCAGTATTTCACCAAGAATTTGCAGAATTTTGTATCTTTGAATTTCTGCAAATTTTTATCCAATGTTTCTTTAACCTTGGGTTTTTCACGTTCGGGCAATTCAACGACGCCTTGAATAACTTCGTCATTAAAATCTATACCCATTTCTTTCTTTATTTTTTTGACGATTACATCTGGGTCAACACCCAATTCCATTGCATAGTTCCGCGCAAATCCCAAAATATACACGATTTCAGGCAACACAGTATAATTTCCATCTTCCAATGCCTGCAGAAAATCTTCGCGTATGCAAAGTTGCTTTGCAATTGTTGCGATTTCACGTTTACGACGACCGGTTGTTCGCGCTGCGCGCAACATTTCGCCTGCGGTCATTTCATTATTCAATTGTGCTTCTTGGACTTCTTCTATCATAACGCGCGCCTTTTGGTATGTTCTGTATAATAATAGACCTATATATTCGCAACGCAACCCCAAAATTGCAAAATTTCTTGTTTAATGACATCTGAATCGGTTATCTGATTGATTTTTGTGCGAAATTCCGAAGAATTCGGCATTCCGGCGGAATACCATGCCAAATGCTTGCGAAACATTGGAATTGCGGTCTTTTCGCCATAATATTCTATCATCAGATTTAAATGTTTCATTGCCACCGCGCCAATATTTTCTGGCACGTTCGCAGTTCCATCAATTACACCGAAAATCCACGGTTGTCCAAGCATTGCCCGCCCTATCATTGCGCCACTATATCCGCGATTTAACATATTTTGAACATCATCCGCTGTTTTCAAATCGCCATTTGCAATAATTGGAATTGGCATATCTGTGATTTCTGGGTGCACCGCGGCGCCAGTATACCCAGTGGCACGTGTCCGCCCATGCAGAACCGCGAACTGCGCACCATTATCGGCGGCGACATGCACCAAATCGGCCCAGTCCCGATGTTCATCATCCCACCCCAAACGCGTTTTTATGGAAACAGGAATCTGAACCGCGCGCACAACTGCATTTATGATTTTGCCCGCCAATTTATGATCGCGCATTAAAAACGCACCGGCGCCGGCACGCGTTGCAACCTTTGGCACGGGGCATCCCATATTTATATCTATCCATGATGCGCCGGCATCCTGTAAAATTTTCGCGGCATCCGCCATCAGTTTTGGCACCGCCCCAAATATTTGCGCACCGATATTACCTTCGTCGGCATAGTTATCAAAATTCCGCAAACAGTTTGTATGCCGCGCCGTCAGTGAATGACACGATATCATTTCGGTAACGATTGGCACATTTGGCGCAAATGAACGAACCATCATCCGAAATGGTCTATCAGAAATTCCTGCCATTGGTGCAGCAAAAATTTGATTATTGGGTATCATGTGTGATATAATGGCATACATGAAAGACAAAATCAAAAATTTATTTAGGTTTATTGGATGCGCATGGCGTGGTGGTCTGCGTGGCAAAGTCGGTGTTTTTTTCGCAATCTTTGCGTGCTTTATGTTTTTTCACCTGTTGTTTGGCGAAGTAAACATTGCGCGTTTTGTTTCAAACGTTTGGCATCTGAACGCAGAACAGACCGAATTGAAAAACGAACAAGCAAAATTGGAAAGCATAAATCGGCACATCCAATTATTACAGAACTACAGCCCCGATTACATAGAAGAACTGGGGCTGCGTTATCTGAATATTGGTGATCCAAAATTCCGTGTATTAAAGATTTAATTCATCAGTGCAATATACGCGTTCATATAAAATGCAAATATCATCCACAACAGGTACGGAATAACCAAATATGATGCAGGGCGATTTATCGCAAAGAATTCGCGCGCCATCCATACCGACACGACAAATAATGCCAATAAAATCAGCAATGAAAACCCTGGCAAATGCGCGCCAAAGAACATAAACGACCACAATCCGTTTAATACCAATTGCGTGGCAAATAACACATAGGAATTAAATTTATTTATTCCGCGCCGCACCGTAACAATGATAAGGTATAATGCCACACCCAACAGAATATAAAGTATTGTCCATGCAACACTGAACACCCACCCCGGCGGTGTCAGGCCTGATTTAATCAAACCATTATACCAAACATTTGACGGCCCATGCGGTGTAAAGAACACACCGAAAATTCCCGGCACGAAAGAAATTACCATTGCGATAATAAACCACATCCATTTTTTTATCATAAAAACCTCCTTTGGTTATATGGGGAAATTATAGCACACCATTTACCCATATAACACAGGAACAAAAGCGGCCATAGTGGGAAGTGGTTAGTGTAAGTGATTAGTTGTTAGTGGTAGTGATTAGTGGTTAGAAAAAAACGGTTGCAATCGCAACCGTTTTACTTACAACTTACCACTTACAACTTACCACTAACCACTAACCACTTACACTAACCACTATTTCTTTTTTTCATCTTTCTTGGGTTCTGACGCGGCCTTGGCATGTTCCGACATTTTTGACATCGCAATTACCATTTCCATACCGCGTTGCAACTGATAATCTTTTGCGTCTTTTTCTTCTTCGGTTAATTCTCTATCATCGTCATCATCGTCATTTTTTGAATCTTTTTTATCATCTTTCTTTTTTGCCTTTTTCTCGGCGGCTTCGTTCTTTAAAGAATTTTTAAATGACGCTTCGGAATAACTGCTTTCGCGTTTTTCTATCGCCTCTACCTTGCTCTGCAAAACCTCTACATCGGGGGTAATACCGGTATTTTGAATTGATGTGCCGTTTGGTGTGTAATACCGCGCAATTGTTATATGAATCGCCGTTCCATCGCCAAGTGGCTTTTGCTGTTGCACGCTGCCCTTGCCGAAACTTTGTGAACCCATAATAATTCCACGACCGTTGTCCTGAATTGCACCCGCAACAATTTCTGATGCCGATGCCGACCCATGATTTATCAGCACGACAAGCGGTTTGCCATTTGTTAAATCGCCCGATTTGGCATAACTGTGTTCAACATCATCCTTGTCTTTCCCGCGCGTAGATACAATTTCGCCACCATCCAAAAACGCATCTGAAACCTCTATGGCGGCGGTCAAATATCCACCTGGGTTATTACGCACATCCAGAACGTAACCCGCGACCTTCTTTTTTTCCAGTTTTGAAATTGCATTGCGCAAATCTTTGGCGGTTGTCGCCCCAAAATCAGAAATACGAATATAACCAATACGCGGTGCATCTTCTTCGGCATCCGCCAATGTTTTATCACTGAATTTTACCGATTGAACCTTGATAATCGCGCGTTTCAATGTCATTGTTTTTGGTTCTTTGTCGCCCGAAATAACCGTCAGTTTAACCTTGGTCCCCGGTTTACCCTTCATTTTTTTTACCGCCTGATTCAATGTTAAATCAAACACCGGTTCATCATCAATATGTGTAATATAGTCGCCGGCCTTAATCCCTGCGCGTTGTGCCGGTGTGTCATCAATTGGCGAAATAACACGAACCGCACCCCTGTCCGACGTAATTTGGATGCCAAGCCCACCAAATTCG
>JAEEGK010010182.1_pt1 | contig 21731 bp, 14 predicted proteins | sample 8958771 | NCBI WGS metagenome assembly JAEEGK01 (sample SAMN16246547, study PRJNA631951) | gut metagenome | biome: gut microbiome; feature: rumen; material: SC-attached | host: Bos | place: Iran: Karaj | collected 2018-10 | reverse complement strand
GGATGTCAAAACAGAATATGAATTATTAGTATCTTCTTCAAATATAACTTTCCATCCTTTGGGGATATAATCATTAGATATTGTTTGCTGAGGCAAATCCGAAGGACAAATAAAACAACCCTTTGGGGCTACTTTCCATACCCAAGAGGATGTTGAAGAGCTATTCCATAATTTGAAATTAACTGTAATGCATTCAAGTTTTTCACAACCCGAAAACATATTATAATAACATCCTCCTACTAATATAGTTGCAGGCAATTCTGGTGCAACGGACAAACTAACACAATTTTCAAACATCGAATAATAGCAGTTTTCTTTCAAAATTGTTGCAGGTAATTTAGGTGCTACAGTAAGCGCAGAACAATCCTTAAACATACTTTTGTAACAATTTCGCTCCAATGTTGTGGCTGGCAATTCAGGAGCAATAGTCAGTTTTTTGCACCCATTAAACATATACTCGTAGCAGTTTTCTACCAAAGACATTGATGGTAAATTGGGTGCTTGGGTTAAATTTTCACAATCACGAAACATATAACCATAAGCAGACACAGCAAGAATATTCGCAGGTAATTCAGGCGCAATAGACAAACTGTTACATGCACAAAACATTTCATAATAGCATTTCTCTCGCAAGATATTTGCTGGCAATTTAGGTGCTTGGGTTAAATTTGTACATCCATAAAACATTGAGCTATAGCACTCAGTTTCTAAAACTGTGGCTGGCAATTCAGGTGCGGTTTTCAAATTTACACAATTTGAAAACATTGATTCGTAACAATTTTTTTTCATTGTTGTAGCTGGCAAAAGAGGAGCAACTGATAAACTTGTACATCCCTTAAACATTCTGCCATAACAACTTTTTTCGATAACAGTTGCTGGCAATTCAGGCGCAATTGTTAAACTTTTACAGTTTTCAAACATACCACCATAACACCCGTCAGCTAAATTAGTAGATGACAATCGTGGTGCTTTGGACAGTGCCTTACATCCCTTAAACATATTACCATAACAACCGCCTTTCATCTCAAGAGAGGGTAATTCTGGAGCGGAAACTATACTTGAGCAGCTCTCAAACATTCCATAGTAACAACCATGCGTTAATATAGTAGCTGGTAATTCAGGTGTCTTTGACAAATTCGTACATCCATAAAACATTCTTCTATAGCAATCCTCCGCCAAAGCCATCGCTGGTAACTTCGGGGCTGTTGTCAAATCGGTGCAACCAGCAAACATTTCCAGATAGCAGTTCTCTGCCAAAGACGTTGCGGGCAACTCTGGAGCGGATATCAAACTTGAACAACCGTAAAACATCTCATCGTAGCAATGGTCAGTTAACGTAGTTGCAGGTAGTATAGGTGCAGTAGTCAATTCTGTACAATTGTAAAACATCTGATAATAGCAATATGGAGACAGCTTTGTTGCTGGTAATTTTGGCGGTGTTGTCATGGAGCAATTTGCAAACAAACGATAAAAACAATATGCCTTAGGTATTGAAGTCGTTGTTCCTTCACCATCTATCAAAGACATTACATTGCCGCTACATTTGAATGTTTTTGTTACTCTGAATGATAAACAATGCTTCTCGTCATTGTTTATCCCATTGCCTTTCAAATACACGCTGCATGCATTCTCAACTATTAAACCCGATTTGGGAATTTTATCCCAATTAATTTTGTCAAATGAATATTGAAATGCAGAAGCAGTTTCCGTACTAGTACCGTAGTACGTACTGTAGTAAACAACCCCAATCGTCGTTCCCGCTTCAACTTCGAAGCAGAGGTAGTCTGATTCTGCATCCTTTTCTGCGAAAGCAGTGCTTGTCATCGCTATCAATGCGAAAATGAATGTTAGTAGTTTCTTCATAGCGTTTACATTTTATTTTTGATTAGACAATATGGAATTAGACAAACATGCAAGAATTATATCTTCGTTACACTGAGTAACAATACAAGGTGTTACTTTATGCTCTTCGGAAAATTTTTTGACGCAATCCTCAACATTAACACGCTTTTTACCCTTAGTGCATGCACATATCACAACATCACAAAATTCAATTTCCTTGATATTGATATACAGGTTTCTACCTTTACTGTGAGATTCAAAACCGAAATCACCTTCTGTTACAATACCAACGCTTGTAAATGTTTTAGAATCAAAATATTTTTTCCGAATTAAATCTTCACAATTTTGCAATTTGTCATCCTTTTGGATGTCCCTGTGCCATACTTTTATCTTATCGATAGCATTCCCTTCCTTCGAGAAATCATCGTAACTAAGTTGGCAAAGCATTTTCGCAACATTCGTATTCTTCTGTACGTATTGTTCATTGTTAATTACTAGAACGTCACGAATGTCGATTTGTCGTTTATATCGTTTGTGCGCATCAAATTCTTTTTTACAGTCGATGTCTAAGACATCGAGCTCCTTCAGCTTTTTATGGACATTCAGCAAAGTTGTTGTTTTACCTTTGTTTGATTCTCCATACAATACTATCAGTTTCATTTTGTCTCTTGTTTTTGCTAACCGCGCCCAACGAAAAAGAAAGGAAACATACGGGCATAAAAAAAGGTGTGAACTAATAAACTATTCGTACTCACGGAAGCCTGGAAGAAACCGCGCCCCTACAATAGTTTTTGAACACACCAAAGGCGTACTTCAAATGTAAGGGCACGAAATGCCATATATGCATCCCGCGAATACGTAACCTTTTCTTACGTCGAGAAAATAGTTTCCAGGCTTTTTTCTTGAGTACGATTAAAGTTACAATATGTTTTTATTGAATCCGCTATGCGGAAATTCAACAATGTTATACGGCAAATTTAAAAGGGAAGTTTCGGATTTCAAAATATATTTTTATTGATTAACAAATATTAACAAAAGGGATAAAAATTCATCTCATTATAATGAATTGTATTTACATCGCCGGGCGGAATGTATGACGGCACGTTGATTCAGAATTGTGACATCAACGATGTGCCATCCTGCCGCCGCAACCCTGTTATTGCCGATGTGTTTGTACACCTCAACCTGATGGAAAAGCGTGGTTCGGGTCTAAGGAAGATTTGTGAGGAGACCGCAAAACTTCCCACATACACTGACGACCGCCGTCCCATTTTCAAATCCGCTGGTATGAGTTTTTCGACCGTGGTTTACAATATGACCTTTGGGACAGAATTTGCAGAAATGTCCATAACAGAAGACGAAATGTCCATAACAGACAATGAAAATGTCGCCCAAAACAGTGATGTCGCCCAAAATGTCGCTCAAAATGTCCATGGCAAACAAGAAATGTCCATAACAGACGGAGATGTCGGTGAAAATGTCGGTAGAAATGTCGGTAGAAATGTCGGTAGAAAATCGACAAAAAGCGAATATGATAATCCTCTAAACGATAATGTCGCCCAAAATGTCGGTAAAAATGTCGCCCAAAATGTCGGTAAAAATGTCGGTAAAAATGTCGGTAAAACACAACAAAGACTTGGAGACATTTTCAACTTAATAATTGCGGACAAAAACATAACATTAGTCGAAATGGCAAAAAAGTTAAACGTTACAGAAAAAACCATCGAAAGATTGTTGGCTGAACACAATGACATAATCAAGCACATTGGTCCCAAGAAAGGTGGTCATTGGGTGGTAATTACCGACAAATGATTCCTTTACGAGAACTTCATCGCAAAAGTCGTCTTATTTTCGTCGCTTTGGATGAGGTCGAGGCTGCCGTTGTGGAGGCGCATTATCTGGCGGGAGAGGCTGAGGCCGATGCCGGAGCCGCCTTCTTTTGTGGTGTAGAATGGGATGAAAATCTGTTCGTTGTCCTCCTTGGTGATTGGTACGCCGTCGTCGCTGACGCAGATTACCACCTCGTCCTTGCTGTTGATGTCGGCGGTGATTTCTATGTTGTGGCTCTGGGCTTGAACGGCATTTTTGATGAGGTTGATGAGGATTTGCGAAATCTGTCCGCCGTCGGCATAAATCATAATGTCGGGTTTCAATAGGCGGAGGGTGCATCGTGCGCCGTTTTCTTCGAGGTATTTTGCATTGAGCTCCAATACATTGTCCGCCAAATCCTTGACTAATATTGTCTTCTTTTTTGGACGTTCAATTTTGGAAAGGCTGCGGTACGAATTTACAAAATTTATCAGGTTTTTGGATGAGGTGGCGATGGTTTCGAGCCCCGCCTTGGTGTCCAAAGTGTCGTCTTCGGCGAGCGATTCACTAAGGACTGCAATTGGCGTAACCGTGTTCATAATTTCGTGGGTGAGCACGCGGATGAGTTTTGACCACGACTCCACCTCGTTGTCCTGTTTTATCTTTTCAAAAATCTTGCGCAGGCGGTTGAGGGCGCGGTTGTGGGGATTGCGCTCATTGAAACGAAAATTGATTTCGCCGTCCTCCACCGCGTCCATCAGGAAGTTGATTTTGGAAGCGTTCCTGTACAGCGTGATAATGTGTCCGAGCAAGCCGCCCACCACAAAAGCCACAATTATGTAAACGGTCACCATTTGTTGATTTCTTGATTCGTTGATTTTTGATTTTTCCCTCGTCCGTCTTTCCTCTATCCTCTTTCCTCCTTCCTCTCTAAATTCCGTATTTTTTGAGTTTGCTGTACAGCGTGGGGCGGCTGATGTTCAGGTATTTGGCAACGAGCGACAGGTTGCCCGAAAACTTATCGACCGCATTTTGAATCACCATTTTTTCGGCGGATTCGAGGTTTTCCACCTTGGGCATTTTTGCGGTTTCGGATGCGTTTTGCGCCTGAAACTGGAAGTCGGCAGCCGAAATGATTTCGCCGTCGGATAGTATTACAGCCTTTTCGATGGCGTTTTGGAGTTCACGGATGTTGCCGGGCCAATGGTAGTCGCGCAGTTTTTGGACACCCTCGGGGCTGATTGCGGTGACATTGCGGCCATATTTTTGGTTGAACGTGGCGATGAACCTCTCGGCTAATTGCAGGATGTCGTCGGGGCGTTCACGGAGCGGCGGCAGCACTATCTGGACGGTATTGATTCTATAATAAAGATCTTCGCGGAATTTGGATTCGCTGACGAGTTTTTCGATGTTGACATTGGTGGCGCATATCAGACGGATGTCCACGTCAATTTCCTTGGTGTCGCCCACGCGGGTGATTTTGCGGTTTTGGATGGCGCGCAGGAGTTTGGCTTGCAGATGAGGCGGAATGTTGCCAATCTCGTCGAGAAACAATGTGGAGTGGTCGGCGAGTTCAAACTTGCCCGTGTGGTCGCTTTTTGCGTCGGTGAACGCGCCCTTCACGTGTCCGAAAAGTTCGCTTTCAAACAGTGTCTCGGCGACGGCTCCCGCATCGACGGCTATCATCTGATTGTTGCTGCGGCGCGACAGGTTGTGGATTTCCTTTGCCATCATATCCTTGCCCGTGCCGTTTTCGCCAGTGATTAAAACCGAGGCGTCTGTGGCGGCGATTTTCTCGACGGTTTTGCGGATTGACTCCATCTGTGGCGAAGTGCCCCAAAACATTCCGCTGATGTTTTTTTCGGGCTTGGGCTGCGATTTTTCCGCGCCCATCGCCTTGTCGCGGGCGGAGGTGAGTATGGTGATGAATTTTTTGTTGTCCCAGGGCTTGACGATAAAATCGAATGCGCCGCGCTTCATACCCTCAACAGCGAGTTCCACTTCGGCGTATGCCGTGAAAAGCACCACTTCGGTTTTGGGCGAAAGTTTTTTGATTTCGGCAATCCAAAATAGTCCTTCGTTGCCGCTATTGGTGTCGGCGGTGAAATTCATATCCAACAGCACCACGTGCGGCTTGAACTGTTCGAGGTCTGACACGATTGTATTGGGCGAAGCGGAAATCTTCACCTCTTCAAATTGCGCTGGCAGCAATATTTTGAGCGTCGCACGTATTCCAGCATTATCGTCAACGGCTAAAATCCTTCCTTTTTTCATTGTTTTGCGGAATTTATAATTGCTGCAAAGTTAATAAAAATCTTGGCTGCGCAAAACATTATTTTATTCTCCGCCCCCTCGTTGCCACGTAAATCACCACGGGCGCACCAAATATCGGTGTGACGGCGTTGAGCGGCAATTGTCCTAATGCGGGGAAGCCGACGCAGATGATGTGGCAGCCGAGGGCGATGATTGCGCCCAAAAGTATCGTTGTCGGGAAAAGGCGGCGGTGGTCGGAGGTCTTCAAAATCATCCTTGCAATGTGCGGTACGGCAAGTCCGATGAACGCCACAGGCCCGCAATACGCAGTTACAATTGCCGTCAATATTCCCGTAGTCAACAATAATAAAAATCTACTTTTCTTGACATCGACTCCAATGGACGCGGCGTAATTTTCGCCCAAAAGGAGCGCGTTGAGGTTTTTGGATTGCAACAATCCTCCCACAGTGCCAAATATGCAGACTGTCAGGTACACAGGCATTTGCGAGAGTTGGACGTTGGCAAAAGTACCCATCCCCCACACGGCAAAAGTCTTGACGGATTCGGCGGGCGACCAAAAATTGAGCAATTCAATCGCTGACGCGCCCATACTACTTATCATAATGCCGACGATGAGGAGCATCGTGTTGCTCCTGACCGCCGCTGATAGCGACATTATCAACGCCAACACCGCCAACGCCCCAATCATCGCGCCCGAAACCACCGCCGCAGCCGCCATTGTGCCGCTTATCATTGTCACCACCGCCGCGCCAACCGATGCGCCCGTCGAAATTCCCAAAATCGAAGGACCCGCCAAGGGGTTGCCAAGAGTGGTTTGCAGCATCAAGCCCGCCACAGAGAGTGCCGCGCCTGCCGCGATTGCCGTCAGACATTGTGGAATGCGCAGGTCAAAGAGGATTTTGGCGGTCACGGGGTCGGCGGCGGAGTCTGTCAATACTGCCAACAATTTTCTGAGCGGAATATCCACAGAGCCGTGGACGAGCGCAATTGTCGTCAATGTCAACAAGATGATAATCAATATGATAGCCGTCTTCCTCATTATTCGAGCCGATGAAAATATTGGGGGGTGTAATCCTTCAACAATTGTGGATGCGAGATGTATGCGAGTTCGCGCAGGAGGATGTCGGGGCGGAAGGGCGTTTCGTCATAAAAAGGCGTCGCCCAAGTGTTGCAGGCAAAAATTTTGCCCTCCTTAAAAGCCTTGAAATCCTTGTACTGCGAATTTTCGGCGGCTAAGAGGTTGAGGGTAAGCGTATGATTCTCACCGTAATACTTGAACAGCCAAATGTCAGCGTTGTGCGCCTTTGCAAATACTTGCTCAAATGTAAGCGGCACAGACACGCGCCCGCCGTCGGCGTTCAAATCGTCAAAAACATAAAAAAATCCCGCGTCATTGTAAAATACGCCAGACGTGGAGCGTCCCGTCGGCACGTACCAAGTCTGTTGATACATCTTTTCGGTGAGCAAGGTCGGGCGGTACGACGACAACGCCATCTGAAAACTCATTTCATTGTAATTGTTTTCAACCACCTCAAAAATGCTGTCGGCTACGCGCTCGCGCCCTGTCAACATTCCGTAAAACCTTATCCATTCTGCCTGTCCGAGCGGCGTATCTTCCATATAATCAACACAATCCACCACGGGAATGTCAGTCGCTTCATAAAAACCCGTGGTCTGCATTCCGTCGTATGGCGACATCAAAACTGCGTCGGGCGCGAGTGTTATGATTTTTTCGCGGTCGGGGTTGGCGGTAAAGCCGCAGTCTTTTATTTTTTCGGTTTTTATCAATGTTTGCAACGTACTGTCAATCACGTATTTTGCATCACACACGCCACCAATTTTGTCAGTTGCGCCGAGTGTCTTGAAAAGCCCCGCGTGGAGCGATGTGCATATCAATGCGTTTTTCAACGGCACTTTTATGATTGTGCCTTCGGGCGGATTTTGCAGGGTTTGATTGTTGGAGACGAGGATGTACCGCCGCGAAATTTTCGCAGTGTCGGCGGGATTGCGCACCTCGGCGATGCGGCAGCCGTCACCATCATAAAGCCGCAGCAACGATGAATGATGCAGTGCGATATTTTGCCCGACTGTGTGGGCGTCGGTTTTTGCGGATTGACGGCAACCTGTTAATAAACAGACTATTGCCGCTATTAATAACAATGATTTTTCCAATATGTTTTTGCTGACTTTTTTCATACGCCTTGGTGTTTTTTTGTGGGGATTAAATTTTCCGAAAAATAAAAAATAATTACCGAAAATTTCCCTGCGTAAGAAAATTTTCGGTAATGAAAAATTGCATTGCCAATCAGCGCATTTTTACTTTACGAAAACAGCGTGGTTGGGGTTGATGCTACTTGTGGTGAATTTCTCGATGAATGTGCCGTCGTTTTTGAAACGATAGATTTCACCGTTGGTGACGTAATCGGAGATGCCGATGTAGATGTCGCCGTTAGATGGGTCAACCTCAAAGAAATACACCGTGGACGCAGCAAATTGTTTTGCATATTTTTCTTCGATGAGAGAGTTGTTGACGACCTTGCCAGTCGTGACATCCTTTGAGAAGAAGTTGGTGGCGGTGGTTTGATTTCCAACTTCGTCGTATACTGACTCTGAATTGGCGCAGTAGAGGATGCCGTTGTATTCCGACATCTTGGTCGCATTCTTGGTGGGGAAGAATTTGTCGTTGGTCAGATTGACCACGAGTGTGCGGAGTGTATAGACTGCGTCATAGTAGGTGACGTAAACGCTGTCCTTTATTGCGGTAACGGTTTGGAGATTGTTGAAGAGTTCGATGTTGCGGTTGAGGGTGAAGGTGTTCAAGTCGATGACAGACAGCCTGTTGTCACTGCCCCATCCCGAATTGCAGACCAAGAGCTGACCGTCTTTTACAGCCATACCTTCGGGGTTGCTGCCAACGGTCACGTACTGCGGGTTGGTGATTGACGTGGTGTCAAACCTTGCCACCTGACCCGAATACAACGACACGTAAATGTAGCCACCGTCTGCCACCAACTGCCTCGGCTCGCCTTCTTCCGCCGAAAATTCGTATTTCTCAACCACTTTGAGGGTGGCGATGTCGATTTTGGCGAGGTACTTGGAGCCGTTGACGCTGAGGTACAGCCTGTTGCCAGAGCGGATGAGGTCCTGGCCAGTGTCACCGATGATTTCGCCATTGGCGGATGCATAGACGTCGCCGCTAAACTTCTTGTCGGTGGCTTCCGGACGGAAGATGTCGAGTGTGGAGTTGTTGTCGTACATCTTGCCTTCGTTGAGGATGAACATCAATTCCTCGGCAGCCTGGGGCTCGGGATTCTCCTCGGGTTCTTTCTGTTCCTCGGGATTCTCCTGATTTTCAGGGTTTTTGTTCTCCTCCTGATTCTGGGGATTCTCCTGATTCTGAGGATTTTCCTGGGGGTCGGGGTTTACGATTTCGTCTTCGTCATCGTCGCCGCAGGACGGAAGCACCGTGGTTGACAGCGCAAACAATGTGCTGAGTGTCAACGCTTTTAATAGTCGCTTGTTCATTTTTGTAATTATTTATAATGTTAAACTTAATTGTAATTGCCATTGTCGTCCAGGCATCGGGTAAAACCTGATGATGTCGTATTGCTCATCGCCGATGTTTATGCAGGATGCCTTGATAGTCAGGTGTTTGGATATTGTTTTTGATAACGACGCCGTGTGCTCTATGTAGCCGTCCATCTGGTTGGCGGGGATGTTTTGTTCTGCGAAATACCGCTTGCCCGACCAAAGTGCGTGGTATCCGAGCGTAAATCCCTTATATTCAGCCGTAAGGGAGTAATGCCCCGAATGACGCGGCGTGTATGGTATCTGCGAATTGTAGAGTTTTGGATTTTTGCGAGTCTTGTCGAGTGCGTGCTGGTAAGTGTAACCCGCTGCAAATGTTGTAGTTATATCCCACAATTGCAACATCCTGTCAGCCGAAACCTCCGCGCCCGTGATGTGCGCCTTGCCGTAATTAGCCATCTTCCAAACGTATGTGGTGGGTATCGCCACTATCTTGTCGCGGACTATGTTGCGGAATACGTCGGCGGTCAGGTGCGTCTTGAAAATCTCCGCGCCAACGCCCACATTGTATTCTGTCGCCGTCTCAGGTCTCAATCCCGAAAATCCTAATGAGGTGTAATACAGTTCGTTGAACGTTGGCACGCGGAAAGTCTGACGCGCCATCAGCCTGATGAAAAGATTGCGCATCGGAGTTATTTTCACCGTCAATGAAGGTGTGGTCTTGTCCAAATCTTTGAGTTTGCCGCCGTGATCTACGCTCTCGCGCACACGTGTTGCAACGGCTGTAAGGGTGGCTGTAATCCATTTGCCGTCCGAAAACCTGATGTTGCCGCCAGCAATCATCGTGTTGCGCCGTGGCTGCGGATTGTCGGTGATGTCGGTGTCGAGCGTATTGTATATTTCGTCAAGACTGATTGATATTGCAATTGTCCTTGACGGCTGCCAAAGAGTCATCAGCGATAGGTAGCCTTCGTTTTGTGTGGAGTTTTGTTGGAGGTGTCCGCCTTTGTATTTGACGTTGGTGTCGTCGTAGCGGCTGAACGAATAATTGTATTTGGCGATGATTTTTGCCGTCAGGGTGGGGGAGAGCCGCCTGCGGTATGTGGTTTGCGCAAAAATATTGCGGTCGAGTAGCCTTTCGTTGGCTTCCTTGTTATAATAAATGATGCTGCCTGGCAACCCGCGCTCCGAATTGTATGCGTATGCCTTGAATTTCAGTGTGTTGCCAATTGTGTCTGTATGGCAAAATCCGATTTCGCCTTTGTAGGAGAGCACGTCGGTATTGGTGCGGCGTTCCCTTGTGGACTTGTTGTAATTGACGAGGGTAAAGGGGTATTCGCCGTCCGCTCCATATACTTCCGCGTTGGCAGTCAATGAGATACGCTTGGCAATCAGTGCTGAATATTTTGCATTTGCACACCAATAGCCAAAAGAGCCACATTTCAGGTTTATGTTTGCCGCGTGCCTTGTGGAGTCGGCGGGGCGGAAGTCGTAGCCCTCAATGCCGAGTGTCGCCGCGCTCGCCATCATTCGCGCAGGTTTTAGGAGCTGATCGTCGCTGCCAACTGCAAGTTTTATCGATGCTATGTCATTGATATTGAACATAGAAACGTCCACGGGACCCGCCTGAGTGTTGGACACTGGCACGCCGTCATAACTCACCGCCGTATGCGCCGCGCCAAGGCTTCTGACCGACACTGTTGTAAGACCGCCAATGCCGCCGTAGTCCTTGATACTCACGCCATTGAACATACGGAGCGCGTCGGCTGTCGATTTGAGGCCGAGACGCTCCATCTCCACGCGGCTAATCTCCTGTACGGGCGATGCCTGGTGTTTTCGGGCGGGCGCAATAACGTCTATCCTGTCGATCTCGCGGGTGATGGTGGTGTCGTTTTGCGCCGTTGAATAATGACAACAAAACACCCCGCACACCGCAAGAACGCAGTATGGCAGTCTAAGGTTCATTACCTAAATATGTGGTTGATAATATATTACGAACATCATTTCCATCCTCGTGGCTGATTGTCCAACAATGGTTTTGCAGGTCTTCTGGCTCGCCCTGCCGTCCACGCCTTCCCGAAAATTTGATGTTTTCAGTGGCCAAAGAATGTGGGCGGTTTATCAAACGAGGGCACACAGCTGCGGGACAGTCCGGGATTCGCACCCGAGTTCCCTTTTAATGCGGCGTACGTGGCGACGTTGCCGCAACAAAACCGACCGCAAAGGTAAGAAAAAAACGCTTTTGTTGCATATAGAATGTATTATTTTTATGTAAACCCACCGCCAAATCTTAAAGTAAAAAAGCGCCAAATCTTAAAGTAAAATACAGCCAAATCTTAAAATGAAAAAGCGCCAAATCTTAAAGTAAAAAAGCGCCAAATCTTAAAGTGAAATACCGCCAAATCTTAAAGTAAAATGCAGCCAAATCTTAAAGAGAACCCTTTTCGAATTAAAAATTTATCCGTATATTTGCAGTGTCAATAATATAGATTTTGATATGGTAACAGGAGGAATCAAAAACAAAATAGACCAAATCTGGGACACGTTTTTTGTGGCGGGCATCACCAACCCTATTACTGTGGTTGAGCAGATGACATATTTGTTGTTTATGAAACTTTTGGACGACAAGCAATTGCGTGAGGAAGAAAACGCAAGTGCCTGGGGCACGGAAGTGGAGAATCCAACATTTCCCGAAGGCAAAAAGTGGCTCAATCCCAAACTTAAAACCGACAAAGGCGAAAACCAATCCATCGAACAACTTACCGAGGATTTTGGCATTCCATACGAAAAACTGAGGTGGCACGTTTTCAAAAATTCTGGTACAGACAATATGTTCAGCATTGTCCGTGACAATGTTTTTGAATTTATCAAAAATATTGGGTCGGGCGAAGACAGTGCGTATAGCAGATATATGGAATCAGCCATTTTCTTGATTCCAAATGCACGCACGCTTGCAAAAATCGTGGATGGCATCGACGCCCTCAATCTGAACGACCGCGACACAATGGGCGATGTTTACGAGTACATCCTCGGCAAGATGGCGGCGTCGGGTACAAACGGACAATTCCGTACCCCGAGGCATATCATCCGTATGATTGTGGATATGATGCAGCCAACCCCCGACGATTATATTTGCGACCCCGCAATGGGCAGCGCAGGTTTCTTGGTGGAGGCGGCAAAATACATCAAGGAACACCACAGAAGGGCGTTCTTCAATCAGGAAAAAGCACAACATATTCAGAAAGAATTGATTAATGGTTTTGACACCGACCAAACGATGCTGAGGATTGGCGCGATGAACCTCTTGCTGCACGACATCAACAGTCCAAACCTCAAAAACAGGGATTCGCTCTCCAAAGACAACAACGACAAGTCGATGTACACGCTAGTGATGGCTAATCCGCCGTTTGCGGGAAGTCTCGACAAGGAAAATGTTAACACCGATTTCCTCAAATTGGCCAACACTGGCAAAACGGAACTATTGTTTTTGGCGCAGTTTATACGCTCGTTGGAAATAGGCGGAAGGTGTGCAAGCATTGTGCCTGACGGAGTATTGTTTGGCACGAGCAAGGCGCACAAGGATATACGCAGGCATTTGGTGGAGGAGCAGCAATTGCGCGCCGTAATATCTATGCCGAGCGGAGTGTTCAAGCCATACGCGGGAGTGAGCACGGCGGTGCTTGTGTTTTCCAAGACCGACAGCGGCGGCACCGACAAGGTTTGGTTTTACGATATGAAAGCCGACGGTTTTTCTCTCGACGACAAGCGCAGCCCTATCACCGACAACGACATCCCCGATGTCGTGGCGAGGTTTCACAATATGAAGGACGAAGAATCCCGCACGCGTAAGGAGCAAAGTTTCCTTGTGCCCGTAGAGGAGATTGTTGCAAACGATTACGACCTTAGCATCAACAAGTATAAGGAGGTGGAACGCGAAAAGATTGAGTACGAGTCGGTGGAGCAAATCCTTGCACGCTTGAAGGCTTCCGAAGATGAGTATCTGAAAGGATTTGACGAACTAAAAAGGATGATGGATAAATAAAAAAAATTGATGATTACGATTTTTTTTATAATTTTGTTCATCTGGAATAGATAGGGATTTTGGAGAAATCTAGAAGACCTAGGAAAACTAGATAATCTAGAAAAACTATAAAAACTAGGAGAACTATATTACCTAGAAAGTGTAACCGAATAAAAACAAAAGCAAATGCAGCAAGGTGCTTCTAATATAGAGACTGTTTTGCGGAAACAGACCGATTGGAAACAACTATGGTTTTATCAGAAGGCCGTGGTCTTGTACCAACTGACATACGTCTTTACACGGCGGTTTTTGCCGCAGTACGGAGATAGGACTGTTGACCAAATGGTGCAGGCGGCAAGGTCGGGCAAACAAAATATAGTGGAGGGTACGGCGGACGGTGTGACGTCTATGGAGATGGAACTTAAACTCCTGAATGTTGCAAGGGCAAGTATTCAGGAACTCCTGGAAGATTATGAGGACTATTTGCCCGCGCACAAACTTACTAAATGGACGGAAGGGCATCCGAGGTTTGATGCTTTGCTGAAATTTTGCAGAAAGAATAATAAATTGTCGCAATACGAACCTTTCTTCAACAAATGGACTGATGAGGAATTTGCTAATACGGCAATTACGCTTTGCCGTATGATTGACAAAATGATGATGACTTATCAAAAACAGAAGGAACAGGAGTTCGTAACTTGCGGCGGTATCCGTGAAAGAATGACTGCCGCGCGTATGAATTACCGTAACAATCAACGTGATACTATTGATAGTCTTAAACAACAAGTCAAGGAGTTGACGGAAAAAAACAAGAATCTTACTTCTTTTATTAAAAATTATTTGAATATTAAGGATGAAAAAGAACTGGGAATACAATAAATTAGGAGAGGTTGCATCATTCATAAATGGATACGCATTTAAACCTGAGCAATGGAAGGATTTTGGTGTTCCTATTATAAGAATTCAGAATTTAAATAATCCTGATGCGCCATATAACTATTATGATGGTGAAGTGCCTGATAAGGTAAAAGTTACTAAGGGTGATTTGTTGATTTCTTGGTCTGCAAGTCTTGGTGTATATATATGGGATGGTTGTGATGCCTATTTAAACCAACATATTTTTAAAGTCAAGTTTGATAAAATTGATATTGAAAAGTTGTATTTGAAATATGCGGTTGCGTCTAAATTAGATTCAATGGCTGCAATGGTGCACGGTGCTACAATGAAACATATTGTCAAAAGTGATTTTGACAATACTATTATCCCCGTCCCGCCAATCTCAACCCAACAATCAATCGTTGAAGAACTTGACAACATCAACAATTTGATTAATATCAAAACCGCCCAACTTCAAGACCTCGATGCCCTCGCACAATCCATCTTTTATGAAATGTTCGGTGATCCTGTCGTCAATGAAAAAGGCTGGGAACTGAAAAAATTTGGGAATTTTGCTTTTTTCAAGAATGGATTGAATTATCATCCTTCTGAGAATGGTTTTAGAATAAAATGTATAGGAGTTGGTGATTTTAAGCAAAATAGCGAATTAAAAGATTTTGATAGCATTAATGATTTTTGTGTAAATGATTCTGTTGATGATAGTTATTTTCTTCAAGATGGAGATATAATTATTGTTCGTTCAAATGGTAGCAAAGAACTCGTAGGGCGAAATATGATAGTTTATCCGCGAGATATTAAAATAACATACAGCGGTTTTTGTATTAGATGTAGAACCGACTCTACGAAAATAATACCTATATTTTTAAATAGAATTCTTTCTTGTCGAAGTACGAAAAATATACTTCGGCAAGAAGGTAGAGGATGTAATATTTCGAATATTAATCAAAAAATATTATCGAATTTGCCCATTCCTCTCCCTCCCCTCTCCCTTCAACAAAAATTTGCTGAAAAAATCGAGGCAATTGAGAAACAAAAACAAATTGTAACCGTTACAAAAAGAGACCTTGAAACGTTGCTTGCGTCAAGGATGCAATATTGGTTTGAATAAAAAACGACTGCGATATGAAGAATTTCGACTTTATCCAACTTTTGGCTCAACACATTCCGAGTTTTAGCCAACTGCATACATACTGCGATAAGGCAGAAATATTTCAGTGCACATATCCCGAAGAGTCCGCCACCAACGCCCGCAAGGCGTTGGAATGGCTTGTCAAACAGCATCTTGCAATGTTGCACGTGGTCACCGAAAAGCACGAGACCCTCAACGATATGCTCAAACGTCCCGAGATGGACGACTTTGCCGACGGCGACTACGATTTTGAGCGCGACATTTACACCGTGAAAAAAATCGGCAATTTTGCATCGCACATCGGCGCACAGCAAATCAAGAAAAACGAGGCTTTTGTGTGCCTGAGGTCGCTGTATTATGTGGTTTGCGGTTTTTTGAGCCGTTGGGACGCCATCATCACATACGCGCCCTTCGACGCCACAATTGTTCCAAAGGCTTTTCCTGGTCCTCAGATTGTGGATACGTCAGAGCCGCAGGTGGCGCAGGACGTTGTGAAGAGCGTGGTGGAGAGTGTGCCGCAAAAGGCGCTTCAAAAACCTGTCAAGTACGCCGCCAAGCCGAAGGAATCGCTTGAAAGCGAGGCTATTACGCGCAAATGCCTTATCGACTATATGCTCAACGAGGCGCATTGGGACGTCCTCGACGTGGAGGGCGACATCCAAGGCAACAAGGCTTGCATTGAGGTAAAAGTGGAGGGTATGCCCTCGACGAGCGGCGTAGGGTATTGTGATTATGTGCTGTTTAGCCGTGGGGGCAAGCCCCTCGCAGTCATTGAGGCTAAAAGCACCGCCAAAAGTGCGGCGGTGGGGCGTCAGCAGGCCATCTTGTATGCCGACTGCCTTGAAGCCAAATACGGTGTGCGCCCCGTGATATATTACACCAACGGTTTCCAAACCAAGGTGATAGACGGAATGGGCTACCCCGACCGCGATGTGATAGCATTCCACAGCCACGACGACCTTGAATACATCATTCAGAAACGCGGACGCGCCGACATCACCAACATCAGCATCGACGACCGCATCACCGACCGTCCGTATCAAAAGACTGCCATCAAGAGCCTTGTGGAGTGGCTCAACAAAAAACACCGCCGTGGTCTCCTTGTGCTTGCCACTGGTACGGGCAAGACCCGCGTGAGCATTTCGCTCTGCAAACTCTTGGACAACAACGACTGGATTAAGCACGTGCTTTTTCTCGCCGACCGCAATGCCTTGGTAAGTCAGGCTAACGAAAATTTCACCAAATTGCTGCCAAGCGTCACCACCACCTGCCTGTCGGACGGCACGGAGCCAAACCTCTCGGCGCGTTTTGTATTTTCCACTTATCAGACGATGATCAATTACATCAACGCTAAGGATATGAAATTCAGCGTTGGACATTTCAGCCTGATAATCATCGACGAGGCGCACCGCTCGGTGTTTGGCAAATACGGGGCGATATTCCAATATTTTGATTCGCTGTTGATAGGCCTCACCGCCACGCCCCGCGACGAAATCGACAAAAATACATTCCGCCTTCTCGAACTTGAAAACGAGCCCAACTTTGAATACTCCTTCACCGATGCCGTCAGGGATGGCTATCTCGTGCCTTACAAGGTGAAGTGTTTCAATTCTGATATGATTAACAACGGCATCAAGTACGACGACCTTTCGGCTTCGCAGCGCAGCGAACTCGAAAAAGTCTGGGATTACGAAAAGGCTATGAAAGGCATTGCGCCGTCGTCAGATTATCACCGCGACATAGAGAACAACGAGATTTTCCGTTATCTCATCAATGACAATACAATCGACAATGTGCTTACCGTCCTGATGGATTCGGGACTCAAAATTCACAGCGGCGAAGACATCGGCAAGACCATTATCTTTGCCTACAACCACCGACACGCAGAGCGCATTGTGGAGAGGTTTCACATATTGTACCCCGAGCGTGGCGCGGATTATTGCCAACTCATCGACAATCAGGTGAAATACCACGATAGTATCCTGCGCGCCTTCAAGACGCCCGACAGCCTGCCGCAGATTGCCGTGAGCGTCGATATGCTTGATACTGGCATCGATGTGCCCGAAATCCTCAACCTCGTGTTTTTCAAGGTTGTGAAGTCCAAGATAAAATTTGAGCAGATGATAGGACGCGGCACGAGGCTCTGTCCCGATATTTTTGGCATTGATGATGACAAGACCGTCTTTTATATTTTTGACTGGTGCGGCAATTTCGAATATTTTTCCAAGCCAATTGACGACATCTCCCCCGCGCAGAGCAAGTCGCTCACGGAGAGACTGTTTCAATTGCGGCTCGACATCGCCAAGGAATTGCAGGGCGCGAGCCATCAGGAGCGCGAATTTGATAAGAAGATGCACGACGACCTCAAAAAGATGCTCCACTCTCAGGTGTCGGGCATTGTGAAGGAACGCAAGGACGCACGTCCCTATTGGCATATCATAGAGCCGTTCAGAAATTTTGAAAAGTGGACCTGCATATCGTCCACCGACGTCTGCCGCCTTTCTGAGATTGGCAAGTTGATACCGCAGGAGGCTGGCGACGAGTTTGCCAAGAGGTTTGATGTGGTGATGCTTCATCTGCAATTATCGCTCATCAACCCCACTGTGCGCTCTGGACGTTGTCAGAAGGTGGTGGAGGAGGTAGCTAAACTCTTGGAGCAGCGCAGCACCGTGCCCGCAGTGATGGCTCGCATTGGTGTCATCAGGAAGGTGCAGCAGCCACAATTCTGGCAGGGCGGCACGTTGGACGGATTGGAGGATGCAAGGCTGCAACTCCGCGACCTCATCAAGTTGCTCGCCGACACGCGCAGGAGCCGCAAGTTTGTAATTGACATAGAGGACACCTACAATATGGCGGCGGAGCCAATTGCAAAATACGAGACCAATTACAAGCAGCGTGTTATGGATTATCTTGGCAATAATACCAACAATCCGACGCTCCGCAAGATTCAGAATTTGGAGCAACTCACCGCCGACGATTTCATCGAACTCGAACGCATATTTTTTGAGGAACTTGGCACACGCGACGAGTACATCGCCAATATCGAAAATTTCCGTTACAAGAGCAATGTGGCGGCGTACATCCGCAAGGTCAAGGGCTTTGACCTCGATACGGCGTTCGATATTTACAAGCAATTGGTGGACGACAACATCCTCACTTCGGAGCAGGAATTGTACTTGAAAGAAATACTCGACTACGTAAAGGAAAACGGTGACATCGAAAACCGTTGTTTCACCGCCGAGCAGCCCTTCAAGTCATACGATTGGCGTGCTGTGTTTGGCAGTCAGTTTGTGCGCTTGCGCGAGTTTGTGGATCATATTCATCAAGTAATTCAGATAACGGCGTAAAAGTATGTTGGTAATTAAACTTTTCCCCGCTCTCTCCGTCAAAACCGATTATGAATAATACTCAATCTCTTGGGTTGAAGGACGAATTGAAGTCGTATGTAAAACCCATTTTTGTGGAAATTGCCCTTGTGATGCTCTTGGGCGCGGTGGATACCGTGATGCTGAGCCATCTTGATACCGGCGTGGAGGGCGGCAGCGACAATGCCGTGGCGGCGGTGGGGCTTGACAATCAGTTGTTTAACCTCGTCATTCTGATTTTCCAATTTGTCTCTGTGGGCACGGGCATCGTGTGCGCACAGTATATCGGCGCGGGTTTCAGGAAAAAACTCGTGCAGGTCGTGGGCATCTCGCTGTTGGTGAATGCCTTTGTGGGCGTGTCGATGAGCCTTTTCTTGGGCTTGAAGGCGGAGGCGGTGCTCGAATTTATGGACCTCGCCCCCGAACTTATGGACGACGGCGCCACGTACCTGAGGATTATCGGAAGTTTTGCGTTTTTTCAGGCGATAGGGTTGGCGTTTTCGGCGTCGCTCAGGAGCGCGGGTATGACCAAATATCCGATGCGCGTCACCATTGTCGTAAATATCATCAACATCATAGGCAATTATTCGCTGATATTCGGACATTTTGGATTGCCAAAACTCGGCGTGGAGGGCGCGGCAATCTCTACGGTGATTTGTCGTGGAGTCTCGATGTTGGCGATGGGCATCATCCACACCAAAAAACACATCGACAAGTACCCCTTGGAGTGGTTCAGGCCGTTTCCGTGGATGGAACTCAAAAACGTGCTCAAAATCGGCGTCCCTGCGGCGGGCGAAAATCTTAGTTACTGTCTTTCGCAGGTGGCGATTACTTATTTCATCAATCAACTCGGCAACACTGCCCTTGCAACCCGCACATATTGCGCCAATTGCATTATGTTTGTCAACCTCTTTTGCATTAGCGTGGTGCAGGGCGGCGGCATCGTCGTGGGGCATCTCATCGGCGCAAAAAAGAAAATCGCAGCCTTCCTGATGGGCAATTTTGTGTATCGTTATGCGCTGATAATCACGTTGATAGTTGGCACTGCGCTCGCGTTGGCGGGTCATTCGATATTGTCGTTCCTCACCAACAATGAGGAAATCATCAGGCTCGGCACTATCATATTTTTCATCGACATTGTGCTCGACATCGGCCGCGTCGGCAACATCTTCGCCACGGGAACGCTACGCAGCACGGGCGACGCTGTCTATCCTGTCATCATCGGCGTCATTTTTCAATGGACTATCGCTGTGGGAATCAGTTACTTGCTCGGCATTACGTTTGGGTTAGGGCTGATAGGATTTTGGATTGGCTTCACCCTCGACGAAAATGTCCGCGCATTAATCCTTCGCCGCCGTTGGAAGTCTAAACGTTGGGCTACCAAATCATTGGTGAAGTAACATAAGGTTGTTTCAACAACGGAAAACACTGAAATAACGGAATAATTATTGGGTTCCGTGCGTTCCGTGTTTTCCGTAGTTAAAAAAAATTTTATTATTATGGCAGACAAGATTTTCAACGTTGGCATACTCGGCACGGGATGGATTGCCGACAAGATGGCGACCACCCTCGCAGGGATGACCACCGCACGCGCATACGCCGTGGCGTCGCGCACACAGGAAAAGGCTGATAAATTTGCAGCGCAGTTTTCGATTCCCAAGGCATACGGTTCGTATGAGCAACTCGCTGACGACAAGGATGTTGACCTCATCTACGTCGCCACTCCACATTCGCATCATTACGACAATTCCAAGATGTGCCTCCTCAAAGGCAAGCCCGTCCTATGCGAAAAGGCTTTCACTGTCAATGCGGCTCAGGCGGAGGATTTGATAAGTATTTCGCACGAGCGCAATGTATTCCTCGCCGAGGCTATTTGGACGCGCTATCAGCCTATGCGTCAGATGATTGCCGACGAGGTGGCAAGTGGCGTGATTGGTGCGCCGCAGATGCTCTCAGCCAATCTTTGCTATCCCAACATCGCCCTCGAACGTATGTACAAGCCCGAACTTGCGGGCGGCGCGTTGCTCGATTTGGGCGTCTATGTGCTGAATTTTGCCGATATGTTTTTCGGTTATGACATCAAGAAGACGTCGTCACACTGCATCAAGTACCACACGGGCGTCGATATTCAGGAGTCAATTACTTTGGAGTACAACGACGGCAGGATTGCTGTGCTGTGGAGTTCGCAACTCGCCAAGAGCGACAGGCAGGGCGTCATCTCGGGCACGGATGGTTTCATAATTGTCGAAAATGTCAACAACCCTCAGTCTTACAGCGTGTTCAATCAGGATTACCAACTCGTAAAGAAGGTAGCCTGCCCGCCGCAAATCACGGGCTACGAGTATCAGGTGGATTGTTGCATCAATGCCATCAACGCAGGCAAGATAGAGCCGCCCGAGATGCCCCACGACGACATCCTCCGCATTATGAGGCAGATGGACGCGCTGCGCAAGGATTGGGGCGTGAGGCTTTGCGACGAATAATTTTTTTTTCTACAAATAATGTCGTAACTTTGCGGCGTAAAATATAAAACCATTGTTATGCAGAAAGAAATCGAAAATTCGTTGGAAATTTTGAGGAGCGGCAAAGTTTTGCTATACCCGACTGACACCGTATGGGGTCTTGGGTGCGACGCCACTGATTCGGAGGCGGTGCGCAAGATTTATCATATCAAAAAGCGTCCCGATTCCAAGAGTATGATCATACTTGTCAGCAATTTTCTGATGCTCCAACAGTATGTGACGGAAGTGCCGTTCAAGGCTGTGGAGTTGATGGAGGAAATCAGCGGCCCCCTCACCGTCATCTACCCCAAGGCGCGCAACCTCGCCGAAACCCTTGTGCCCGAGGATGGTTCGATTGGCATCAG
>JAEEGK010010177.1_pt1 | contig 21739 bp, 20 predicted proteins | sample 8958771 | NCBI WGS metagenome assembly JAEEGK01 (sample SAMN16246547, study PRJNA631951) | gut metagenome | biome: gut microbiome; feature: rumen; material: SC-attached | host: Bos | place: Iran: Karaj | collected 2018-10 | reverse complement strand
ACGTGTAGATGGTCTGCGAGGCATCGGTAATCAGGATGAAGCGCTCTGGCGAGATACAGCTGCCGTCATAGGCCACACCAAGGGCCTCGCAATACGCCTGCTGGGCCTCCTCGATGGTCATGCCCACGGGAATGCGGATGTCGATGTGCAGCTTCTTACGGGCAGAATACTCCAGATGGAGCAGCATGTCCTGCCAAGGGCCTTCCTGAGCGTTGAGCTCGCGTACCTTATTAATAGTAAGCTCTACGATGCTGGCATCATCGATGTCAACGCAGGTCTGAAAGAGGAACGATTCAGGGTCCATGTCTGCCTGGCAGCGATGGTTGTTCTTGAATCGGTAGTAATGTGAGCAGCGGATAGGCAATTCGTCTTTCAGCGACTCCTCGCCCTGCTGGATGCGGCTCACCATGTCCGCAAGCCAAGGCTCACGGATCAGTGTGTTGTACTTTTGGAGGTCACTTTCGAAAGCCTGACCTCGGTTTGGCTTTTTTGCGCAGTTAAGCGCAATCAGATTTTTTTTCATCGGCAAATACCTTTTTAATGTTAAACATAGTGCGGCGCCAGCACTTTTTTTTCGATCGTGCTGCAAATTTACAACAAAAAGAAATGCAAAAAAAGTGTTTTTCTGCTTTAGATGTCAAATGTCAAATGGATGTCAAACCGATGTCAAAATGTCAAATCCATGTCAAATCTTTGGCATGAGCAAGGGCATAAACAGACCAAGAATTTCGTTACAGATGTCAGAATCGCCCTTGCTGAGGTCATAATCATAGAGCTTCACGATGTTGTAATCACCATGAGTCACCCTGCGGATGGAGTTTGGTTTCACCTTGCCATCCAATATCTGCTCTATCATCGCTCCGAATTCCGCTTTGGTGATATCTTCCTTCACGATGCCACTTCTTGCCATCACGCGCATCACATGAGGCCAAGTCCAACTCGTCTGTCTCACATCCTCAGGACGTTTGGCCTTGCGGCTCTCTTCCATCGGGATGTTCATACGACGATGGATTTCGTGGATGATCTTAATCAGCAAGTTGGCCGACTCGGCATTGGTGCGGAAGCGACCCAGTATGCAGCCAGGCATGATGACAGGCTCAGTCATACTGACCGTCTTGGCCTTCTTACGTCTCTCGGGGAGGCAGTCTTCAATCTCACGGAGGGTCTCATAGCCTTCCAGCGTGTAGTGATTTTCCTCATACCAGTCTGCCACCAAGGATCGAAGGGTCATGACAGCCTCTGCGCTGTCTTGGGCCTTGGCTCGCTCTACGACAAAACGGACGGGTATCTCTTTGATGCTGGGCATAGAGGCTACTTTCTAGGTTCGTACATATCGCAATAGCGGGTGTCTATCTGGAGTGTGTTCAGACGCTCTATCACATCCTGATAATCCATGTCGAGACTGGTGAAGACCAACTGACAATACAATTCTTCGGTATCGAGGATGTTCATATAGTCCATCAGCTGCGAGTCGAGCTGAGAGAAGACCTCGTCCTTATTGCCGCGGTCATAGTAAGCCTCGAAATAAAAGTCTGAAGTGTCGGTAGATCGGCAGCAGGCTTCTTCATGAAAATCGTGGAACTCGAGTTCGATGGTGAATTGGCGGATGGTCTCTTTGTTGGTGGCCCATACAGGAAGCTGGAGGTCACTGCCGTTGTCGCGCAGGTTCCAATACAATTCCCAAGCCGTAGTGGGCACTTCCTCATGCATGCCGCGCTTCACGAAGGTGGCAAAGCGCTTAGGGTCAATCTTCTGTCCGGCACGACACACCACGGGCGTGTCAAAGCACTCCGCATCGCCACCCAGCCAACCGTCGGCGGCCTTCTTACCACCTGAGAGGATGGGATAGCTCTCGGCGCTTAAGGGATTCTCGTCGTCAACCACGAACAGCGTTCCTATCTGCCGTGCGATGATCCCACCGGAATAGACCAGCTTGTCGCACTCGGGCAGATTCATGATCTTTACTTGCTTCATACCTGATTAATATTGTGTGTGCAAAGGTAGTGATTATTTTCGAGACCGCCAAGCATTCTGTGGCTATCTTTTTCCACTTCTTCATGCAGTTGTTGCGTTGCAATGTTGCATGAAGGAGTATAATACATAAAAATAACAATTCTATTTATCATAATGTTCCAAATACTATCCAGTAGGTAGTTTCTGGATGGGGTGGGAGGTGCTTATTGCAACATTGCAACGCAACAAAAGCCCATTTTTGCCCCATCTTCAGCAGACAAGTACTGTTAAAATGTTTGTAAATGTAAAATAAATTGGCTAATATTTTAGCCTTCGTAATTGTGCAAACTAGAGCGCGAAGGCCTTACAAATCTCTTCGAAAATCAAAAGTTCTGACATATTTTACACCATTTTTGCGCCCTTACTAGGGAACAATATTTCCCCAGTAAGGGAACAATACTTTTACCGTAACTAAACAGCCTCTTTACTTACTGCAAAGTGCCGCTTCTCTGCCCTTAAACTAGGCCTCTCCGCAGCTCAAAAAACTTTCAAATTTCCAACACACTCACTCTCAACCACTTACAAATCCTCATAACTTCCGTATTTCCAGCCACTTCATCACCGTCCGAAAATACTCAATTCTCAAACGGTTTCTTGTAAATATGTTTCTTCATTTATTACAAAACAGGTCTACCCCTATTGACCGCAGAGTCTCACGTAAACAGGTTTTGAAGTGAGCCATTTAGCGAACTTTTTAACATCTATAGTTGCCGAAAACGACCATTTTTTTTGCCGTTCACTACAAAAAACATTATAAAAACTACATTTTTTGCCATATTATAACCTGATTGTCACAATATATCCTCCCTATTATTATCTTCAAGTATTTCTTTCATTTTCATCTTACATAGTGGAAATTCCTATAACCTACCATAAAAAATCAAATAAAGGTTAGGCAATACTCAATTAAAGCCTCTTTTTCATACTCTTTCAAATACTATAATATACCTTTGCTTCGGCACCCTGTGCTATCTTGGGGCCAAACTCCGCAGTAAGTATATGCTCTGAATCATCCTCCCACAGATTCGCCGCCTTAGCCCATTGTTCTATGAGCTTCTCCTGCTGCTCATCTATTTCCCAGTTTGCTGGGCTTCCTTGCCCTGTCGAGCGAGCACAGGCTGCGTCTCGGCATAAGTTAAGCGAGCTTACTTCTGCTCTCGACTGGCTCTGTCCTTGGCGGCCTTCAGCATCGCAACTTGCTCTAAGGCTTGCTGTCGCGTAGCATGCGACGATGGACGCCCCAATGAGAGGCGAGCCTCCCTTGCAGAGTCCTGCATGCTCTGATAGATTGAATCTAGAAAAATCTTCTCTCCCATTTTGTATGTCTTTTGCGTAGTTATCAATCATTTGCAGCGTTCTGGCCGTAAAACCTTCGGCTGCGATGGCGGCGTATATGTCGTTCAATACATCCATAACCTGATTATTCTCTTTATGATTGCAAAGATACGAATAATCTTTGAGAATAATTATAATCAACCACTATTTTACACATTATTTAATAATGTTGCGGTTGTTGCCAAAAAATCACAAAATTCCTTCGCCGATTAAAATATAATATGTATATTTGCAGCGTCCTGAGGATAGTAATTAGAGTTTAAATACAACGCAATGATGACAGAAAAAGAAGAGAAATACAGCCTGCTAACTGAGCAGGTCAAGAGCCTGACAGAGGGTGAGACGGATGCCATTGCTGTGATGGCCAATGTGTGTGCAGCCATTCAACAGGAGATGGGATTCTTCTGGACAGGATTCTATCGGGTGGTAGGCAATGAACTGCTGCTGGGACCGTTTCAGGGGCCTGTGGCCTGTATGCATATCCCATACGGAAAAGGAGTATGCGGTTCGGCCTGGAAGCAGCGCGAGACCATCGTGGTGCCTGACGTGGAGCAGTTTCCTGGACATATCGCCTGCAGCAGTCTCTCACGCTCGGAGATTGTCGTGCCGCTGTTTTCTGACAGCGGTGAGGTGACAGCAGTCCTCGATATTGACAGTAAGGAACTGGCTACATTCGACGATACAGACTGCAAATATTTAGAGGCTATCTGTGGATTGATAGCCTCTATATTTCAGTAAGTTACGGAATTACAATAAACCTTTGGTGCTGGGGAGTTCGTAATGATAGATGTCGCGACGGACTGCCATCTTCAGCGAACGGGCTAGGGCCTTGAAGATGCCTTCGATCTTGTGGTGCTCATTCTGACCTTCGGCCTTGATGTTCAGATTCATCTTGGCTGCATCAGAGAGACTCTTGAAGAAGTGGAGGAACATCTCTGTGGGCATCTCGCCAATCTTCTCGCGATGGAACTCAGCATCCCAAACCAGCCAAGGACGACCGCCGAAGTCGAGGGCGACGGAACACAGACAGTCATCCATAGGCAGACAGTAGCCATAGCGTTCTATGCCGCGCTTGTTGCCAAGTGCAGTGAGAATACACTCTCCAAGGGCGATGGCCGTATCCTCAATAGTATGATGTTCATCCACCTCAAGGTCGCCTTTGGTGTGAATCAGGAGGTCGATGCTGCCGTGCTTGCCGATCTGCTCAAGCATGTGGTCGAAGAAACCCAGTCCTGTGCTGATGTCACACTGGCCTGTGCCATCGAGATTCACCTTCACATGGATATCGGTTTCTTTCGTTGTCCGTTTCACCTCAGCCGTCCGTTCGCCTGCAAACAACAGTTCGCTGATCTTGTCCCAAGACATACCTTCATCACTTAATATCAGCGACTTACAACCGATATTCTCAGCGAATTTCCGATCCGTCTCGCGATCACCGATGACATAGGAATTGGCGATGTCGTAATCCGGATCTTTCATGTATTTCTCCACAAGGCCGGTATTGGGCTTGCGAGTAGGGGCATTGTCCTCTGGGAAGTGCGGGTCGATGAGGGTCTCATCGAAAGTGATGCCTTCGCCTTCGAGAGTCTGGAGAATAAAGTTGTGGACTGGCCAGAAGGTGTCTTCTGGGAAAGCATCGGTTCCAAGACCATCCTGGTTACTCACCATCACAAACTCGAAGTCAGTATGTTGACGGATGAAATTGAGATTGCGGAAGACGCCTTTCGTAAACTTGAGTTTTGCGAAATCGTCAATCTGTTCGTCGGCGGGTTCCTCAATGAGCGTCCCATCACGGTCGATAAAGAGAAGTCGTTTCATTTATTCTGTGTTTTTGGTGTTGATTCCTTGATTTTACTGAATACAGGCTGGTAGGATAGGAGAGAGGCTGTTGCCTGAATGCATCCTGAGAAGAACAGGACCAGCAGCGTCATCACCAGCATATATGAGGGGAGTCCTATCTTGTCGCCCATGAACTCACCGATATGAGCCTGGATATTTGCCAGCGAGAGAATCACTGCCGGCAGTATGGTCACGACGGTGGTGAGCAGGGCAATACCTGTGCATTCCGTGAGGTTCTGAGCAAGTTTTTTGGTTAAGACATGCTTCCGAAGTCCCATCCAAAGCAAAGCACCTATATAGAACAATGGTACGAGCAATAATGGCAGTATGGCAATGATTACTGGCAACATGGGCACCAACGTGAAACGATAGATGATCAGTGTCGTCAATCCACTATAACATAGGGCATAAATCAATATCCAATACCATTTCCGGCGCAGGAATAACTTCAGATTTTCCATAAAACATGTTATTATTTTGAATAATATGTGCAAAGGTACATAGTTTTTTTGTAACTTTGCACCATTATTAGAAGAAATTAAAACATTTTATGAAGATATTAAAGTGGGGATTCATCGGATGCGGTGATGTGACAGAGCGAAAAAGCGGTCCGGCTTTTAGCGAAGTCGAAGGCTCTTCAGTTGAAGCCGTGATGAGTCGCACTGAGAAGCATGCCCGGAGCTATGCCGTGTTGCACGGCATACGAAAATGGTATACCGATGCTCAGGAACTCATCGACGATCCCGATGTGAATGCCATCTATGTGGCTACACCGCCGTCGAGTCATGCCACTTATGCCATTATGGCGATGAAGGCCGGCAAGCCTGTTTATGTGGAAAAGCCATTGGCTTCATCCTATGAGGACTGTGCCCGTATCAATCGCATCTCCGAACAAACGGGAGTACCCTGTTTTGTGGCCTATTACAGGCGCTATCTTCCTTATTTCCAGAAGGTGAAGGACATTGTGAAAAGCGGTAGGATAGGGAAGGTGCTGAACGTACAGATCCGCTATACAGAACCCTTACGTGAAGCCGATGCCGAGGCCATCAGGAATCATGCGCCTCTGCCTTGGCGACTTCAGCCCGAGATTGCAGGTGGTGGTTATTTCTATGATATGGCACCTCATCAGCTCGATCTCTTGCAGGACATGTTCGGGGTGATTCTGGAGGCGCGAGGAATCTGTGCCAATCGGGGCGGATTCTATGAGGCTGAAGACTCTGTAAGCGCCAGTTTTCTTTTCGAGAACGGTCTGCCTGGCAGTGGATCGTGGTGCTATGTCGCTCATGAGAGTGCCCGAGAAGACTGTATCGAGATTATCGGTACTGAGGGATTGGTCAGCTTTTCTATCTTCGACTATACACCTATCCGTCTTCAGACGAGTCATGGCGATGAGAATATCGAAGTTCCTAATCCTCCTTACGTGCAGTATCCGTTGATTAAAAACGTGATAGAGCATCTGCAAGGTCTCTCTGTATGTACTTGTACCAGTTTTTCGGCTACACCTGTTAACTGGGCGATGGACCGTATTCTTGGTAAAATCTGATTACAGATGTTGAGATATTGTATCATACTCATATTTGTCATGCAAGTAGTCACCATGATGGCCCAAGAGAAAGCTGATACCCTCAGAACCGTTTCGGAGGGTACTAATCCATCTGAACTGGGTATGATACGACGTACTATCCGAGGTTTTGACCGATTGGAGGATGAATATATCGAACCTCAGCACTATGAATTCACCGTCATGGGACAGGTTACACGTACCTATGAGAGTTTCAGTCTTGGCAGCAACGGTCAGAGTATCAAGCTGTCGCCTGACGGACAATTAAAGGTAGGCCCTTACTTCGGATGGCGATGGATTTTCCTCGGCTATACGTTTTCTATTGATAAATTGGGATTCGACAGCAATGGACTCCGCAAGGAGTTTGATATCAGTATCTATTCCTCACAGGTAGGTATTGATTTCTACTACCGCAGGACGGGTCACGACTATAAGATCAGAGACGTGAAACTGGGATACGGCATTGATGGTGACCTCTTTGAGGATATTCCTTTCTCTGGCGTCAACGTTGGAATGACGGGTTTAAGTGCCTATTATATCTTCAATCACGGTAGATTCTCTTATCCAGCCGCCTTCGGACAAAGTACCTGTCAGAAGATCAGTTGTGGTTCGTGGTTGGCTGGTGCAGGTTATACGAATAATACGTTGGATCTGGATTATGAACATCTGCACAGAACGCTCAATTCAAGAATGCCGATAGGGGAGGAGATTAAACTTGACAGTGGCCTGATGTTCAAGAGTGTAAAATATAACGATTTTATGCTCTCTGGCGGCTATGCTTATAACTGGGTCTTTGCTAAAGACTGGTTGGCTTGTGCCAGCGGACAAGTGGCTATGGCCTATAAGACCACCTATGGTGAAGTGGCCGACGAGAAGAAAGGTCTCGACTTGAAGAAAGTCAATATTGACTTGCTTGGACGTTTTGCTTTGGTCTACAACAATACGCGATGGTATACTGGGCTCAGTATTATTCTGCGCACCAACAATTATCACACATCGCGTTTCACGGCCAACAACATTTTCGGCTCTTTTAATGCCTATATCGGCTACAATTTTAAGCTTAAGAAAAAATACAGAAAGAACAAAGGATGAAGAGGCTATATATATATATAATAGGTATGTTGGTGTGCGTGATGTCAAAGGCCCAATATGTCGTTCCTTATGACCAGCCGACAGACAGCGAGACCATCGTCAAGTGGCTTGACGAGGCCAGACATCAGGATCGAACCACCAATTACCAATTGTTCTTCGCCAGAAAATTCCTGGGCCGACCTTATGTGGCCTATACACTTGAAGTGCTTGATGAAGAGCGACTGGTAATCAATACGCGTCAGTTGGATTGTACAACGCTTGTTGAAAATGTGACGGCTTTGACGCTCTGTGCTTACCGTAATCTCTATACCTATCGCGACTATCTGAACGCCTTGGTCGCTATGCGTTATAGAAATGGTATCATCAACCGTTATCCGTCACGAATCCATTATTTTACAGACTGGATTCTCGAAAACACGAAGGCCGGCATTGTCACTGAGATACAGTCGCCCAATCCGCCTTTTACTGCTTTACAAACCATCAAGGTCAACTATATGAGCGAGCATCCGCAGAGTTATAAGGCATTGCGCGCTCACCCTGAATATGTCACAGAAATCAGTCAGATGGAACAACAGCTTAACGGCCTTCAGTTCCGATTCATTCCCAAGACTGACGTCAAGAATACGCGAGAAATGCGTGAAGCTGTCCACGATGGCGATATTATTGCGATCACCTGTAACAAGCCTGGTCTCGATATTGCTCATCTGGGCTTTGCGGTATGGAAACAGGACGGACTCCATCTGCTTAACGCTTCACAGTTGCACAAGAAGGTTGTCGAAGAGCCGATGACACTCTTTGAGTATCTTCAGAAGCATCCTTCTCATACTGGTATCAGAATAATAAGAATTAATAAATAAACCCTAAACCCGAATAGAATGGAATTACCTGATTTTATGAGTTATTCTAACAAATTCTCCAAGAAAGAATTTGCTGAGAAAATTACCCGTATTGCCAAACGTGCTGGCGCAAAACTAGTTTACGCTGCTCTGATTCTTTATTATACGCTTCAGAGCGATAAAGTGAGTAAGTCTGATAAAGCCTTCATTATCGGTGCACTTGGTTATATGATTAGTCCGATTGACGTTATTCCTGACGCAATTCCCATTGCAGGACTTACAGACGATCTGGCAGTACTGCTATATGTGCTGAAGAAAGTTTGGTCGGGCATCGATCCTGAAATCGTTGAGCAAGCTAAGAAAAAACTGTCACGATGGTTTGATGAAGACGAAATCGCTGAAATAGGCAATCTTTTCGAAGGAGAATAAATTCATTAATGGAGAGTGAAAAGCTCTCCATTATTTATGTTGCTCAAATATGTTAGAATCAGCATTATGATAAATAAATAAAATCAGAATACTACTCCATCGGTTTCACGAACTTCATCTCATGAAGAATTCTAGATTGTCGTTTTCTCATGTATGCAGACGGATTCTTACTGGAGAATTTACGCGGATTAGGCAGCGTGGCAGCAATCAGCGCACACTGAGCTCGAGACAGATTCTTGGCGTCAGTCTGGAAATTTGCTTCCGCTACAGCATCGACGCCGTATATACCGTCGCCCATTTCTATCGAGTTCAGATAAACTTCCATGATACGTTCTTTTGACCAAAACAATTCGATGAGCACCGTAAAATATGCCTCGAGACCTTTGCGAGTCCATGAACGCCCTGGCCATAGGAAAATATTCTTGGCCGTCTGTTGGGAAATCGTCGATGCGCCCAGTTTATGTTTCTCAGGATGTTTACGATTACGTTCGGCAGCATTCACGATAGCCTTATAGTCAAAGCCGTGATGATTCAGAAAATTGGCATCCTCACTAGCCATAACGGCAACAGGCATTGACGGACTGATTTTGGACATCGAAACCCAGTGGTGATCCAGTTTAAGTTTTTTACCTTCTGCCATCTGCTGTCCACAACGGATAAACATCAACGGTGTGAAGAAAACCGGCACAAAACGAAGCGCTACCACCGCAAGAATAGTAGAGCTGAAAAATACTACTAATACCCAGCGTATGGTAGCGCGTAGAAGTCGAATGATTTTCTTCATTCAGAATTAGTTAGCCTGCTGTTCTGCAGCCTTAATCATAGCCTGAGAAGCATACATGTAAACTTCTACACGACGATTCTGAGCACGTCCGGCAGCTGTAGAGTTATCAGCAACAGGATTGTCCTCACCATAACCCATTGTGCTACGGATCTGTGTGCTGCTTACGCCGAGTGACTGCAGGAAGTTGGTCACTGACTGAGCACGCTGCTGAGAAAGGTTCAGATTCTTCTGCTGGCTCTGCTCGCGAGTGCTGTTCTTCCAACCCTCATTGTCGGTATAGCCCTGAACGGCTACATCGCAGTCGGCATTGTTCTTCAGCACTGTAGCAAACTGTGTCAGAGAGGTCTTTGCTGTTGAACTCAGTGTTGCACTACCGGTTGTGAAAAGAATACCTGAATCAAATGTAACTTTCACAGCATCAAGACCATTTGCGTCCTTAACACCTTCTACCTGAGCGTTCTTAACAGCCTCTGCTTCCTTCTTGGCCTTATCCATCTTGTGACCAATGATAGCACCGGCACCAGCTCCTACAGCGCCACCGATGGCAGCACCTACAGCCGTGTTACCTGCAATGTGTCCGATAATAGCGCCTAATGCAGCACCACCACCAGCACCAATTGCTGTACCCTTAGCTGTGTTACTTACTGTACATCCTGCCATAACAACTGCTGCGCAGAGAGCTACGGCGATTGATTTTAAACTTTTCATACTCTTCTTTTTTTTTGTGTTAAAACGATGATAAATAACAGTTAATTTGCTGCAAAGTTAATTCTTTTCTCCTTATCTTGTATCATTTCCCAACTTTTTTTAGTAAAAACCACGTATAATTTAAAAAATATGAGTAATTTTGCGGCTAAATTAGAGAAAACAAAGAAAAATATGGCAAAAGAATTAAAAGAATTAACAAAAAGGGCTGAAAACTACAGCCAATGGTTTAATGACTTAGTAGTCAAGGCTGACCTCGCCGAACAGTCTGCTGTTCGTGGATGTATGGTCATTAAACCATATGGATATGCCATCTGGGAAAAGATGCAGCAACAATTAGACAAGATGTTTAAGGAGACAGGCGCTCAGAATGCCTACTTCCCCCTACTCATCCCGAAGTCGTTCCTCAGCCGTGAGGCCGAACATGTCGAAGGCTTCGCCAAAGAGTGTGCTGTGGTGACTCATTACCGTCTTCGTGCTAAGGAAGACAAAAGTGGTGTGGAGGTTGATCCTTCTGCTAAACTCGAAGAAGAACTCATCGTCCGCCCTACCTCAGAGACCATTATCTGGAACACCTATAAGAACTGGATTCACTCATGGCGCGATCTGCCCCTGATGTGCAATCAGTGGTGTAATGTGATGCGTTGGGAGATGCGTACACGTCCGTTCCTGCGCACCAGTGAGTTCCTCTGGCAGGAAGGTCATACGGCTCATGCCACTCGTGAAGAGGCAGAAGAGGAAGCACAGAAGATGCTGAAAGTCTATGCCAAGTTCGCTGAGGAATGGATGGCTGTGCCTGTCGTTCAGGGTGTGAAGAGCGAGACTGAACGTTTCGCCGGAGCCCTCGACACTTACACCATCGAGGCTATGATGCAGGATGGTAAGGCGCTGCAGAGCGGTACCTCTCACTTCCTGGGTCAGAACTTCGCCAAGGCCTTCGAGGTCACCTATCTTAATAAGGAGAACAAGCCCGAATACGTCTGGGCTACATCGTGGGGTGTCTCTACCCGACTCATTGGCGCACTCATCATGACGCACTCTGATGATAACGGTCTCGTACTGCCTCCGAAGTTGGCACCTATCCAGGTGGTTATCATTCCTATTGCGACAAAGCCCGAGCAGATGGAACAGGTCAATAAGGAGGTGACTCCGATTATCGAACAGCTCCGTTCAAAAGGCATAACCGTGAAATTCGACGATGCCGACAACAAACGTCCTGGCTTCAAGTTCGCCGACTACGAGCTGAAGGGTGTTCCCGTTCGCTTGGTTCTTGGTGCTCGCGACTTGGAGAACGCCACCATCGAGGTGATGCGTCGTGATACGCTGGAGAAAGAGACACGCTCGATCGAAGGCATTGCTGACTACGTAGAACAGTTGCTCGATGACATCCAGGCCAATATCTTCAAGAAGGCCAAGGACTATCGTGATGCCCATATCTTCGAATGCGACAACTACGAGGAGTTCAAGGAACGTGTGAAGGACGGTGGTTTCTTCCTCTGCCACTGGGACGGTACAGCTGAAACAGAGGCTAAGATCAAGGAAGAGACTCAAGCTACCATTCGTTGTGTACCCTTTGGCGTTGAGCAGACACCAGGAGTAGACATGGTCACAGGCAAACCTTCTAAGGCTCGTGTGATCATTGCGCGTAGCTACTAATAATTATATCGTAAAGTAAGAGAGAGAGGATAAGGGAGCAATCCCCTACCCTCTCTTTTTTTATGCAAAAAAGAAAAGGAAACTTTCCCAAGCTCCCTTTCCGAATCCAACCATAATTTTGGTTGGTTCAGAAAATTGGCTATCTCACGATACCCAATTCCCTCTTCTAAATAACCTTAATAATCTAATACCATGAAAAACACATGGCAAAGATACGAATTTATTTGTCTCTTTTAAAATAATTGATACAAATCAAGTCAAAAATTAATCTTTTTTTAGAATTGCATCCATATAATTAAGAATTGTTTTCTTATCTAAGGATGAAACTCTGTGTTTGTCTGTCTCTGATAACTGAGGCGTATGACTCAGTTTCTGCCACTGTATAGTATAGAATTCTATTTTGGAGTTTAGACATAGAGAATCTGTACCATACGTCTGAACGAGACATACGACCTGATTACAGCTGTCAATCATTTCTGTCGTATTCAACAAAAGAATACTGATGTTAAGAGCATCACTTACTCTAATGGTTAAACTATCTTCACCCAACGCCGTCATTTCACTTTTACCCTCAAGGAGATTGGTGACTTCCGCTTTCATGTGAGAATCCATAAAATCAATCATATCCAGACGGTTGTTGACAGAAAGCGTAGGAAGAATAGAATCTGGCATCTGGCGGAAAACGTCCCTTATTTGGACATCTTCCGCCATACCTGAAATAGATAACGCCAGCAATAAGGACAAAAAGATGTTCCTCATTGAAATCCTTATTTATTGTTTCGAAGATCGTGCACGCGTACTGCCTTACCTTCACTCTGAGGAAGTGAACCTTTCTTCACGAGTTTCACAACGGGTGTCAGCAGAATCTCGTCCTTCAATGCGCGTTGGATATCCTTGGTCATCTTCTGCATCTCCGGATAGATGTCCGTCTCCAATCCGTCAAGTTCTACCTCAACAGTCATCACGTCATTATCGTTGATGGTCTCTAGTGTGATCAGATAATTAGATCCTAAGCCAGGATACTGAACGAGGATCTTCTCTACCTGCATCGGGAAGACGTTGACACCCTTGATGATAAACATATCATCTGTACGACCCTTGATACGGTCAATACGACGATGGGTACGTCCGCACTTACACTCTCCAGGCAGGATTCGCGTGAGATCACGTGTACGGTAACGCAGGATAGGCATCATTGTACGATCGAGGGTCGTGAGTACCATCTCACCCATCTCACCATCGGGCACCGGCTCAAGGGTGTCGGGATCCACAATCTCCACGATATAGTTATCCTCCCAGAGATGCATGCCCTCCTGATACTTACACTCGAAAGCCACACCAGGACCATTCATCTCAGTCATTCCGAAGGAGTTATAGGCCTTCACACCCAGCATGCGCTCAATACGACGGCGCTGCTCTTCGGTATGAGGCTCTGCACCAATACACAGGGTATGGAGTTTAGTCGATGCAGGATCGACACCCTCCTCCTTGAATACTTCAGCCAGACGGATAGCGTATGAAGGAATAGCGTGGAGACAGGTAGTGCCAAAGTCCTTGATAAACTTGATCTGACGCTTAGAGTTACCTGCAGCAGCTGGAACCGTCATAGCCCCCAACCACTCTGCACCATACTGGAAGCCCAGACCGCCAGTAAACATACCGTAACCACTGGAGTTCTGGAACACATCACTCTTGCGGCAACCCACCATATAGAGGTTACGGGCAATCATATTTGCCCATGAACAAATATCATGCTCAGAATAGACGACCACACATGGATTTCCCGTAGTACCACTGGTAGAGTGGATACGTACGGCATCGTCCAAATTTCCACCAACGAGTCCATAGGGATAGTTGTCACGCAGATCCTGTTTTGTCGTAAATGGGATCTTACGAAGGTCTTCCAAAGAATTGATGGAATCAGCGGAAATACCAAGTTCCCCAAGACGTTTCTTATAGAAGGGCGACTTCAGACACACATTAATAGTGTCCTTAAGTTTCTTTACTTGGAGCTGCTGGAGCTGCTCACGTGGCATTGTCTCAATCTCAGGCTGCCAATGTTCACCATCAGGTTTGATAGTAGCCATTATTGCTTCGTCAGTCATATCTTTTTAGTTTTTTAAAAATTTATCTATTGTTGTGACAGTTGCATCATCATCACTGCTGCCAGACCAGCGGTCTCAGTGCGCATCCGGCTTTGCCCTAAATCTACAGACGTGTAACCGGCTGCGATAGCTGCCTCTACCTCTTCGATAGAGAAATCACCTTCTGGACCTATAAGTACGGTTGCATCTGGATTTTCAGAGGGCTTCCTCAATTCGTCAAACAGATTGGTACGTGGGATGGTATCGTAGCAGTGTGCGATATATTTGCGTCCCTCGACAGGTGTTTCCAAAAACCTCCTGAATGAAACCAGTTCATGAAGTACAGGCTTCCAAGCCTTATGACTCTGCTTGACTGCAGAGATCGCTATTTTCTCCAGACGTGTGGTCTTCATCACACGTCGCTCAGAGAACTGGCATGTAAAGAAGGATATCTCATCGATGCCAATCTCAGTGGCTTTCTCCGTCATCCATTCTATGCGTTCCAGCATTTTCGTAGGTGCTATCGCCAGATGAAGATGCCCTTTCCACTGAGGTTGCTGAGGCATTGCCTCCTTGATCTGATAATAGCAATGATGCGTAGCAGCTATCGTCACTTCTGCACGATAGAACGTACCCTCACCATCCATCAGAAAGAGTTCATCCCCACCTTTAAGACGAAGGACTCGCATGGCATGCATCGCTTCATCAGGCGGTAGTTCCGTCTGCGAAGCAGCGTCAGGTACGAAGAAGAATCTCGTTTCTTTCATGTTATGCTCTATTTCTTTTCCGGATTGAAGACAAGCGCGAAGGTAATGCCTACTACAAGGGCAAAGGCAGCGAAGACGAACCAACACGTCTGCCATTCACCAACGAGAAAACTCTGTTTCTCACCATTGATCATAAAGTCCTGCCAGGAACAGAATGCATTGACAACCTCACCAGCAGCCAGCGTGCCGATAGTAGCACCAAGTCCGTTGGTCATCATCATAAACAATCCCTGTGCCGAAGCCTTGATACTGGGTTCGCACTCCTGATCGACATAGATACCGCCTGAGACATTGAAGAAGTCGAAGGCCACACCATAAACGATACAAGAGAGAACGAAGAAGATGACACCAGGCATAGCAGGATCGCCGATGCCAAAGAATCCGAATCGGAACACCCAGGCAAAGAGCGACATCAGCATGACGATCTTAATGCCGAAACGCTTCAGGAAGAAAGGAATCAGCAAAATACAACAGGCCTCACTGATCTGCGAAATACTGGTCAGTAGCGTGGCATTGTTTGCTGCAAAGGTATCTGCGAATTCTGGAACTCCCTTAAAACTGGTCAGGAAGGGACCTGCAAAACCATTGGTGACTTGCAGACACATACCCAATAATGCCGAGAAGATAAAGAACAGTGCCATCTGCCCACGCTTGAACAATTTGAAGGCGTTCAGGCCGAGGCTCTCGGCAAGTGATACCTTGCCCTCTTTCTTCTCCAGTTTGCACTCAGGCAAGGTGAAGCAATAGGCAAAAAGTACGATGCTCAGGATACCTGAGACAAAGAACTGCATGTAGGTATACTGGAATTTATGGGAGTTCTCTGCCAGCGTGAATCCGAAACCGCTGTCATCGATGAAAGCGCAGTTGACGAACCACATGGTAGCAATAAAACCGACGGTACCCAGCACTCGGATGGGTGGGAAATCCTTCACCGTATCCATGCCGTTCTTCTTCAGGATACTGAATGCTGCCGTATTGGCAAGGGCGATGGTTGGCATAAAGAAGGCCACACTCAAGGTGTAGAGTGCGATAAAGGCCGACTTGTTCGTCAGTTCCTGTCCGAAACCGGCCTGCATACCCATCCACCAACAGCAGAGCATGAATCCGCCTGCCACCAGATGGCACAGGCCAAGCAGACGCTGCGGTTGAATATACTTATCTGCCACTATACCCATCAATGTAGGCATAAAGATACTCACGATGCCTTGGATGGCGTAAAACCAGGAAATCTTGTCGCCTAATCCGGCAACTCCCAGATAATTTCCCATACAAGTCAGATAGGCACCCCATACGGCAAACTCCAGGAAGTTCATCAGTGCCAAACGCATTTTCAGGTTCATAATTCTTTTCGAGTTATAGGTTTAACATCTTTCATTAACACAGGACGCTCCCCCAGCCTATGAGGCTTCGGACGCAGAGAATCAGGGATTGGAGTAATGGTGTCTGCCTTAACAGGCGTTACCTGCTTTTCCGTATTACTATCAGTGGTCTTCTGATGGAAACGGATCAGTTGGATACGACTCAGCAAGAGTACTCTAAGATTGGGCGTCTTGTCAGATCCGTCACCCAGATAGAAGAAGCTGGAGATCTCTTTCACCTTATTATTACAAGCGTTGATACGGATCTGATTATTACCATTCATCGAGAAATGAATGGCAGATGAGTAGACGCTGTCATTGTCGTACTTCACAGCCAGGTATGCCACAGCATCCTTTGCCCCACTCTGAAACAGGAAATCAGACTGGAACGTAAACATGAAGCTGTCGCCCTTGCGATAGGCCGTATCTGCCTTTTGTACGAATTGTACCCTGTTGTTCGGCTGATTGGGAATGAGCATGACGAAACGGTCACCTTCCCAGACGCTCGCCGTATCTCCAGTAAGGTTCTGGGTCATCATATAACGTTCCACTTCACCCTCAGATGCGCCTAATGCCAACGCATCCTCGCTCAGGCGTTCCTGGACATTCTTATAGATCTTACGGAAACGGTCTGCACGTGTATAGTAATAGACCATTGACGAGTCGAAATCGGCCTGAGACTTTCCGTACTTCTTCAAGACTGTGGCAAAATAGAGTTCCCGTTTGTAGTCCCTTTCTTGGTCATTGGTGGCAGTCACATCTACCATACCTTGTGAGACGTAATAGTCGTATAGAATATCCTCCATTTCGCCAGGTTGTATGAACTGACTTGGTACTGATGGCTTGCAGGCTGTCATCGACGCTGCGCACATCAACACAAGGACGATATGTCTACTCACTTTTTTCACTCTGCTCTATAGCTTTGGGTTTGAGCGATATCTTACTGATTTCCTCACGATAGAATAAGAGCAACAAGACGACACCCACACTGATAGACGAATCGGCAAAATTGAATATCGGGCTGAAGAATATGAAATGGTCTCCGCCCACGAACGGCATCCATGAGGGCCAGTCGGTCTCAATCAGGGGGAAATAGAACATATCCACCACCTTACCCATCAGGAAAGGAGCGTATCCCGTGCCGAAGGGAACGAAATACGAGACGTAGAAATCGGATGATGCATTGAATATCAGCCCATAGAACATACAGTCGATCAGATTACCTGCAGCTCCTGCGAGAATCATGGCCAGACAGACGATGTAACCAGTACGCGCCTTTGCCCTCACTTCCTGTCTTATATAATATATAAGGAACGCGATAGCGACAACACGGAAGAGCGACAGGACAATCTTACTGCCCAGTTCCATGCCGAAAGCCATACCTTTGTTCTCAATAAACAGGATGTAGAACCAATCGGTAATCCTGATGCTCTCATGAAGCGACATCGAGGTCTTGACCCAGATCTTGATGGCTTGGTCTATAAGGAGAATGGCGACAATGATGATTGCCGCCAACTTTCCGTTGCTGATATACTTTTCTGAATGACTCACTTAACCTTTCTTTTGGTTCATCTTCGACTGCACGCTCAGCGTGGCGTGAGGTACTGCGCGAAGACGCTCTTTAGGTATCAGCTCACCAGTGATACGATCGATACCGTACGTTTTGTTCTCAATGCGAACCAGAGCAGCTTTGAGTCCCTGGATGAACTTCTGCTGGCGGGCCGCCATAGATATCAACTCTTCCTTCGACTGTGTAGCACTACCCTCTTCTAGCGCTTTATAGGTAGGCGACGTATCGTCGACGTCGTTGGAATCTTCATTCATCAGCACGCGCATCATCTGGTCATAGTCGCGTTTTGCCAGTGCCATTTTTTCATTTATAATCTGACGGAACTCCTCGAGCTCTTCGTCACTATAACGTGTTTTCTCTGCCATAAGTGTTGAGATGTTTAGTAATTGTTATTTTTTAATTGTTTTGATGTTCAACTTGAAGTCATCGAAGTCAACTTCCTGACCGTCATTAGCTTCCAACTTGATGTCGTCAGCCAGAACCTGCGTCTTGATATAGTCTGCAAAGCTGTCGATGGCCTTTTCTACTTCTGCATTTGGACTGATCACCACATTGATGCGATCAGTGATCTCGAAACCACTCTCCTTACGGATGTTCTGAATGCGGTTGATCAGCTCGCGGGCCATACCCTCGTTCTTCAACTCGTCAGTCAGCTCCACTTCGAGGGCTACGGTCAGGTTGCCTTCGTTAGCTACCAGCCAGCCAGGAATATCCTCGCTGATGATGTCCACATCGACAGCCTCGACGGTGAGATCCTGACCCTCGACATTGATGCCGATGGTACCGTTCTTCTCCAGTTCTGCGATCTGTTCCTGACTCAGGGCATCCATGGCGGCAGCGACACTCTTCATGAGCTTGCCGAACTTCTTACCCATCGTACGGAAGTTACACTTCACCTTCTTCACCAGCACGCCGGCACCCTCCACGAAACGAAGTTCCTTCACGTTCACCTCGTTCATGATCAGGTCCTTCACAGCCTCGATGTGCTTCTTCTGCTCTGCATCGACGGCAGGAACCATGATGGCCTGCAGCGGCTGACGCACCTTGATGTTCACCTTACGACGCAGGGCGAGTACCATTGAGGTAATCTTCTGTGCCATCTGCATACGGGCTTCGAGATCCTTGTTAATCTGACTCTCATCAGCCACAGGGAACTTATCGAGGTGTACAGAATCGAGCTCACCACCCAGATCCTTATACAACTGGTCGGCATAGAACGGAGCAAACGGAGCCAACAGCTTGGCAACCGTCATCAGACAGGTATAGAGTGTCTGATAGGCCGAGAGCTTATCCTCGCTCATCTCCTTACCCCAGAAACGCTTACGGTTCAGACGGACATACCAGTTCGAGAGGTCGTCGTTCACGAAAGCATCAATCAGACGGCCTGCACGTGTGGGATCATAGCCGTCGAGCTCTGCCTCCACACCCTTGATGAGCGTATTCAGGCAAGAGAGGATCCAACGGTCGATCTCTGGACGCTTCTCAAAGGCCACCTGTGCCATCTGAGGATCAAAACCATCCACATTGGCATACAGCGCGAAGAAGCTATATGTATTATATAAGGTACCAAAGAACTTACGACGTACCTCGTCGACACCCTCGGGGTCGAATTTCAGGTTGTCCCAAGGCTCGGAGTTGGTCATCATATACAGACGAACGGCATCAGAACCGAACTTCTCGATCATATCGAAGGGATTCACCACATTACCCACGTGCTTCGACATCTTGTTGCCCTTAGCATCGAGCACGAGACCTGATGAGATCACGTTCTTGAAAGCTACAGAGTCGAAGATCATCGTAGCGATGGCATGCAGGGTGAAGAACCAACCACGGGTCTGGTCCACGCCCTCATTGATGAAGTCACAGGGGAAGGCGATGCCCTTGTCGATCAGGTCCTTATTCTCAAACGGATAGTGCACCTGAGCATAAGGCATCGAACCAGAGTCGAACCAAACGTCGATCAGGTCACTCTCGCGCTTCATGGGCTTGCCGCTCTCTGATACCAGTACGATGTTATCCACATACGGACGGTGCAGGTCGATCTTGTCGTAGTTCTCCTTCGACATGTCGCCAGGCACGAAACCATTGTCCTTCAGCGGGTTACTCTTCATGAATCCAGCCTTAACAGCCTTCTCGATCTCATTGTAGAGTTCCTCTACAGAGCCAATGCAGATCTCCTTACCATCCTCGTCGCGCCAGATGGGCAGCGGGGTGCCCCAGAAACGGGAACGCGAGAGGTTCCAGTCGTTCAGGTTCTCCAACCAGTTGCCGAAGCGGCCAGTACCTGTTGACTCAGGTTGCCAGTTGATGGTCTTATTGAGTTCGAACATACGGTCCTTCTTCGCTGTCGAGCGGATAAACCAGCTATCGAGCGGATAATAGAGCACGGGCTTGTCTGTACGCCAGCAGTGAGGATAGTTGTGTACGTGCTTCTCAATCTTCAGCGCCGTACCCTCCTGCTTCATCTCCATACAGATCACGATATTCAGGTCCTCTGCCTTCGCAGCTGCCTGCTCATCATACTTACCGTCCTTATTGAACTCTGGGGCATAGGCGTTCTTCACGTAGTCGCCTGCATGATGGCCGTAGGCCTCCTTGTTCACGCACTTAGCCACAAAGTTATCATCGAGTTCGTCCATCACGTAGTACTTACCCTGCAGGTCAACCATCGGACGGGTCTCACCTTTCTTATTTATAAGGAAGAGGCTTGGGATATGGGCATCCTTGGCCACCTTGGCGTCGTCGGCACCGAAGGTAGGTGCGATATGCACGATACCTGCACCATCCTCAGTCGTCACATAGTCACCAGGGATCACACGGAAAGCCTCACTCTCCATCTCTACGAACTGATCCTTGCCATTCTCACCCGTAAACACCTTCTCAGGATGAGCCTCGGCGTATGCCTTCACGTAGTCGGCAGCGTTGGCATCGAGCTTTGCAGAAGGCTTCACCCAGGGCATCAGCTGCTGATACTTCAGACCTACGAGTTCCTCACCCGTGTAACGGCCTACGATACGATAAGGTACGAACTTCTCGCCCTTATTGTATTCAGGCATCTCATCGCCATCGGTGATGTTGCCCTCAGGTGCGAGGTAAGCATTCAGTCTGCTCTCAGCCAGGATGATGGTGATCTTCTCACCATTGTAGGCGTTATAGGTCTCCACGGCCACGTAGTCAATCTTCGGACCTACGCAGAGAGCGGTGTTCGAAGGCAATGTCCAGGGGGTTGTCGTCCAAGCTACGAAGTAAGGGGTACCCCACTTCGTCCACTCGTCCTTAGGATTGACGGCCTTGAAGAGTGCCGTCACCGTCGTATCCTTCACGTCGCGATAACAACCGGGCTGGTTCAGCTCGTGAGAGCTCAGACCTGTACCTGCTGCAGGCGAATACGGCTGGATGGTATAGCCCTTATAGAGCAGACCCTTCTTATAGAACTGCTGCAAGAGCCACCACAGCGTCTCGATATACTTGTTGTCGTAGGTGATATAAGGATTGTCGAGATCTACGAAGTATCCCATCTTCTCCGTCAGGTCGCGCCACTCCTGGGTGAACATCATCACGTTCTCGCGACACTTCTTGTTGTAGTCCTCCGTCGAGATGTACTTGTCCGATGCCTTGTTGTCGATATCAGCCTTGGTGATACCCAATTCTTTCTCAACACCCAGTTCTACGGGAAGTCCGTGTGTATCCCAACCAGCCTTACGCTTCAC
>JAEEGK010010174.1_pt1 | contig 21744 bp, 15 predicted proteins | sample 8958771 | NCBI WGS metagenome assembly JAEEGK01 (sample SAMN16246547, study PRJNA631951) | gut metagenome | biome: gut microbiome; feature: rumen; material: SC-attached | host: Bos | place: Iran: Karaj | collected 2018-10 | reverse complement strand
AAGGAGTAATCATGCAGATCATTATAGGGGTCAGATTCAGACCCATAGGCAAAATATATTTTTTTGATCCGGTCGGATAAGAATATGCTCCCGGAGACCATGTCATCGTAGAAACCACGCGCGGAATGGAATACGGTTTTGTTGCTGTCGGCAACAGAGAACTTCGCCCCGGTGAACATTCCACCGGAATCGCTCCGGTTGTAAGACGGGCAACGGCTGAAGACGAAGAGACCAATCTTGCAAACAAAGAGAAGGAAAAGGAGGCATTTGACATATGCCTCGAAAAAATCAAAAAGCATGGTCTTGAGATGAAGCTCATCGAGTGTGAGTACACCTTCGACAACAAGAAACTCCTCTTCTATTTCTCTGCCAATGGCAGGATTGATTTCCGTAACCTCGTAAAAGACCTTGCCGCAGTCTTCCGTACCAGAATCGAGCTAAGGCAGATCGGTGTTCGCGATCAGGCAAAGGCACTCGGCGGCATAGGCATTTGCGGTCGTCCGCTTTGTTGCTGTACATATCTTTCGGAATTCTCTCTGGTTTCCATAAAAATGGCGAAAGATCAGAGCATCTCGCTCAATCCCTCGAAGCTTTCCGGTAATTGCGGCAGGCTTATGTGCTGCATGCGCAACGAGCAGCTTGCTTATGAAGAACTCCTCGCCAATCTTCCGGGCGTAGGCGACCATGTCACCACCTCGGACGGACTCACGGGAGAAGTCAGCAACGTAAATGTCCTCAAGCAGATCGTCAGGGTGGTTCTCACTCTTGAAAACGGCGATAAAGAAGCCAGAGATTACAAACCTTCAGACCTTACATTTAAGGCCCGCAAGAGAAAAACAAGCGCTTCCGCCGAAGAAATGAAAGCAATCCGCGAGCTTGAGAAACTCGAAGAACAGGAAGGAAACAGTCACCTTGACGACTAACACATTATTATCACCTTCCGGCGAAAGAATAATGTTAAAGCCCGGCGAGCGCGCGGATGATCTGCAGCTGTGCGGGCTTTTCTGCATTCAGGATAAGGACCGGTTCTGTTTCGGAATGGACGCCGTCCTTCTCTCAGGTTTTGCGTCGGTAAAAGAAAACGAAACATGTCTTGACCTCGGTACCGGGACAGGCATCATCCCTCTTTTGCTCTCCGCCAAAACAAAAGGAAAACACTTTACGGGTTTGGAGATTCAGGAAGACAGCGCAGAGATGGCCGGACGAAGCGTTCGTCTCAATGATCTTACCGACAGGATTGACATCGTTTGCGGAGATATAAGAAAAGCTGACGAGCTGTTCGAAAAGTCTTCCTTCGATGTTATCACAGGCAATCCTCCCTACATGACAGACCTTCACGGGCTTAAAAATCCTGCGGAAGCAAAAGCGATCGCGCGTCACGAAGTTCTCTGCTCTCTCGACGAATTTGTTGCCGCCGCTGCTACTCTTGTTCGTCCCGGGGGACGTTTTTACATGGTTCACCGTCCCTTCAGGCTTCCCGAAATATTCGGTGCCCTTCGCAATGTCGGTCTCGAACCCAAAAGAATGAGACTCGTTCACCCCTATATCGACAGAGAGCCTTCCATGGTCCTCATCGAAAGCGTTCGTGGCGGTAAGCCCCGTATGACTGTGGAGTCTCCGCTCATCATATATGAAAAAGAAGGCGTTTATTCCGAGGAGATTCGCAGGGATTACGGATTCTGAACAACCACTTTTCACCGATTCAGCCGTATTCCTTGGCAGTTAAAACAGTTTCTTGAGAGGAGGAAACCACAGAGACATGGCAACCGGAACACTTTATCTTTGTGCTACACCCATAGGAAATCTAGAAGACATCACCCTGAGAGTTATCCGCACTCTTAAGGAGGTAGATCTTATCGCGGCAGAAGATACCAGAAACAGCATGAAACTTCTGACTCATTTTGATATACATACTCCGATCACGAGCTATCATAAGAACAACCGCTATGACAAAGCAAATACTCTCATCAACAAGCTTTTGGACGGCCAAAGCATCGCTCTCATCACCGATGCCGGGATGCCCTGTGTTTCCGACCCCGGCGAAGAACTCGCAAGGCTGGCGGCAGAAAACGGAATCCCCGTTACAGTCCTTCCGGGTGCATGTGCCGCCGTAACGGCTCTCGCCCTTTCGGGTCTTTCCACCGGTCGATTTTGCTTTGAAGGCTTCCTTCCGCAGAATAAAAAAGAAAGAAAAGAAGCCATCTCTAAGCTTATCCCCGAAACACGCACAATCATAATCTACGAAGCTCCCCATCATCTTACAGCCACCCTTAAGGATCTTCTTGAGATCCTTGGCAACAGACAGATTTCTGTTTGCCGCGAGCTTACCAAAGTACACGAAACGGTCTTTCGTACAACTCTGAAAGAAGCGGTTGACACTTATGAAGCGATTGCCCCCAGGGGCGAGTGTGTTCTTGTCATAAAGGGCGCCGACGGTTCCCTTCTCGCCGAAGAAGAACGAAAGAAATGGCAAGAGCTTTCGATACCTGAGCACATGCAACTGTACTTATCAAAAGGCATGGAAAAAAAAGATGCCATGAAAGCCGTCGCCAAAGACCGCGGAGTTACCAAGCAGGAGATATACCGGGCTTGTCTGGAGTCCGATTAACCTGCCGGCATCCGATGCGCTCATAAAAACACCCGTCTGCAGCTTGTGCAAACGGGTGTTTTTATGATCCGATCATTCGTTTTCAGATCACAAAATCATAAAACGAGAAGAAACTCTCCATGTCTGTAACAATCTTTTCGAGGTACGACAGACTTAGTACCCCTACTTTCGCTCGTTCTACCGTTCCTCCGAGAAATGACTCAATAAATTCTATCAGGTCTTCTCCCACAAGATCAAAAGAGACTTTTGTTTCATCAGCAAGTGTCTTTCCGGCCGCAAAAGTCCGCCTCATCATCTCAACAGGCGCAAGGACGTTTTCGGACCGGGAATACATGAATGAGATTCTGTAGGCATCCGCAGTATCCTTTTTTACGAGAAACAATCCGCTCGCCTCTTCTCCGTCCATGTACATCGTACTAAGCTCTTCGTCAAAGAACCTTCGGTCAAGATTATGTCCGAGCAGATTAAAACCGCTCTCTCTGATGCTTTCTATAAGAGTATTAAACGTTTTTGCCGTCGTGTTCGCAAGAGATTCGCAGTTTTTCGCTTCCTTCATCAGATTCCTGTTTGCTCTGAGTTCCCCGAGCGTACAGGTATAGCTTCCGCTGTCGGACTCTTTGTAAACGAAATTGAATCCCTCAAGAACCCTATTAAACCTCGGATCGGTATTTGGCGCCACAGTAATCCTCACATCGCTTATTCCTTCTCTGTATAATTCAAGAAAAAGCGATACCAGCGATTCGCTTCCGATACCACGTCCGGAATACTCGTCCGCAACATGAACCCATAAAAGTTCAACCTCCGGGAAATCACGTCGTATCGCGATTCCCCCGACTGCCACGTTTTCGCTTATGATTCCAAAAAGCTGTACTTCATCATCGTCAAGAGCTTCATCAAGAACGGTAGCGGGAAAGTATGCAACAAAATTCTGAAGATTTTGATCGTCAAGGCTTGTGATATCTGTCATAAAATTCATTGTTCACTCCCCCTTTCGTCTTTTCCGAGGCCTTTTTCCCGGGCTTTTCTCGCCGCCTCTTCAAACAGTGCCGTAGCCTGAGGACGGAGCTTTTCTCTGTCATCATTCATGTACTTTCTTCGGAACTTATCCTTTATCGTCAGTTCATTTAACGTTCCCTGCTCCATTTTTTCAGGCTTCCAAGCCATTTCCGTAACCGACTCTACGCTCTGACCGCTTCTGAACGTCGGAATCGCCACCGCCAGCATGCCTGCCATACTCCAGGATAACGCGGTTCCGTATTTTATCAAATTAATCACCCTGGTGTCTTCTGCGCTTTTCTCATCAAAAGCCTCAGGGAATTTAATGATGAGCTCTCCGTCCTCTTGGGCAAGCGACGCCTCTTTTGAAATTTCATCCCTATGTTCAAAGATATAAACAAAATCCGGTTTTCCGTCGCCGTACTTCGCGATCAGCTTTTCATATCTGTTTGCAGCAAGCGTAAGATATTTTTTAATGCCGAGCACGTTTCTGAATCTCGCAACCTCTATATCTTTTTTTGAGTCCTGCCCGGTCAGGAATGCTCCCGCCGTCAGATCGAGAAGCAATTCCCTGTACTCCTCTTTCGTGAGCGAATCAAAAGTGCCGCAGGCGTCCATCGAAGGTAACGATCTGAAGATGGCTGCCATTTTTCCGTTTCCGTCCCCTCCCGCAAGTTCGAACCGCTTTACGGACAGTCCATAAACCATTTGAGCATCTTCCATTTTTTCGATGATCGCTTTTCTTCTCTCCCGAAGCTTTTCTTTTTCTTCTTCGGTTTCAGCCTGTTCAATCTGAGTTTCCGTTTCGTCGAGCTCGGATTTCAAGTCTCTATGCCACTGTTTCAGAAATTCTGCCTTTGATATTCCGGCAGGATATTTTTCCTTGTCCTTTCCGAGTTCGGCTATCTGCCTGTTCATATAATCGGTTACATCAAGAAGTTCGGCGGTAACCTCACTCTTTACCGACTCTTCAAAAAGTTTAGCATTTGAATGGACCTCCTTGCTTTCGTCCTGTACGACCTTGTCCGAAAAGAATCTTCGCTCTTCTCTCGCTATCACTGCCGCTCCTGCATTATACATATCCTTTGCGAGCTTGAGAATATCTCCCTCACTCACGGTTCCGCTAAGACTCTTTCCGACCCGAACCGTCTCGATATATGACTCGTCCAATTTGTCAAGTGTATACAGATGAAGCAGAGAGGCTGCTCTCGCTTTCATTACACCGCCCTTGATCATTTCAAGCTTTCGGTCAAAAGCAACCCTTTGACTCCTTTCGGCAAGAATTGATTCCCTTCTTTCTCTCGTTTCCGATTCGATTTGTAGTCCGTCTTCGTAAGAACCGAGTCCAAGCAGACTGTCAAGAAGAACCGGTGCGTCAGGGTCATCCTCTCTTTCAACATCTTTTTGTTTACCGAGGATCTTGATAAGCTCCACCGCTTGTGACATTTCAAGAAGCTCTTCCGCATGTTCTCTCATCACATCGGGATTGCCTTCTTTAAGCCAGGGCATGTTAAATTCTTTTATCTCTTTGATGAGATAGCCCAACACATCTTGCATCTCCCGGGCCACGGAGCTCTTCAGCTCCGCGAGTTTTGCCCTTTCTTCATCGCTCGTTTTTCCTTCTTTTTGTTTATTCTTCAGCCTGTCAAGTTCGATATAATCCCAGGCAAAATTGACCATCATCTCATTGATGTACGGCTGCCCGATCTTAAGACCGAAGCACAAGGTCGCAAGAGGCTCCTTATGCAGCAAGGGATTACCGAGGATCCTTTCCCTGTCCTTTTCTTTTTGTTTCTCCGTCTTCTTTTCTTCGGTAATTCCACCTTCTTCTCTCAACGATTTTTCAAGAAAAAGTGTTTTGAACAGATCCTTTTTTTCTGCCGGTACGGTCAAGAACATCTTTGCAGATTTCTGCGCTTCCGTTACCTTCTCTTCGAACTCCGGAACAGCAATTCCTTTTGCTTTAAGGATACGGCACGCCGTCTCACTCGGCACCTGTCCGCCCGCAAGGTACTGGAGTGCTTCCGAAAGCCAGTTAACCATGTTGATGCTTCTTGAAAGCTTATCTGATTCCGCTGCGTATCTTCTCTGTGCATAACGATCCTCATAATTCTCCCGTATTACCGCTTCCTCTAATCCTTCGGGAGTCTCTTTAATTGTTGATCCCGACGAGATCATGTCATAGATACGCGTACTGAGGCTGTATTCCGACTGGAGCTGAACGCTTCTTAAGAACTCTCCCATCACCTCGGCGATCTTTTCTTTATTCTTTTCGTACTTTTCCGGAAACCTGAGGGCAAGAGCATCTATCTTTCTGACTGTTTCATCTATTGCATCGTAGTGATAACCCTGCATGAGAGGTATATTAATATATGAATACCGCTCTGTTTTTCCTTCGTCTTTCAGACTCGCCTTCGCGATATCGGAAAAAAACTGCTTTGCCTTGTCGTAAAGCTTGTCATATTCAGCCGTAAGGATCCTGTCGGCTTCATTTTTTACAGCGACATCCCTTGAATCGAGGTGAGCTTGGAGTTCTCTTTTCGCCGCTAAACAGTTGCCGGAATTCGGCAGTCCGTGAAGGTTCGATTTTTCTTCCCCGTCTTCGATATGCACTCCATGCATATTTGCACATTCAACAAGCGCCTTTCCTGCCAATTCCGCAGTAACGGCAAGCTGACGGACATATGCCTTTTCATCCACGTTCAGTTCTTCGTACTCGGGGCTGTTTTCGCGGAAGAGTCTGACATATGCTCTGAGGCGATCCACCTGATCCCTCATTTCCTCAAAGTGTCCCCCGACGTATTCCGGCGTAAATTTGTTGGGGTTGACATTCTCCTCAAACATCTTTTTTTTGATCGCTTTGATCATTTTATCCGTGTCTTTCTCGACACGACTGAAATATTTATCCAGTTCCTCTGCCGACTGCGGAGTGATTTTGTTTTTCTTTAACTTAATCTTCGGCGCAAAAACCGAAAGCGGTTCCCAAACGCGTCCTATTTTGTTTTTCTGTGCTTCGTCTATTTCTTCATCATCTTTATATCTCAGCTTTTGAAGGCTTATTTGCTTTTGTTGCTTCTGAAAAGCAATCTGATGGTTTCTCTCTTCCTGCGCCGCCAGGATGTCAAGCGAATACTCGGTCGCCTTATCGTTTTCTTTCATGGCTTTCTTCTTTTTCTTAGCCAACTCTTTTCTTTTGTTCTTGCGCTCCTTGTCGGACAGCTCGGGCTCCTTTGGAAGTGAGTAATCAACAGCGCGAATTGCCACTGTTTTTACCCGCGGCTGCATGCCTTCCTTCATGGAAGCATCAATTCTTTTCTGCTTGTATTTCTCCGCAATGTCCTGCCGGGTTCTCTCCAAAAACGAAGCCTGCAAGGTCGCCTCCTGTCCTGTCATAACTCCGTACCCGGACACCATTGTCTCCACCCGATTCATCGGTCCGTAACTGACAGACTCTTCCGTCCTTAATGTCTCAATTACGACAGGGTCCGCCGTTTTTGTCAATTCTGCTCCGTTAAGCGCGTTTTTGTCACTCATTTTCTGCTCCTCCCTGTTATAGCGGCTGTCTTTTATCGCTCAGAAACACAACGGGCAGATGTCGGCGCAAATAAGAGCGGACATCTGCCCTGATTATCATATTAATATTATATCACAATTCTTCAAATTTTTCGACACCTTTTGTTCGTAACCAGCGGTAGTTTAAAAGCGAGACGATCGCAAACACCGCGCTGATTCCTCCCAGATAAAGCTCCGCGGGTATATAAGTGCCCAAAACTATATATGCCACGAAGAGTGTAATGAGTATGCCCATGGTCCCGAGCATCACCACCGTTACCGACATGCTTCTTTTTACCGCTGCCGCCTCATTTGTCCAGCTGAATGAAGGCTTCAGTATGTTCATCCTTAAACCCCAGGTGGCCTCAAAGCCGTTAAAAGCAAGGATACAGACTACTCCCAGAACAGCCAAAAGAGGGGACGGCTCCGTAACAAAGATGACTCCGCTTATACCGATCAGGCTTGCGGGAACCGTAAGGAAGAGATGTTCCTTAAGCTTTGCCGCAAGTATATCCCATGTTGAAACCGGAAGACTTCTGATAAGCCAAAGCGTGTTTGCTTCGAGTGAGACAGAAGGCGCGGTAATGGGACACATTGACAAACAATAAAGAAGCACTCCCGTTCCTATGAGCAGACCGGTTTCCCCGATTCCGTCTCCGAAGCCGGTCATCAACTGCGTGATCTTCCCCTTAAATATGAACAATGCTATTCCCATCATCACAAGAAGGAGCAGTCCCAGTCCGAAATTGACCATGATCGTGGTATTTCTTCTGAATCGAAGAAATTCACGGTCAAGAAGAGCTTTCTTCTGATCTACGGTTTTGAGCTGTTCTTCCTTGTACTTAACCTTCTTTATTCCCTTATTCGTCGTTACAATCTTGATAAAGGATGCAGAAAGGATATTGTAGACGATCGCAAACGCAGCGCAGGCGACAGCCGTAAACTCAAACAGAGCAAGCCAATCTCCCGTGGCGCCTTTTCCCATCCAGAACACCGGCTTTATCCATGTCTCCAAGAATCCCGCTACCGAATCCTTGGCGTTTACGATCAGATCCATAATGTCCATCATCTTGCTGTATATGACAAAGTAACCGATCAGGAATACAAACGCAAACGCAAGCGATACGTAACTTTTCTTCTCCTCGGGGACCTTTGAAGTCGCCACGCCGATAAGCCAACCGAGGAGCAACGACAATACAAGCCCGAAAAGAGGGAAAACAAGCAGAATAACGATTCCGCCCACAATCATGGAAAATGTCAGTCCGAAGTGTGTCTCATATACAACAAACGCCATAATCATGACTATCGCACTGATCATAAAGTCCACGGCATAACATATAAAAACTCTTGTAGAAAGTATCTGAGACGGGCGTATGGGCAGCGACAAAAGAAATTCATTGTCCTTTGCCTTATAGATTGTGGAATATGCCGTCATGGCACCGCCTATGATACAAAACGTGAGCGCCATAATGCTCATGACCGCATAGTAAGCCCAGCCGATTCCCATTTCCACAAAAGGTTCGCAGAACACATCCGCCATGTTGTAGAAAAGGACACCCATAAACCCGAACAGATAGATCCCGACAAATCCCAGCAGGATTTTGGAGCCCGTGCTGTTTTTTCTTTTTTTTCCGGCATTCTTTCCGGAGCTCATAAGCGTGTTTCCGAGTCCGGCAAGCTCCTTTTTAAGAAGTGTTCCCAACATAACAGTTCCCCTCCTTATTGATTGTCGTTTGCCAGTTCAAGGAAGACATCCTCAAGAGACTCATCCCCCTTAACCTCTTCCATTGTTCCGGAACGGATGAGCTTTCCGTTTTTAATGATCGCTACCTTGTCGCAGAGCTTCTCCGCAACCTCGAGCACGTGCGTTGAGAAGAAGATCGCACCGCCGTTGTCGCAAATCTTACGCATAATCTCCTTAAGCAGATGTGCTGCCGAAGGATCAAGGCCTACAAAAGGCTCATCCATGATGACAAGCTTCGGATCATGGATAAGTGCGGATATAACGGCAAGCTTCTGTTTCATTCCGTGAGAATAAGTGGAAATAAGAGATCCGAGATCATCAAAAAGACCAAACTGCTTTGCATAATCATGGATCCTTGCCTGTCTGTCTTCGGAGCTGACCTTGAAGACATCGGCAATGAAGTTCAAATACTTGATTCCTGTCATGTAGTCATAAAGATCGGGATTGTCGGGAATGTACGCGATCCTTTTCTTGACCTCAATGGGATCCTCCTTTACAGAAATACCGTCAACAAGAATATTTCCTTCCTCAAAGCGGAGAATTCCACAGCACGACTTGATTGTTGTGGTCTTTCCGGCGCCGTTGTGTCCGATGAAACCGTAAATCTCTCCCTTATCGATATGAAGAGATAGGTTATCAACCGCTTTCTTTGTTCCATACACTTTTGTCAAATTTTCAATCTTTAACATAACTCCTCCTCTTTCTCCACCCTGTTTACGCTCATCCTTAATCGATGAGTCCTGCAAGCCTTGCGAGCTGACGAATGGATGCTCTTGACACCTTTTTCCCGCAAAAGTCGATCAGATCATCCTTCTGACCGCTGAAGATATCCGAAGGTTCGTACTTAGCGAGAACGATCCTGTCATCATCGACAAATATCTCGAGCGATTCCCTTTCATCAAAACCAAGTGTTTTGCGTAACTCCATGGGAAGGGTTATCCTTCCGAGGTCATCAAGTTTTCTGACGATCCCTGTACTTCTCATGATTATATACCTCCTGAACAATATAATAAACTGATATAAATCATAAATTAGCCCCCCTTATTAGGGTACTTTGAACGTTTATCGATTTATCTTCGCAGATTGCGATGCGATCCGTGTCACCTTATCCTTTTTTTCAGATATTGTGAAAAGTATATCTTTATTTCCAAAATTTGTCAATTTTTCAATATTGACATCCCTGTCACTGCGTGATATTATGCTTTTGTTCCCTTTTTCAGGTTCAGGGGGCGATTTTTATTTCCATATTTTTCCAATTTGAACCGGTGACCCTTCAATTTATTCTCGGCGAGCAAAGAGGTGTCGCCTTCTGTTTTGCCGGACCACTCATTTAAGACAAGAGGTTAATTATCATGAAAAAAGCCGCCATCATTATGGGTAGCAAAAACGATCTTCCCAAACTTACGGGTGCGATCGACATATTTAAGAAGTTTGATGTACCTTATGAGGTACATGTTTTTTCTGCGCACAGAACTCCCGAGGCTGCGGCAATTTTTTCAAAAAGTGCCCGTGAGAACGGATTCGGTGTTCTGATCGCCGCTGCCGGCAAGGCTGCTCATCTTGCGGGCGCCATCGCGGCGAACACAACGCTTCCCGTTATCGGAATCCCCGTCGACGCATCGGGGCTCGGTGGACTGGACGCTCTCCTTTCCACTGTACAGATGCCCTCCGGTATCCCCGTGGCATGTGTGGGTATCGACGGTTCGACAAACGCCGCTCTTCTTGCATGTGAGATCATCGCTGTCAGTGACGAAGGTCTCGCAAAGAAGCTTTCCGACAAACGTGCTTCTGACAGCGCAGCCGTTCTCGAGGCGGACAAGGAGATTTCTTCCTTATAATATCCAACCGACTTTCGGTTCTTCGACCGATGCGTAAATGCTTTCACCGATCTGCCGAAGTCAACTGCACGATCATTACATCCGAACACTTACCGGGAGCGGGTCCCGGATTACATAAGCACAAAAAGAAAAGAGGAATCTGTTATGGGTAATCTTCACGAAGAATGCGGCGTCTTCGGCGTCTATTCCGGAAAGAAAGAGAATCTCGCAGCGACCGCATATTACGGTCTTTTCGCTCTCCAGCACCGCGGACAGGAAAGTTGCGGTATCTGCGTGAACGACTGCGGGGTTTTTACATCGTATGCCGACAACGGCATCGCCAATGACGTTTTTACTCATGAACGTCTCGACACCCTCGGCGAGGGCGACATGGCAATCGGACACGTTCGCTACGGCGCTACGGGCGATAAGGACCGTGCTAACGCTCAGCCCCTTGTTGTCAACCATGTCAAGGGTCGTCTTGCCATCTCCAATAACGGCAGCCTTATCAACTACGGTCCTTTAAGAAAGGAACTTGAGCTTGATGGTTCCATCTTCCATACAACCTCGGACGCCGAGATCATCCTCACAGTCATCACTCGTGAGAGACTTAAAAGCACTTCGACCGAAGAAGCAGTCAACAAAGCGATGAATCATCTCAAGGGCGCTTACTCCTTTGTTCTTATGTCCCCTTCAAAGATGATCGCAGTCCGCGATGAACACGGCATGAAACCTCTTTGTTACGGTCAGACTTCCGACGGTAAGTATGTCGTTGCTTCCGAGAGCTGCGCTCTTGACATCGTTGGTGCAAAGCTCGTCCGCGAACTTTACCCCGGTGAGATCATGATCTTCGACCAAAACGGCGTTAAGTCCATTGAGGATCATTGCAAAAAGTGCAACCCTGCACTCTGCGTTTTCGAATACATTTACTTTGCCCGTCCCGATTCCGTTATCGAGAACAGCTCCGTACATGAGGCTCGTGTAAGGGCAGGCTCGTTCCTCGCTCTCGAGAATCCCATCCAGGCCGACATCGTTATCGGCGTTCCCGATTCCGGTCTCGATGCTGCGATCGGCTACTCCAAGCAGTCCGGCATCCCTTACGAGATCGGTTTCATCAAGAACCGTTACATCGCCAGAACATTTATCAGCCCCGGCCAGAAGTCTCGCGAAGACAAGGTCAAGATCAAGCTCAACCCCATCTCTTCCGTTGTTAAGGGCAAGCGAGTCGTTCTTATCGATGATTCGATCGTTCGCGGTACCACATCTGAGCGTATCGTGAGGCTCGTCCGCGAGGCAGGCGCTACCGAGGTTCACATGAGAGTCACCGCTCCCAAGTTCCTCTACACATGCTACTACGGTACGGACATCCCGAGCAGGGAGCACCTCATTGCGTACACACACACCACAGAGGAAATCTGCAAGGAGATCGGCGCAGATTCGGTCGGGTTCCTCAGTATCGACTCGGTTGCCAAGCTCGCCGCAAACTGCAACTGCTCGACGTTCTGTGATGCATGCTTCACGGGCAAGTACCCCACCGAAGCTCCTGTTCCCTACGAGAGCAAGTTCGACAAAAAAATCGAGCGTTAATCCTCATTCGGTAATAAATCAGATCCACAGATAAATCATTGTCGCTTGTTCGGAGCGGCACAAAGCTCAGAAAGGAGCCGAAATGAACAGTTTCAGCGAAAGTTACAAAGCTGCGGGCGTGGACATCACCGCAGGTTACAAGTCGGTTGAGCTTATGAAGTCTCACGTCGCACGTACCCAGACCCCCGAATCGTCTTGCAGCATCGGCGGTTTCGGTGGGCTTCTTGCTCCCGATCTTACAGGAATCAAGGAGCCCGTTCTTGTCAGCGGAACCGACGGTGTCGGCACAAAGCTTAAGATTGCTTTCCTCATGGACAAGCATGATACTGTCGGTATCGACTGTGTGGCGATGTGCGTCAACGACATCATCTGCTGCGGCGCAAGACCAATGTTCTTCCTCGATTATATTGCATGCGGAAAGAATTTCCCCGAGAAGATTGCAGACATCGTCAAAGGTGTTGCGGACGGATGCGTTCAGTCGGGATGCGCTCTTATCGGCGGAGAGACGGCAGAGATGCCCGGCTTCTATCCGGAAGATGAATATGATCTTGCCGGTTTTTCTACAGGCGTAGTTGATCGTAGCAAGGTAATAAATCCCGACACTCAAAAGGCCGGAGATGTTGTGATCGGCCTCGCATCAAGCGGCGTGCATTCCAACGGTTTTTCACTCGTTCGCAAAGTGTTCGACATCGAAAATCGTGATATAAAACAGCCTCTTGACGCACTCGGCGGGAAATCACTCGGAGAAACGCTCCTAACCCCCACCAGGATTTACGTAAAACCCATCCTTACTCTTCTCGACAAGATCCCCGTAAAAGGAATCTCTCACATTACCGGTGGCGGTTTCTACGAGAACATTCCGAGAAGCATAAAGAAGGGTCTCGGTGTTAAGATAGAGAAAGAAAACATCAGAATTCTTCCTATATTTAAGCTTCTCATGAGCGAAGGCAACATTCCCGAACGCGACATGTTCAACACCTACAACATGGGTGTCGGCATGACTGTTGTCGTAAGTTCCGAACAGGCAGAAAACGCAATAAAGGTTCTCACCGAATGCGGCGAGACTGCCTATACTATCGGTACCCTTGTTGAGGGTGAAGGAGTAATAATGTGATGCAAACGACATTGCTCCGCAGACAAAGGAGCATATCCGCGTCTGAAACACGATAAACCGTTTCGTTTTTGATGTTTTTTGGATCAAGACAAAACTACCGGGAGGAAAAAATGCAAAAAGCTAAGATAGCCGTTTTTGTTTCGGGCGGCGGCACAAATCTTCAGGCACTCATCGATGCGGCGTCCGCCGGAAAGATGCCGCACGCAGAGCTTTCGCTTGTGATTTCGAGCAAAGAAGGCGTTTTCGCCCTCGAACGTGCAAAAAACGCCGGTATTCCCGCATTTGCGGTTCCCCGAAAAACCTTTGACTCACGCGAAGCCTATGAAAAAGAAATAATCAAGATGCTCGAACAGGATCACATCGACCTTATCGTGCTTGCGGGATTTCTTTCGGTTCTCAGTGCCGATTTTGTAAGCAGATATCCCGATAGGATCATAAACATTCATCCATCGCTCATCCCTTCCTTCTGCGGCGACGGCTTCTACGGACTCAAGGTTCACGAGGAGGCACTTCGCTACGGAGTGAAGGTTACGGGAGCAACGGTTCATTTTGTTAACGAGATCACCGACGGAGGACGTATCATCCTCCAGAAAGCAGTCGAAATAGAGGAAGGTGACACGCCCGAGACGCTTCAGAAGCGAGTTATGGAACAAGCGGAGTGGGTGCTTCTTCCCCGCGCCGTGGAGCAGATTTCAAAAGAAATCTGCGAGGCACAAGCCGACTGATGTCCGCTCGCAACACAAAGTATTTAGCATCTGTTAACTGTAACCCGATACACAGTCATGAATAGATGTCTCTTGAGAGCATCTGTGTCGGTCAAGGAATAAGCGGTTTGAAAACCACTTCTAAAGAGGAGGATCAATATATGTCCGAGAAACAATACACAGTAGCGGTGATCGGCTCGGGAGGTCGCGAGCATGCGGTAGTCAAAGCGATCAAAAAAAGCCCGCTCGTCAAGGAGATCTACGTACTTCCCGGCAACGGCGGAATCGCACGCGATGCATATACAGTCGATATTAAGGCAACCGACAAAGAAGCTGTTTGTGAATTTTGCAAAGGTCACAATGTTGATTATTGCGTAGTTACCCCCGATGATCCGCTTGTTCTCGGAACCGTCGATGTCCTGAACGCCGCAGGAATCCCATGTTTCGGTCCCGATAAAAAAGCTGCCATCATCGAAGGCAGCAAGTGCTTCTCAAAAGATTTCATGAAGAAATACGGCATCCCCACCGCTCTTTATGAGTCCTTTGACAAAGAAGAAGATGCCATTGCATATATCAAGGAGCTCAACTCCTACCCGACAGTTATCAAAGCGGACGGGCTTGCACTCGGAAAAGGCGTTATCATTGCGCAAAACCGCGACGAAGCCATCGACGCCGTAAAGTCCATGATGAGTGACAAAAAATTCGGCGAGAGCGGCTCAAAGATCGTCATAGAAGAATTTATGACAGGTCCCGAAGTTACGGTTCTTTCTTTCACGGACGGAAATGTCGTTGTACCGATGGTTTCATCCATGGATCATAAACGTGCGCATGATAATGACGAAGGTCTCAACACCGGGGGTATGGGCACGATTGCTCCAAATCCATACTACACTCCGGCACTTGCGGACATCTGCATGGAGAAGATCTTCAGACCCACTATCGAAGGATTAAAAAAGGAAGGCAGACCCTTTAAGGGATGTCTCTACTTCGGACTTATGCTTACACCGAAGGGACCCCGTGTTGTAGAATACAACTGCCGATTCGGAGATCCCGAAACACAGGTTGTTCTTCCGCTGCTCGAATCCGACCTTTTCGAGATCATGCTTGCGACAACAAACGGAACACTTGCGAACCTCGACATTCATTTCAGCAACAAGAGCGCATGCTGCGTGATCTACGCAACAAAGGGCTACCCCGAAAAGTACGGAAAGGGCTACCCCATCACTCTTCCCGAATATGATTCGGACTGTGAGATTTACGTGGCCGGCGCAAAACAAGATGAGGACGGCAACCTTCTTTCAAACGGAGGCCGAGTCCTCGGAGTAACGGCTGTAGCCGACAACCTTAAAGGCGCGATCGACAAAGCCTACGATCTCACAAAGAAGATCAGGTTCGACGAAGGATTCTACCGTAATGACATCGGTGCACGCGCAATGCTTGCACTTAAAAAATAAGATATAAGGGCATGGGATTCAAATTGTTCTACCGCGGATTCCATGCCTGTACTGTCTGCATATCCTTTATTTGCGCCCGTCAAAAGACTCTCTTTAGTGAGTGTCGCTAACGCAATATTGGTTAATTTTGTATATTGCTTTTTGTGATTTTTTGTGCTTTAATGGATGAAATCTATCCTTCCCGGAAGAATGAATATCGTCTGTGTTTATCGGATCGCTCCGCGCAGAAAGGGTTTGGCAAATAAACTTCCGGGGTTCGTTCGAACACTGTCGTATGCAGTTATTTCACTTTATATCTAAAAAGTATGGCAACACGGATGCGACGGTCGCATCAAACGGAAGCTTAATGCTTCGCGAAATATTTGGCAAGAAATCTTAAGCGGTTTGAAAACCGCTTCTATAGAGGAGGATAAAATGGTTTACAGGGTATATGTTGAAAAAAAACCCGGTCAGGATCTCGAAGCACAAGCCTTGCTTTCGGACATCAATTCTTATCTTGGCATTCCGGGAATCACTCGTGTTCGCATCCTTAACAGATATGATGCGGAAGGAATTGATGAGGAATTGTTCAGGTACAGCTGTACAACAGTTTTCTCGGAACCTCCCGTAGATGTAATTTATTCCGATTTAAATCCCGACACTCCTTACTGCTTCGCGGTTGAGTATCTTCCCGGTCAGTTCGATCAGCGTGCGGATTCCGCAGCGCAGTGTATTTCACTTATTTCCCAGAAAGAAAGTCCCGTTATCAGGACAGCCAAAATCTACCTTTTATATGGAAGCATCAGTGATTCCGAGCTTGCTGCCATCAAGAAGCACGTGATCAACCCCGTCGAGGCCAGAGAAGCTTCTCAGGACAAGCCCGAAACACTTGCCCAGAACTACGACATCCCCACAGAAGTTCCCACTCTCACAGGATTCATTTCGCTGGACCGCGAGGGTCTTAAGAAGTTTATCGCTGACTACGGTCTTGCGATGGACATCGACGACATCTCATTCCTTCAGGACTACTTTAAAAGCGAGCACCGCGATCCCACTCTCACAGAGGTGCGCGTACTCGATACATACTGGTCGGATCACTGCAGACACACTACATTCCTGACATCCATCGATGATGTCGATGTAACTGATCCCCAGCTTGCAGATACTTATAAGGAATATCTCCGTCTCCGCGAGGAGCTCGGCCGCACAGGAAAGCCCATAACGCTTATGGACCTCGCCACCATCGGCTGCAGGTACCTTAAGTCCGTGGGCAAGCTTCCCCGTCTCGATGAGTCGGAAGAGATCAACGCTTGTACCGTTAAGATCAAGGTAAATGTTGACGGAAAGGACGAGGACTGGCTTCTCCTCTTCAAAAACGAGACACATAACCATCCCACCGAGATCGAGCCTTTCGGTGGTGCCGCAACATGTATCGGCGGTGCTATCCGCGATCCCCTTTCGGGTCGTTCGTATGTCTACGGCGCTATGCGTGTTACAGGTGCCGCAGATCCCCTAAAGCCTCTTAAAGATACTATCCCCGGAAAGCTTCCCCAGAAGAAGCTCACATATACAGCAGCACAGGGCTACAGCTCCTACGGCAACCAGATCGGTCTTGCGACAGGTATCGTTGACGAGATCTATCACCCCGGCTACGCTGCAAAGCGTATGGAGATCGGTGCCGTTATCGCTGCCGCTCCCGCAGAGAATGTCAGACGTGAAGTCCCCGTTAAGGGCGACCGCATCATACTTCTGGGCGGACGTACAGGACGTGACGGCTGCGGCGGAGCAACCGGTTCTTCGAAATCACACACCTCTTCTTCGCTCACAACATGCGGAGCCGAGGTTCAGAAGGGTAATGCTCCCCAGGAGCGTAAACTCCAGCGTCTTTTCCGCAACGAGCGCGCTTCGAAGCTCATCAAGCGTTGTAACGACTTCGGTGCGGGCGGAGTTTCCGTGGCTATCGGCGAGCTTTCTCCCGGACTTGACATCAATCTTGATCTTGTAAAGAAGAAATATGCAGGTCTCGACGGCACAGAGCTTGCCATCTCCGAATCACAGGAGCGTATGGCAGTCGTTGTCGAAGCTAAGGACATGGACGAATTCCTCGCACTCTGCGCCAAGGAGAACCTTGAAGCTACTCCCGTTGCGACAGTCAGCGATTCCGGGCGTCTGCGCATGACCTGGAACGGCAAGATGATCGTTGATATCTCGAGAGAATTCCTTGATTCGAACGGTGCCACAAAGCACACGACAGCCGTTCTTCCCGGAACAGTAACTGAGTTCCCCGAGCCTTACAACAAGACAAAATATGCTACCGTCAAAGAGCGTCTTACCGCTCTCGTGGGTGACCTCAATGTCTGCTCGAAGCAGGGTCTTTCCGAAAGATTCGACTCCACCATCGGTGCAGGCACGGTTCTCATGCCTTTCGGCGGCAAGTACCAGCGCACACCCATCCAGGCAATGGTTCAGAAAGTGAGCGTTGAGCAGAAGCACACCGACACTGTTTCGCTCATGTCATGGGGCTACAACCCCTTCATCACCGAGATCTCACCTTACCACGGCGCATATCTCGCTGTTACAGAGTCTATCTGCAAGCTCATCGCGAGCGGTGCGGACTACAAGGACATTTACCTCACCTTCCAGGAGTACTTTGAGAAGCCCAACAAGGATCCCAAGTGCTTCGGCAGAACTTTTGCCGCACTTCTCGGTGCTCTCCGCTGCCAGCTTGATTACGAAGCTGCTTCGATCGGCGGAAAGGACTCCATGAGCGGTACATTTGAGGATCTTTCGGTTCCTCCGACACTCTGCTCATTTGCGGTAACAACCTCTTCTCTTCAGAAGATCGTTTCGCCCGAATTTAAGCTTCCCGGAAGCAAGGTATATCTTCTCACTCCCGAGTATGACGGGATCCTTCCCCGTCCCGAATCCGTTAAGGAGATCTTCGCTACGATCAAGGATCTGCGCGAGAACTTTAACATCCTTTCGATGTACACACCAACCTACGGCGGCGTAGCAGAGGCAATCTTCAAGATGTGCATCGGTAACGGTCTCGGATTTGACTTTGCAAATTCGATCACCGCAGACGACATCTTTAAGTACGCGTACGGCTCGTTTATCATCGAGTCCGAGGTACCGGTTAAGGGTGCAAGACTCCTCGGAGAAACGCTCGCGAAGCCCGTCATCAAGATCGACGGTGAAGAGATCGACCTCGCAGAAGAGAACAAGGTTTATGAGCAGAAGCTCGAGCCCGTCTTCCCCTGCTTCCTTAAGGACGAGGTTCGTACATATGAGAACGTTACATATAAGACCGATGCGGTTAAGCATGCACCCGCTGTTATCACCGCTCGTCCCAAGGTTCTCATCCCGGCTTTCCCCGGCACAAACTGCGAGCTTGATTCCGCAAAGGCTGTTCTTACAGCCGGCGGTGATCCCGATGTATTTGTCATCAAGAACCTCACCGCTGCCGACATCACCGCTTCGGTTGAGGATTTTGCAAACAGGATCGACAACAGCCAGATGATCTTCATCCCCGGTGGCTTCTCGGGTGCCGACGAGCCCGACGGTTCGGCCAAGTTCATCACCGCATTCTTCCGCAACGGTAAGATCAGCGAGGCTGTCGGAAGACTGCTTGACGAGCGACAGGGACTTATGTGCGGTATCTGCAACGGATTCCAGGCTCTCGTTAAACTCGGTCTCCTTCCCTTCGGAAAGATCATCGATCAGACAGCTGATTCGCCCACACTTACATTCAACAAGATCGGTCGTCACCAGAGCAAGATCGTCCGCACGCGTATCGCTTCGAATCTTTCACCTTGGCTTGCAGGCGTTGAGGTCGGTGATATCATAAGCGTTCCGATCTCACACGGCGAAGGCAAGTTCCTCTGCAGCGAGGAGATGGCAAAGACCCTTGCGGCAAACGGCCAGATCGCGACTCAGTATGTTGATCTTAACGGACAGGCCACTTCGGACATCCGCTTCAACCCGAACGACTCCGTTTATGCCATCGAAGGCATCACCTCAAAGGACGGCAGGATCTTCGGTAAGATGGGTCACTCGGAGCGTGACGACTTCGGTCTTTATAAAAACGTTCCGGGCATCTATAATAACAATATGTTCATCAGTGCCGTTAAATACTTTAAGTAATTAACGGTAAAAATCCCGGCGATCGGTTGCGGTACATAAACATTATTGCTCAACCGGTCGTTTCGGTACATAAAACAGGTCACACACGCATCGTTTGATGCGCATTAAATAACACACATCATCGAAAGGAGAATCTCATCATGGCGTACTATTATGACGAACCTTCCTACACCTTCAGCGAATACCTCCTGGTGCCCGGTTACACGTCACCCGATTGCATCCCTGCAAATGTTTCGCTTAGGACACCACTTGTAAAGTTCAGGAAGGGCTCGGAGGAATCGCCGATCAATCTTAACATTCCTCTCGTTTCAGCTATCATGCAGTCCGTCTCCAACGACACCATGGCCATCGCCCTCGCAAGAGAAGGCGGAATGTCTTTCATCTACGGCTCACAGTCGATCGAGGATGAAGCAGCTATGGTTGCAAAGGTAAAAGCCTACAAAGCAGGCTTCGTTGTCAGCGATTCCAATCTTCGCGAGACAGACACACTTGCTGATGTACTTGCACTTGTTGAAAAATCGGGTCACGCTACAATGCCCGTTACTTCGGACGGCACCCCTCACGGAAAGCTCCTCGGTATCGTAACAAGCCGTGATTACCGTGTAAGCCGTATGTCCACAGACGAGGTGGTTAAGGACTTCATGACACCTCTCGAGAAACTCATCACAGCTCCCGCAAACACCACTCTTAAGGAAGCCAACGATATCATCTGGGAACATAAACTTAACTCCCTTCCCATCATTGACGAAAAGGGCAACCTTCTTTACTTCGTTTTCCGTAAGGACTACTCAGAACACAAGAGTAATCCTAACGAGATCCTTGACAACCAGAAGCGTTACATGGTCGGCGCAGGTATCAACACACTCGATTATGAGAAGCGTGTCCCCGCACTCGTTGAAGCAGGCGCTGATGTACTCTGTATCGACTCTTCCGAGGGTTACACATGCTGGCAGGCAAAGACACTCGCATTCATCCGCGAGAAGTACGGCGACAGCGTTAAGGTCGGTGCAGGAAACGTCGTAGACCGCGACGGTTTCAGATTCCTCGCCGAGGCAGGTGCCGACTTCATCAAGATCGGTATCGGCGGCGGTTCGATCTGTATCACTCGTGAGCAGAAGGGTATCGGACGCGGACAGGCCACAGCCGTTATCGAGGTTGCAAAGGCCCGTGACGAGTACTTTAAGGAGACGGGTATCTACATTCCGATCTGCTCCGACGGCGGTATCGTTCATGACTACCACATGACCCTCGCTCTTGCAATGGGTGCCGACTTCATCATGCTCGGCCGTTACTTCGCAAGATTCGATGAGAGCCCTACCAGTAAGCTCAACATCAACGGAACATACGTTAAAGAGTACTGGGGCGAAGGCTCCAACCGTGCACGTAACTGGCAGCGTTACGACCTCGGCGGCAAGTCAAAGCTCTCGTTCGAGGAAGGCGTTGATTCGTACGTTACATACGCGGGTCCTTTAAAGGACAACGTTGACAAGTCCCTCTACAAGGTTAAGTCAACCATGTGCAACGTCGGAGTTACAAACATCCCCGACCTCCAGAAGTACGCAAAGATCACACGTGTTTCCTCAACAAGTATCGTTGAGGGCGGATATCACGATGTTACACTCCGCAGCACATCTGTTACAAGCAAATAAAGTGATTTCGGTTTAATACCTGAGAACGGGGTCCGGATTCCGGACCTCGTTACATTTTCCGTCGCGTTATCATTAATCGCTTGACCTTCACGGTACCCTATGATAAGATAAGCCTCGTGGTAAATGTTTCTATAGCTCAGCAGGATAGAGCGTCCGCCTCCTAAGCGGAAGGCCGGCGGTTCGTATCCGCCTAGGAACGTGAAAGACGTACGGTCAGGGGCCGTGCGTCTTTGTTTTTTCTCTCCTTTGCTGATTCAGACAGACGCCGATACGAGAGAAGCTCTATTCTTTTTCAACCTCGCAATTTTCAACAATTCCTTGACAAAGACCCTTCCATTTGATAATATCATACGTGCGGTTTGAAAAACCGTGAACTGAATATTTGTTGAAAGTTCGA
>JAEEGK010010173.1_pt1 | contig 21746 bp, 11 predicted proteins | sample 8958771 | NCBI WGS metagenome assembly JAEEGK01 (sample SAMN16246547, study PRJNA631951) | gut metagenome | biome: gut microbiome; feature: rumen; material: SC-attached | host: Bos | place: Iran: Karaj | collected 2018-10 | reverse complement strand
AAATTATTATAATATTCTTTATTATTATCATACTTAAATGAAGTATTTTCTTCATCACTAATTATTTGTAATACTTCATTCTTTATTAAATTATTACTTTCTTTTATATTCTGAATATCAAAATTTTCATTGGGATAAAATAACTTAATAAATTTATTAGGAGTTCTTTTAAATATATTAATTAAATTCAATATTTCAAAACAATTAATATCAATATCAGAACAAGGAAAATCTAATTTTTTTAAAATTTGACATTTACTAAATTTTTTTACATTAAAAATTTCACATTCTAATTCACCATCAAGAAAATAGTTTTTTTCAATGACTTCACTTTTACTAATATTCATTTTAAGAAATAAAGGACCTTCAAATTTAGAAAAATAAGGAGTTTTATCATATATGACATTATATTTATTTTCATAACCAACTCTCATTAATAAACAACACAAATTATTATTTTGAAATTTTTCATTTTTATATCCATTATAATCAACTAAACCTTTTTGTTTAATCCCCCATTTTAAATTTTCTTTGAATTGGAAAAAAATTTGTTCATTTTTTTCAATCCAAATTTCAAACATCTCATCATTAAAATTAGGTGAAATTGAAAAAATAATATTTTGATTTATTGAATTTAAAGAATCAAAACCATTTTGTTTTGAATCAAAAGCAACATTTCTTAATTTTTGAATTGAAGTTATTATTTTTTTTTCATGGGTTAAATTTTTAGGAGATTTATTTGGAAGTCTTATTATTAAATTTGTTTTAAAACTTTGATTTTTTTTTATTGATTTATCTATTCCTGAATTAAAACTTGTTTCATTCATTGGTAATAATTCAATATTAAATGATTTACTTATTTTACTATCTCTATTTTCTTCATTTATTATTTTATTATTTAATGTTTTTTGCCATTCATTCTTATAATTTTCATTATTTGAATTATTTATGATTGAATATTCTGATAATTTTTTTTTCATTTGTTTTGAACCATTATATATAATTTTGGAATCTAAATTTGGATAATATTGTGGATTGTCTATTGCGCTATTTTTATTTAGATTTTTTAAAGGTTTTATACAAAAATTATTTCTATTACATATACATCCCATAATTTATTTTTCAATTTTTTATTTCTAAAATATTATAAAATTATTTCTTTATTTAAAATCTTGTTGAATCCATATAAATTAAACAATTATATATATTCTATATATATAATAAAATATTTTTATTATATTTCAGATAAAGATTTGATTAAATCAATATATAAAATTGATAAAAATAAAAAAATAAATTAGATAAAAGTAAATTATAATAATTATAAGTAGAAATAGAGATTTTAATAAAATTAAAATAAATAAATAATTAAATAGAATTTCTATTAATAAAACAAAATTAATCTTTTAAACTAATTGAACAAAAATAGTATTTTTAAAGAAAATATAAAAATTGTATAAATTTATTAATTAATTTATCATAATTATTTATATAAAAAGTTTAATTAAAATAAATTACTTTTGAATTTGAAAAAATAAAAAAAGAATGTCAAAATGTAAATTAAAAATTATGATTTAATAATAATAATTCTATGGTTTATTATTATGATATAATCATTAAAATCAATTTTTTAAATCGTATAAAAATAAGTTTTTTCAAAGACAAAAAAGTAGGAATAACCTTCAATTTATGATATATTTCCTTCAGAAAAAAAAAATAAAATAAAAAAATAGTAGAAAATAAAAATGTAAAAATGAAGTTATAGATTTTAATTAAAATGAAATTGGAAATGATGTTTATATTAATTATTAAGTGAAAATGATTTAGAAAATTAAACTAAATATAATAAATTATTAAAAGTAAACTTAAACAAATGTATAAATAAAATAAAGATCTTATATTTGAGTTGAGAGTATAGATTTATATCAAAAATATTTTTTATATTACAATTACTTAGATTAGATTAGATGATTTTTATTTTCAAATTATTAGAAATTTTTTAGTGCTTTAGTTTATTTTTTAATTATAATATGTATTAAAAATTAATTGAAAAAAATTTCAATTAAATTTAACTTCCAAAAAATTAATAATTGTTTATTTTTGTAAAATTTTGCTTTCATTATAAATTTTTTTTGGAAAAAGGTAAGTTATTATTTTATTATTCAATTAAAAGTATAAAAAGGGAACTAGTTGAAAAAAATAATTTAATTCCTCTAAATAAAATCTATTTCAAGTAATTTCTTATATTTGTTTTAGTGATTTATTTTATCAAGTTATTGGTGGAATATTAAAATTAATGAAGATGAAAAAATAAAGGGAAAACAAAAACTAGAAATGATATAGAATGAAGAATCAAAATCAAATTTAGAAATACTAAAAAAATATATTAAAAATCAAAATAATAAAAATGAAGAAGATGAAGAAATTGAAAAGAATGTGAAAAAATTGAAAATATAGAAAGTGAAAAGGAAAAAGATAGTGAAAAAAATTTTAAAAATTAACAACAAAAATAGTGATTCAGGTTCAGAATCAAAAGAATTTGTTAATTATATATTTTATTTATAAATATTTATATTAGATATATTAATTTAGAAACTTTAGATGATAATTGTATAAATTAAATTACATTGTTTTATAAACCTATATTTAATTTTGTATTTTTAAAAAAAATTATAATTTAAAAAGTTATATTATTTATATATTTTTCTAATTTGATTTATTGGTGTATAAGATCTTTTTGGATAAATTGCAAAAGGAATTTTATATTTTTTCTCATCAAAATTTTTACTTTTATTTAAATTAAGTTTTCTTGGCTTTTTTATTTTTAAAGAATTTTTATTAACTTCAGGTAAAACATATGAATAAATTTTTTTTAAATTTTCGTTTTTATTATTTATTTTGATTCTTGTTTTATTGTTTGATGCAGATACTGATCTTATTATAGGTAAAATATGAAATTTTTCTTTATTTTTTTCATGAATTTGATGTATTTCATCATTTTTTTTTATTTGAATTTTCCTAATTTTTCCTAATTCTTTTATTTTATTTAATCTATCAAAATTTAAAACTTTTCTATAATTATCTTCTATTGATTGAATGAATTGAAATAAAGAATTTATTTTTTCTCTTTGTGTTTTTAATATATTATGATATGTAGTTTTATCTTGATTCATTATTATTTGTATATTGTTTAATTTATCTTGAATTGATTTAATTTCTTTTTTTTGATTAAATTTTTTTTCTTGTATTGTAATATTTTTTTTATCTAATTCTTTTTTATATTTTATATTATCTTTTATAATTTGAATATTAGTTTCTAAATTATTAATATCTTTATTTAACTTTTTAAGAAGTATTTCTCCTTCTTTTTCTTCATTTCTTTTAGTTTTTAATTCTTCTTTTTTATAATCAATTTCTTCTTTTAATTGATTAATAATTCGTTTTTCATCATTTTTTATCAAATAATAATTATAATTATCATTATTTGATTTAATTACTTTTTCAAGTATTTCGTTATCATAATTTAAATAATATAATTGTTCTTTTTTTTTCTTTATTTCATTTTTTAAATGGGTAAAACTAAAAATTTCTGCTTGATTATTATTATAAATAATGAATTTCGTTTTGTTCTCAATTTTTGCAATTTTTTTTTTTAATTCTAAAATACTTTCTCTAAAAATTGATATTTGTTGTTTGTCTGGTAAATCATTTAAAACTAAATTATTTTCTAAATAATTTGTTTCGGGGCTTAATTGTAAATTATCTTTATATTTATCAAGATTATTTTTTTTTTCAATTAATTTACCAATTCTTAAAAGAGTATTCCTGATTTGATTTTTAAATTGCATATTCATTTTCTTTAATTGTTCAATATTCAATTTTGATTTCATTTTTTAAAATTCAAATTATTTATTAAAAAAAGAACATTTTCAATAACATTATACGTGCATAAATTATTAGAAAATAAAATAAAACTTTTGTATATTAATTATTATTTTCAATTTAAAATAAATAAAAAAAATATTAAAAATATAAAAATTTCAATTAAAAATGTCTCGTCCATTATCAGGAAAAAAAAAAGAATTAACAAAAAGTCAATCAAAAATAATAATAATTCAAAAAGATAGAATTAATAGTTCTAAATTAAAAGGAAGTATTTTCACTTTAGAACAAGGAAGATATAAAGTTCAATTAAATATGGGAGAAAATAGTCAAAATTTAAATAAAACTAAAATTGATAATACAGTAAAAAACATTGAAAAATCAGTTGAATTAATAAAAAGTCAAAAAATAGATAAAAAAGAAATACCAAATTTTATTCAATTGAGAACAAATTCAAAAGAAGAATTAAATAGTTATAAAGAATCAGAAAAAAGAAAAAATCAAAATGAAAACGAACAATTAGAAAAAAATAATTCAATATTTAAATTTTCAGATTGTGATAATAAATCAGTACAAAATGATCAAGATGAAACAAAAAGTGTTAAAAACAATATTTTAAATGAAATAAACATAAATGATGATAATAATAATCAATTTCAAGAATATAAAGATGATGATAATGCATCAAGAGAACATAAAAATATAATTCCTCGTTTTATAATATTTGAAGATAATAATTATTCTGAAACTGATAGATTAAATATTTATGAAATTTGCATAATTTGTGAAAAAACTTTCCCTTCTCAAAAAATATATTTACCTAAATGTCAGAAACATAAAATTTGTAGAAAATGTATAAAAAATTATTATGAAGATTTAATAGAACAAGGAGAAAGAAAAATAAAATGTCCAGTTTATTATTGTAAATATGAATTTAATATTTTAAAATTAAAAAAAATAATAAGTGAACAACATTTTAATTTACTAAAAGGTAAACCAAATATATTTTCCAATGCAAAAACATTAGAAATACAAGAAAGATATAATTCAAATTATCAAGGAAAAGAAACTTTAAAATTATATACTCAAAAACATGTAATTGATATTAATTCAAATCAAAATTTTTTTATGTTTAATAAAACCAAAAACCAATATTGTCCTAAATGCAATGAACCTTCTTTATTTTCTAAAACTGGAAGTCATTTTATAAAATGTTTAAATTGTTTTCATAAAATTTGTAAATATTGTTTAAAAGATTATGATATTTCTCATATGGATATTAGTAATGAGGATTATTGTAAAGTTTATTATAGATTTGATAATGAAGTTTCTCAAAAAAAAAATTGTTTTATTAATTATTTAATTCAATTATTTTTTGTTTTGGCTAGTTTTTATTTTTTATTTGTAGGAGGATTTATATATATTAAAAATTGTATAAAGTGGTTTTTTTGTGTTAAGAATGATTCTAATATCTTTTTATGGCTAATTGTTTATTTTTTTACTATTATTTTTTTTATTTGTTCTATTCCTTTTATTTTAATTGGTTTTCCTTATTTTCCTATTTTTATTTCTATTTTTAATTAAATTTTGTTTTTTTTAATTAATAATGAATAATATTTTAGATTTTTATTTTTACAATTTTATTATTACATTGATTATTATTAATAAATGTAATTTGTTTATTTAAAAAGAAAATGAAGGAATTTTTTCTTTTTTTATTTTTTTTGATTAAAATATGTTATATAAAAACAATATTTGATATAACAATTAGTGATAATCCTCATTATAATGTAGATAATATTATAATAACTAAAGGTAAATATAATACATTATATGCAAATGTATACATTGATGAAGAAAAATTAAAAAAAGAAGATTATTTGATAATTACTTCTACAACAATTTTTTTAGATAATAATATAAAAGATTTTAAAATACTTAATAATAGTTTTATAATAGATATAACTGAAGGAAATATATTTCAATTTGAATTTGGAATTTCATGTAATTCAAATAGAACTTTAAATGAAACACACACAATTCAATTTTTATCATCTGACACTAATTTCATTATTCATAAATTTAACATTACCATTATAGAAAAAAATGAAATAAATTTAAAAACTATCAATAATTTTTTATATATTGAATTAGAAAAAATAAAAAATGTTGATGATTTAAATCTAAATTTCAAATTAGATGATACTATAAATGAAAGTGTTACAATTAAATCATATAATGATATAAATATTTTATTATTTACTTTTAATCGAACAATATCTAAAATAACAACTGAAAATACTTGCTTTATCATTAATGCAAATATAACAAAAAATAAAATAAATTCGGATTTAGAAACAGATTTCAAAGGAATTTTTTTAAAAAATTCAATATTAAGTATGAAAATTGAAGATAGTCCAATAATTAATTCATTGAAAATTTCATTAGATTTTGATTTAAATGGTATTTTATTATTTTGTTCATTAACAGAAATAAACAAACCTTTTTTAGATCAATCAGATGTTATTTATCAAAAGAAAACAAAAGGATATTATAACATATATAAATTTCAAAAAGAATTTGGTAAATTAATTTTATTTTTTGATAATTTAAATATATATCAAGAATATAAAATGATATGTTATTTTAAAAATATCAATAAAGATAATTCTACATATGAAAGTCTTACTTTTGGAAATTTTAATAATTCAGATTATAAAATAAATCTTCGACCTAAATATTCTAAAAATATTAACCCTATAAATTGTATAAATTTTAATTTTAGTAATTTGACAGAAAAAGAAGAAGATATTTTTATTCACAAAATAATTAAATTTTGTGAAAATTTTTTTATAACAAATCAAAAAAGAATTTGGAATAAATGTATTAAAAGGAATGTTAGTAATACAATTGGAAATGGAATATGTGTTCTATCAACAAATAATAATACAAGAAATGATAATTATAAAGAAAAATTTAATAATTTTACTTCTCAGATTACAAAAGATAAATTTAGAAAATTAAATATTCCAGAACCAATAATTAATAATTATAATAATTATTATTTAGAAAATGATAATGAAGAACCTAAGCAGAAAAATATTACTTTTCTAAATTTTAGATTAGAAAATAATATTGTTAAATTTGAATCAATGAATAATGATTCAAATATAGAGTGTTATATATTATTCACAAATAGAATTTTAGAAAATGTTGAACCAATAGACTTCAAAGATTCTATAATAATTACAAAAGAAAAACAAAATTTTGAAATAAATATTCCAAAAGAATTCTATAAAGAAAAAATTAATTTGAATTTAATTTTTCAATGTTATAATTTACCAAATTTTAGTTATCATTATTTACATTCTTCACCATTTATTGTATTACAAATAATCAATAATACAATAAAAACATCAAATTTTAAATTATTTCCAAATTGTAATGATTTAAAAAATAAATTCTTACCTCAATGTTTCAATAAATCTTTTAATTTAACTTTAAATATTGATCTAGATAAACTTTTATTACCAAATTATCTTAATTATGCAATTTTAATAAATCAACACAAAAATAAAGATAATTTATTTTTTGAAATTGAAAATTTAAAAAAAAGTTTTTCAAAATTTAAAGGAAAAATAAATAATGAGGAAATAGAGGAATATTTATTTACTTTTTCAATCCAACTTTATTTAACAAAATGTAGTAATTATATTGATTATGAATATTGTTTTAATGAAAAAATAAAAATAATTGAAGAAATGATCCAAAAATATAATGCAACTCTAATTAAAAAATATAATACAACTCTATTATATGAACAAAAGGATAGTAAAAAAAATTTATTTAACACAACATTTTTATTATTATATTATATAACAATAAATATTGATTCATTTTCATATGAAAATACAATAATGTTAATTCAAATAATATATGAATTTTTATTAAAAAATCCAGAATTGAATGATTATATTTTAAGATTATATTATTATATATTGAACAACTTAATTTCTTCAATAACTTTTTCTCAATTTCAAAACACTAATTTTGAAATTGATAACAATAATATCATAAAAGATAATAAATTTCCTTTAATTCCTTTTATATTGAAAAAATTATGTAAAAGTAATAAAATTCTAAAAAATCTTGCTCTAAAATTTGATAATTATAATTATTTTCAATTAGAAAAAAATAATTCAAACAAAAAAGTATATTATAAAGATGATGATGTTAACATTACAATTCCAATTCCAAAATCAATACAAGATCATTCACTACATTACTATTGTATTGTTCAATATATTAATTATCCTCTTTTTAATTACAGAAAAAAAGATGAATATTATAATAAAGTTTATCAAATAAGTTTCATAGATGAAAAAAATGATAATAACATTATGCAAAATTTTAAAATTAATGAAGGAATTGAAATAGAATTTAATGATTCTAAAAATAATAAATTTTGTTATTTTTTTGACTATAAAGAAAGATTTATGAAAAAGAAAATAAGTAATGTTCGTTTTACACAAAATGAAGTTATAACATATCAAAATTATTCAAAAGAAAATTATTTAAAATGTTTAGCATTACAATTTGGAGATATTACAATTGGAAAAAATGATATTAATGGTGTAATTATAACAGATATATATGGAAAATGGAATATTATCATTTTAATAATATTAATAATTCTTTTAATTTTTGTTTTAGTTATAATAATTTTACAAAAAAGAAAAAATAATAATTATGAATTAATAGAAAATGATGAAATCACTATTAATTCAATAATAAAAAGTGATTTAAATTAAATCAATAATTAATTATAAAGAATAATATTTAATATTTAGTCTTATAAAAATATATCTAAAAAATTAATTTTATTAAAACAATAATTTATAAAGCACTTTGATTGTGTTGTTCTAATTTATATTTATTTTCAACCCATTTTGAAAGTTTTAAATCAATCATATTAGTCTTTCTAGAAACATTATCATAACAATCAATAAATTTTTCATAAGAACAAGTTTCAAAATCAATTAAATTAACTCTTTCAGGATCAAGTAAAAATTTTGTTAAAGAATTTAAAAGAACAAGTTGATTATCTCTTAAAAATAAATTTTTAAATCTATCTAATTCTAAATTCTTTTTTAATATATAAACTAAATCAGTTCTTTCACTGATTAATTCTCTTCCTCCAATATAAGAATTATATTTTGGATTATATTTATCACTTTTAAAAAAAAATTTACATGCTTCAAAACAATTTAAGGTAAATCTATTACTTTTAACTTTTTCAAAATGTTCTTTTGTTTGATTATTTCTTTTTAAACTTTCTATAAATAAATCTTTTTCATCTACTTTATTTTGACTACTTAAATCACTTTTATTAACATCTTTTTCTTTATTTGGTAATGATAAATTATTTTTATTTTCATTTTCTATTTTATTTGATATAGAAATTGCATTCATAAAACCAAATGTATCATCTTTTGCATTTAAATTTACCATTGATGAATTTTTTGGTTTTAATTGTTGTTTTTTAAAAAAATTATTTGTTTGATGTGATGATGTTTTTTTATCTGAATTAGTACGAAATAAACCTTTTTCAAAATAATCTTTTTCTCTTTTTGCATTTCTTAAAACAATTGAATCTCTTTTTCTTCTTTTTGAAGGAATATTTATAAATGAATCTGAAAATTGAAAATATTTTATTATATCATCAACATCAAATAATTTATTAATTAATAATTCATAATAACTTGCTTTATCATTAAAATAATTTATTAATGTTGCAATTAATGTCATTGCTCTAATTAATCCTCCTAATTCTGCAATCCAATTTTGAATTTTATAATATTTTCTATATATTTCTGATTTAGTATTATCCATTTTAAAATCTATTGTTAAATTATATTTTGTTGGACTGTTTGCATCATAAATATATTCTTTTATATTTTTAATTGTATGTAATTCTTTTTTTTTAAAAATTTCAAAAAAATAACCTACATCTGTATATATTTTTGATAATCCTAAAAATACTTCTATTTTTTTATAGTAATTTTTCGTGAATGTTATATCAAATTCATTTAGTATATCATTTGAAAAATCTTTAAATTTTCTAAAATCATATTTTTTATCATGATAAAAAATTGATAAATGAAAATTATTTAAAATATTTTCTATTTCTTCTTCACTTTTGCAATTGTTTCCTGAACAAGAATTAATTATTAATTCTAAATATGAATATTTATTAAATTTATCTATTCCTTTAATATAATAAATTTTATCTAAATTTTTTGCACAAATAAAATTTACAATATCTAAATTTGTAAATGAATAATCATTATTTACATTTGGAAAATCATTTGATTTACAATTTCCCAATTCAATTTTATTAGAACTTACAACATTATTTTCAATTGTTTTCATATACAAATTAATATCAAGATAAGAATTTGGATTTAAATAATTTGCCTTATTACTCAAAGAAAAAATAAATAAAAATTGTTCTTTTGATAAGTAAATAATATCATTTTTATTTATTGCTCTTTCTGTTTCAATTACTTTAGGAAGAACTCTATAAACTAATTCTTGACCAAAATATAAAGAAGCAAGAATAAAAAGACAATAAACTAAAATACATAAAAGCCCACCTAATAAAGTTTGTATTCTCGGCATATCATCAATTCTTAACACAGGTTGTCTTCCAATTATATCAATTTGAGATATTAAATATTTAGACATTTTTATTTATTATTATTATAGAAATTATTAAAATATTATAATTTAACTTTACTTTTTTTATTAAAATAAACAAAAAAAAAACCTAAAAATAAATAAAAAATAATAAATAAAAAAAAAAATAAATAAAAAATTTAACTACTACTGCTTAAACTATCAAATTGTGGATTTGCTTTATCTAAAGCTGAAAGATCAACAAATTGTCCATATTGAGCATAAGAATTATTAAAATTTTGAATATTAATTTTATCTGGATTTTCATCAATACTTTCATCACTAGAATAATCATGACTATTATATTTATCATTATCTTCATTATCAGCTTCATAAACTTCTTCATCACTAGAATAAATATATCTATTATTATCAGAGTCATCACTTTCTTTTATAATATTTAAATTATTTTGTATCATATTCATTTTTTCAATTTCCCAATCACTTAATTTATAATCAAAATTATTGTTCATTTTTAACCAAGGATGATTCAACATTTCTCTTGCAGAAGCTCTTTTTTCAGGATAATATTCTAACATTGGTAATAAAAAATTACTCAAAGCATTTGCTTCATTTTCTTTAATATGATATTTTTTAAATAAAACATCTTTTAAAGGATAATATTGTAATCCTTGAATTCTTTTTAATTTACCTTCTTTAGTAAAATATTTATATGATTCACTTCCACTTAAAGCAAATTTTTTTGGCATTTTTCCTAATAATTCAATAAATTGAGCTAAATGATCATCATTTTTAATATAATTATCTCCTTTTCTTGGTTCAAATAAAAAATCTCCTGTTATTAATTCAAATATTATACAAGCAAATGACCAAATATCACAACTTTCATTATAATTTATTCCTAAAATTACTTCTGGTGATCTATATTGTCTTGTTTGTATACATGTACTATAATGATGATTTATCCAACATGCATTACTTAAATCTGATATTTTTACTTTTATATTTGAATCTATTTCTGGTCCTTTTTTATTTATTTTTTCCTTTATTGCTTTGTATACTAAAAGTTTTTGTTCTTCTGTTTTGGCTTCTTTTAACATTTTATGACGTAATATTATTTCTTTTCTATAATTTATATTTGTTATTAATTTTCTTCTTTCTTTTTGATAATTTTCTAATTGTTCTATATTATTTTTCATATTTTCATAATGATCTTTATTTTCTTTATTTTTATCATCTTCATCTCTCCAATTATTTTTTAATATTAATTTTGGGACACTTAATGAACGAGGTCTTTCAATAAAATCATCTATATTAAAATTACTTAAATCTATATCACCTTCTATTTTTTTTTCTTGTAATAATTCACTTTTTTTTTTTGCCATTATTTCAATAATTTGTTTATCAATTTCTTCTTTTGATAAACCTTGTTTTTCTAATTTTTTAATTTGTTTCTTTTTAAATTTCTGATTTTTTTTTTTTAATTTTTTCCCAGTTGCATTATTTCTTGTATTAGTAGTATCAGTTGAACTAGAATCATTATCATCATTTTTTTTATTATTACTCTTTTTAACTTTTTTATTTCTTAATTTTGAAACATCAAAAAAACCATTTTCATTAATTTCCTTTAATTCATTATCATTTAAGCAAACTACAATATTTTCTGGTTTTAAATCAGTATGAATAATATTACACATTCTATGTAAAAAATCCAATCCAATTAAAATTTGTTTAGCAATAATTCTAACATAAGGAATAGGAATACCTTTATAATTATATCTTTTAATAATTTCCATTAAATTAACTCCCATAATTTCAAAAACTAAACAAAAATGTTTTCCATTTTGTCCATGATAAATAAAAGAATTTAATAACTGAACAACATTAGAATGATCTCTTTTAATACCATTTTTAATTTTATCTAAATCATCTTTATAATATAAATTTAAACTTTCAATCCATTCATTTTCAAAATTATGTTTTTCTAATTCTTGAAGTAATTCAACTTCATCATAAGCAGCATCAATATATTGTTGAGCACTTTTTTGTATTTTAATACAAACATAATTATTATATTTAACATCTAAAGATAACCAAGAAGTAGAAAAATGACCAAAAGTTAATTTTTGCATAATTATATATCTATCTAATAATATTTCTCCAACATGAACTGGATGATAACCATTTATTTTATAGTCACTTAATCCTTCATCTTCACTATTGTCACTGTCTGTATATTTTGGAGGATTTACTTGTTTTTGATTGTAGTATGTAAAGTTTTGAGGTTTTAATTTTGGAGGAGATTTTTGTGTTTGAGATTTTTCTATTTCTTTTATTTGGTCTGACTCTGGAAAAAAATCTTCTATGTTTATTATTGACTTTTTTTGAAGGTTTTTATTGTTCCTTTTTTTGTTTTTTTCTATATTTGTTTTTTATGTTATATAAAATAGGTTTTTTTTAGTTTTTTTTTTGTATTTTACTTTTGTTTTTGCTTTTTGTGTTCATTATTTAGAATATATTTTTTTTTATTTTTTTTATTTTTTTTTTATTTTTGGGAATAATATTATTTAAGTAATATAAAATTTAGATAATATTTACCTTTAAATTTTTATATTAAAAATTAAATACTTCAATTTAATATATTAAATTAATTTAATTCACAACTCAATCACTTTTATCCTTTTACATACTCTAAAGTTGATTCAAATTAATTATATATATATATATATATATATATATATACAACTAATATTATTTTCTGAATAAAACAAACTTATATAATTATTTACAAGGCAAATAATATTACAATATACATATAATTTAAAAGAATTTTTTTTATTATTTAAACATATTTCCTTTTAGGTAAAAAAGAATTACTTAAATGATTAACACTTTCTAAATTATCATTAATTGCTTTGTAAAATTTATTAAGATTTTCATTAATATAATGTTCATAATGATAATATTGATAATTTTCATAATTATCATTATTATTATTATTATTGTAATTATTAGATGAATTATTATTTTTAAGATTATAATGATGTTCATGACATTTATCATTATTATCTTTATGTTCAAGTGTTATTTCAGAAATAATTTGTCCTTTATAACTATTTTTATGTAAACTAAAATATAATGTGTGTAAATAATCAAAATATACTTTTGTATTTTCTTTTTTTTTAATTAAATTAATTATTAAAAAAGATTTATCTTCACTTGAACATGAACAAGGTGAAGATGTTGTTGAGCTTAAACTTTGATTTTCTTTTATACTTGAAAGTGAATTTTTATGAGAAGATTTTGATAAAACAATTTTTTCTCTTTCTTTAAATATTTTATAATGATGTTTACATTCGAAAACAAGACCTTTATTAATTAAATCTATTGAATTATGTGTTATATCTTCATCTTCTTTTAAAAAAGAAACTTTTTTTTTTGAAACTGAAACAATATTTTTTGTTCTTAATGTTATTACAATATTTGATAAAAATTTTTTATAATAATCTCCAGTTGTTTTAGAATTTATTCTCAAATTACTTGTTTCGTACTTTTTGCATTCTTTATCACAAAATGTTAATAATTTTGTTCTAATATTATTTGCTTTTATGTATTCTTTTGTTTTTTGTAATTTATGTCTTTTTGGTAATTCTCCTTGATTGTACATGTTTTTTTAATTATTATATTTTTATTTTTATTACTTGTTTTGATATTTCTTTTATTTTTTGTTGTTCTAAATTTTTTTTAGAAAATTGTATAATTTTTAATTTTTATATATCTATTTATTCCTTTTATTAAATAATTTATTTTATTAAATATAAAAAGATATTTAAAATAACACCTAATATATAAAATATATCAAGTATAATAATTTATTAACATTTTATTCTTATTCAATTTTTATTTGAAATAATAATTTCTATTTAAAAATTGTCTAAAAAATAAATGTACTAACTAAAAATAAAAATAAATTAATTTTTACATTATAATTATTCTTATAAAAAACAACTAATTCAATAATACTAAAAAAATTTAAAAAAAAGCAAAATAAAAAATTAAATATCAAAAAAAATATAAAATCAAAATATTAAACTTCATTATTTTTTTTCTTCTCTTCATTATCCAAATAATTTTTCAAAGTTTTACTTCCTTTAACAGGCATAGTTCCTCTAGAAGGTTCAACATTTAATTTTTCAAAATCATTAGTTTCAACAAATTGTTTAAAATTAAACATCCAATTTTCATATCTTTTTTCATCATCATATAACCAAGTATACATATTATATAATTCAACTAATTTATTTTTTGTTTGTTGTAAATCAATATCAGGATTACTTTTAAGTAAATCATGAACTCTTAAAATACAATCTTTCATTTCATCTAAATAAGGAACTCTTTTTTCAATATCTACATCTTTAAATCCTGTTATATCAATCATTGTTGGTTTTTTACTTTTATCTTTTAAATATGCTTTTAATTCTTCTTGTTCTGCATTTGCTTCTTTTAATTTTAATGCTAAGTATGTTTGAATTTCTGGGATTGATGAACATCTTGTTATCTCTTCTGATATATATGATCTATCTGCTCCACAACAAGCTCCCATTTTTTTTTCCTTTTATTTTTTATTATTTTTTTTATTTTTTTTTTCATTTATTTTTTATTCAACTTTTTTTATATTTTTTAAAATAAATAAACTTATTATATTTATATTATATATATTTTTTCAAATAGCTGTTCTTTTTATTTAATTTATATTAAAACCTGATAAAAAACAAATTATTATGATTTATATATTTACATATGAATATAATTGCTTTATAAATAATCATTGTTATCAATACAAGATATATCCCATCCAAAATTATTACTTATTTTAGTATTATTGATATTTAAAAATTCAGTAGCTTTAGAATTATTTAATAAAGAAACATTAATTAAAGTTCGAACATCTTCATCAATAATATTTAAATAATTTTGATTTTTATAATTATCAGTAATTTGGTTTAATCTATAAATTGAAATTGGTTTATTTAAAACTTTTTTTAATTTATTTATTTTATCTTGAATTATTTTATTTTTTGATGATAATAATGAAATTAAATCCTTTAATTTATAATCTTCATCTTGTTTTACATTATTACTTTGAGTTGTTTTTAGAGTATAATAATAATTTTCTTTTGAAACAATATAAAATTGGTTAGTTAAAAGTTTTATTTCATTTAAAATATTGTTTTGTGTAATTAATAAATTTTCATTTTTAAGAATAAAAGGTAAAATTTCAAATTCTTCATATTTTTTTCTCCATTTATTAAAATGTAAACATTCTCTTTGAATATATATTTGAACTTCATCAAATTTTTTTTGAAATTTTTTAATACATAATAATTTTTTTTCTAAACCATTAATTAATTCATCTGACTTTTCATCTAAATAATTTAAATTTTCTTCTTTCCCTCTTTTTGTTTCTTGTAATATTTGATTTTGTAGAAGAATTTTACTTTGATATTGATTTTTTATTTTTTTTAAATTTTGTTTTTTTTCAAATAGTTCTTTAATTTTCTTTATTTTTTCATATAACTTTTTCTTATTCTCTGTATTTAAATTAATTGATGATAAAATATTTTGAATCATTTCTAAATTAATATTCATTGTATTATCTAAATCATATATATAATTGTTTGAATCAATTTTCGATTTTTTAACTTTATCATGGAAAACTTTAAATGTATAACTTAATCCTTCAGTTTGAGGAAGTCTTGCTGTTTGAAAATGAGTACTTTGCTCTGATTTAAGTTCTTTTTTTTTAAAATTCAATCTAATTTAATATTATTTTGTTTTTAATATTATTATTTTACTTTGGTATTTGAATTTTTGAAAATTCTTTAATGGGAATTACTTTTCTCATAATTTATTTTATTTAAAATTTTTATAATTTGAATATATTTCACAAAAATTATTTGTATAGATATTTAATTAAAAAAATAAAAAATTGAATTGATTTAACTTATTTTTTTTTAAAAGAAATTATTAATTAATAAATAAAGAATTAAAAAATATTTAATATATTCTATGTCAAATAAAAATTCAGAAGTAGAAAGTATAACATGTTATATTCGTTGTAAACCATTAAATCAAAACGAGAAAAAATTAATATCAAATTCAATAGAAATAACAAATAATAACAAATCAATATCTCTAAAAAATAATGACAATCATATATATACATTTGATAATATTTTCCAAGATTCAATAACTCAAAAAGAGATATTTAACAATATAGGACTTCCAATATTAAAATCATTTTTAAATGGATATAATTCAGCAATTTTTTGTTATGGACAAACAGGAAGTGGAAAAACATATACAATGATGGGACCACTTGATTGTTTATTTGATACTGAAAGTATAAAACATGGTTTAATTCCAAATATTTTAAATTATCTTTTTAATAATTCAAATGAAGTAGAAAATATTATCAAAAATTCTTGTAAAGAAAATCCAAAACAAATAACTTATACAATTTCATGTTCTTGTATTGAATTATATCAAGAACAAATAATAGATTTATTAAGTGAAAATAATAATAATTCAGATGAAAAATTAACAATTAGAGAAGATTTAAAAAGAGGAATGTATATAGAAAATTTAACAGAAATTACAATTGATTCAGATAAAAATGCAAAAGAAGCTTTAATGTTAGGATTAAAAAATAGACATGTTGCATCAACAAATATGAATGGTGAAAGTTCAAGAAGTCATTTAATTTATTCTTTATTTTTAGAATCTTCTTTTGAAATTAATGAAGGTATTGTTATTAGTAGAAATTCAAGATTACATTTAATTGATTTAGCTGGTAGTGAAAGACAAAAATATACTAATGCAATTGGAGAAAGAATTAAAGAAGCTGGAATGATTAATAAATCTTTATCTATTTTAGGTAATGTTATTAATGCTGTTATTGAATATAATGAAGGAAAAACTAAATTTATTCCTTTTAGAGATAGTAAATTAACTTATTATTTAAAAGATTCTATTGGTGGAAATTCTAAAACTGTTATAATTGGAAATATTTCTCAAAGTTTTGCTCATTTAAATGAAACACAAAGTACTTTACAATTTATTCAAAGAGCTAAAATGATTAAAAATAAAGTTGAAATTATTGAAAATGTTAATGATAATGTTAAGATGTTAAAATTAGAAATTAAAAATTTAAATAAAGAAATTAATAATTTAAAAATTCAATTAAAGGAAAAGGATAATTTATTAAAGAGTAAAATGTATAATCATAATAATGAAAGTAATGATAAAAAAAATAAAAAGGAAAGTGAAAATAAAAATCAAACTGAATTAAAGGAATTGATGGAAAAAATTAATAAATTATTTTCCTTTGAAGATGAGTTAAATCAACATTTTAAATTTTTAGATATGACTTCAATGAGTTTAATTGAGAATTTTTTAGTACAAAAAGAAGTTTATGAAAATGAAATGAAAAATATTTTAGAAAGTTTAAATAATAAAGATTCTTTTTTAAAAGAATATAAAAATTCAAATTCAATGTTAGATAAAATTAAAATATTTGAATTATTATCAGAAAATAAAAAAATGAAACAAGAAATTGAAGTGTATAAATCAATAGCTCAATTTTTTATAAAACAATCAAATTTAGAAGAAAATAAAAATAAAATGTCAAATGAAATAATCAAAGAATTTATAAATACAAATCAAGAAATAAAAAATTTTTTTGCAAAGAATTTTGATATTAAAAGTGACTATTTAATGGTAGAAAAATCCTATTTAAATAAATTAAATTTCCAAATAGATGAATTGAAGATACAAGAAGAACAAAATTCAAAAATAATAGACTCACTTCAAAGTGAAAATTTCCTTTTAAATATGGAATTAACAAAATTTAAAGAGAATTCAAATAATAATAATTTAGAAAATGATGAACTATTTAAATTTAATATTGATAATTGATTTAATCAAAAAATGAATTAAAAAAATGATATTTGAATATATATATATATATAATATTTATAAATTGAATATATTAAACTAATTTAAAAATAAAATGCTTATATAAAAATTGAAAATATAAAAAAAAGAAATTTTATTCACATAATTTATTATACATCTAATGTAATGTTTATTCTTTTTAAATAAAAAATATTTCATAAATAATTTAAAGTGATTAAATGGATTCCAAAAAAGTTCTAAATTATATAGGAACATCAATTCTTACTATTACAATGAGTTTTAATCCATCTATTATAATATTATCCCATATATTAATATCTTATCATAGGCATTATAAAAGAATAATAAGATTTGAAAATAACTTATTTATATATTCATTTTTTATATTATCAGTTAATTTTTCAACAATTTTTGTTAATATTTTAATTAAGAATAAGAAAAAAATATCTATTAAATTTGTTTTATTAATTTCAAATTTATGTCAAATAATGGCTTGGCTATTATATTATTTATTAGACCCTTCCACTTTGATTTTATTTATTTTAATATTAATAATTGGGTTTTGTTATGGATTAAATGTTTCATATTCAATGTATAATATGTCATCATATGAAAAAAACAATTATAAAGTACCTATGATTTTTGGACTTATTTCTTGTGTTGTTTCAAAATTATATACATTATTTATTTTAATGTATACTAATATTATAAATGATACTTTTGTTGACAATGATATTTTAGATAGAAAATACTTTCCATTTGTTTTATCAAGAAACATACATAAAATAATACTTTATTATGCTTTATTATTAAGTATTCAAATGTTAATATCATTTTTATTTATTACTAATGTAAATTATAAAGGAGTAGAAGAAAAAAATGATTTATCAATAAATATGGATGTTTCTAAATTAAATGAGAATAATGATGATCCAGTTGATGAAGAAGTAGAAAAAAAAATTTATTATGGAAAAAATGAATTTGTAGTGATGATTCCTTTATTAGCATTTCCAATTATATATAAACCATTTATAAGAGAAAAAGAAGAAATAAATAAAAAAATGTTTTTCGATAATTTAAACAAAGCAAAATATTCATTTAGATTCATAAAATTTTTTATTTCTTGTTTGTTTATGAATTTTTCAGAAGAAATTCTTTTTTCTAGTTTTATTATGTTTGTAATTAATCAAAAAATAAATGTCATAACATCATATAAAATGATTACTTGGACAAGTTTAATAAGTGGAGTATTCTATTTTATTTTTTATTTAATAAATAAAAATAATCATAATGATAATAATAATAATAATAATGATAATAATTATAATAATAAAACTAATTATAGGATATTAATATTTATAAAATCTCTCCTTTCTATATTAATATGTATATATGCAATATTTATACAAAAATATTATGAAATTATATTCAGTGTTACAATTGGTATTTTATTTATCTTAAATCAAGAAATTACAAATATTTACTTAGAAAATATTTTTGATTTTGATTGGTGTGTCTATTTATTTGAAATTTGTAGTTTTTGTAAAGGAATTTCTTCAATTATAGGAAGTTCATTCCTTTATTTTACATGTGGTTTAAAATTAGTTGATAAAATAGGTTTTTATTATTTGATTTATTCTATTTCAATTTTTACTAATATTATTTCATTCTTTATAATATTTTTTGATGACAGTTCTGAGTTTAAATACGTACATAAATCTATAAATGAATTAAAAGAATTGGATGGTAAATCAATCAAAGAAAAGAGTTCATAAAAATATTATTAATAGAAATTAACTCCTGTAATAAAAAATAATTTAAATCTAAAAGTAAAAAATTAAATATAATAATAATATTAAATATAAAAAAAATATGAAAAAAGCAACTGCAGCAAAAAAAACATCAAAATCAAAACCAAAATCATCATCAACAAAACCCCAAATAGCACCTAAAACTCAATCAAAATCAATTCCAAAAAAATCAACAAAAAATACATCTCAATCAAAAGATAAAGTAAAAGAAGAGCCAAAAAAACAAGAAGTAAAATCATCTCAATTTAAACCAGAAGAAAAACAAAAAGAAAAAGAAGAACCAAAAAAGGAAAAAGTTCCAAATACAAAATCAGTAAAATTTCCAGATGAAAAAAGAGATGAATATAAAGTAATAAGAACAATAAAAGCACATGATGATTGGGTACAAAAATTATTAATTTTAAAAAATGGAAAAGTAGTAACATGTAGTCAAGATTCAACATTAAAATTATGGGATTTAGTAACAGATGATATAAAAACAAAAAAAACTCCAATTTTCATTTATAAAGGACACACTGATGCAGTAACTGATGTAATACAATATACAAATGAAAAATTAGTATCAATTTCAAGAGATAAAACAATTAAACAATGGAATATTAATTCAGGTAAAGAAATTACATCATATAATGCAAATATGCCTTTTTCTTGTATTAAACAAATTTCTGATACTCAAGTCGCACTTGGTTCTGGTGATAAAACAATTAAATTTTATGATTTATCACCAATGGATAATAATTTTGGTGATGAAAAAATAGATTTAGAATTTGCTGTTTTAGAAGGTCATCAAGAAGAAGTTATTTGTTTAGAAAATTATGATGGTGTACATTTATTTAGTGGAGGTAATGATTATAAAATTAAAGTATGGGATATTACAAAAAAAGAATTTTTATTTGATTTAGAAGGTCATGTTCAAGGAGTTCAATGTTTAAAATTAATTGAAAATGGTAAAAAATTATTAAGTGGTGGTTATGATAATGTTGTTCGTGTTTGGGATTGGGAAAATAAAAAACAAGAATTTGTTCTTGAAGGTCATACTGGTCATATTATGTGTATTGGTTTTATTGGAAATGATAGAATTGTAAGTGGAGCTACTGATTGGAGTTTAATTGTTTGGGATTTAAAAAGTAAAGAAATTATTTGTACTTTAGAAGATCATGAAGAAGGTGTTACTGCTGTTGCTGTTCTTGGTGATGGAAATATTGCTAGTGGTTCAATGGATCAAACTATTAAAATTTGGGAGTAAGTGGGTTTTAATTTTTTTTTTTTTTGTGCTTTTTATTTGGGTTTTTTTTTTTTTTTTTATTTTTTTTTTTAAAAAAAGTATTTTTTTTTTTTTTTTTTTTTTTTTTTTTTTTTTTTTTTTTTTTTAATTTT
>JAEEGK010010170.1_pt1 | contig 21747 bp, 19 predicted proteins | sample 8958771 | NCBI WGS metagenome assembly JAEEGK01 (sample SAMN16246547, study PRJNA631951) | gut metagenome | biome: gut microbiome; feature: rumen; material: SC-attached | host: Bos | place: Iran: Karaj | collected 2018-10 | reverse complement strand
CTCCGTGTCTGCATAGGGGTTTGTCATCAGTTGGTAAGCATTTGTTGATGAGAAGCCGTATGTGGTGGCCCCGCCCATCATGCTATAGATAGCCTGTGTATCGAGATTCTGCAAGGTGGTGACCGTGTGCGTGATATCAGGATTTAACCATTTGGTGTAGTCTGGTTCGGCGATGTTCATAAACTGTGTGGCATTGAACATGGCATTGTAATCATCTGTTGTCTCTGCGATGGCATTACCTCTGGGCTGTTCGTCGAGGAAGTCATCACAACTGGTCATAGCCGTCATAGCCAGTGCTATGAAAGAGCAACTAATGATTCTCTGGATAGAAATATATTTCTTCATTTTGTATGTCCTTTTAAATTAGAAATTCACATTGATACCAAATGAAACTGATGGCTTCATCTTTGCTTGTCGTATACCGCCAGCCAGATAATATGCCTCTGGGTCGATCCTTTCATTGTTAAATGCTATCAGGAAGAGATTACCGGTTTGTGCCGTCAGACGTATGCTTTCGGTATTGATTCTGCGGCACCAGCGTGCGGGCAGATTCCATGAGAGACTGAGGTCGCGCAACTTGATGTATGATGCGTCAATCACATTCTTGTCACCGTAACTATAGAATGCGTAATACATGGAGTAGTCAGCATCGTTGCTGGTGACTGTATACCGAGGTATGTCAGTGGTCAACTCATCACCTGGCTTGCGCCAACGATTATCAAATTCTTGAATGAGGTTGGTGGCCAGACGTCCTCTGTAGCTCTGGCTGGGCTTGCGCATCTTATGTCCCAGGTTATAGGCAAACATAAATGACAATTCTACATTCTTGAAGGTTAGTCTGTTTGTCAATCCTCCATAGACCTTAGGGATCGTTGTTCCAGAATAAACCACATCATCCTTGTCTAATTCGTAGGTGGCATAAACACCAGTGAATTCCTCTCCGTCTTTATTATAGACCTTGGGGTTGCCGTTCTCGTTAAGGCCGGCATAACGATAGGAGAACATGGCTCCCATAGGATATCCCTCATGATAGGCGTAAGACATCATGTCTGAGGCGGTAGAGATAGGTTGTACCACCTGCATCTTTTCAATCTTGTTACTATTCTGCGAGAGGGTTAGCATCGTGTACCAGTTGAAGTTACGGGAGCGGATATTATGCGTGGTCAATGACAATTCCAATCCGTGATTGCTCATCTCTGCCACATTTCCTGTTGTCGACAACCAACCGGTTGTGGGGTTAAGCATCATGGATCCTATCAGGTCGGTGGTATATTTATTGTAGTAATCGAGAGACAACCTGATACGGTTCTGAAGTAGCAACATGTCAATACCCATATTGATAGTCCGGGTCTTCTCCCATGTCAACATATCATTAGCTGGTGTGGCAATCTGGAAACCAGGTGACTCGAAGATGGCGTTATTGTCGGTTGTCAGGATATCATAGCGTCCTCCGGCATCAGGGTTAGGAGAGTTTCCTGCCAGACCGTAGCTGAAACGGAGTGTCATTGCATTCAGCCAGTTGTGCGTGTTCTCCATAAACTTCTCTTCAGAAATCTTCCAGGCAGCACCTACTGACCAAATGGGTTTGTACTGTGTGCTGGGGTCGGAGCCGAACAAGTTACTTTGATCCATGCGGATACTGGCATTAAACGTATATTTGTTCAGATAGGTATAGGCAGCGTTGGCATAGAGAGAGAAATACTTACGTGTGGACTCTGTCTGGTCGTGCTCCCAATATCTGCCACTGGCATTCGTTCCGATGGCAGGGGTCGGTAACCGGAAGGTACGGAACAGGTAATTATTGTATGCCTCGCTCTGCATGGTCTGCATGTTGTATCCACGAAGATAAGTGCCGTAATCTGTACTTTTATAGGCACGTACCTCCGTACCGGCCAATGCGGTAATCTGATGAATGCCATCATTGAACGTTGCATCGTAGCTTAACTGGTTACGCAGAGTCCAGTCGGAAGTGATGGCATTGTTCAGGATGTAGTGTCCACCTGTACGTGGTACACGAAGTCCATAAGGATCAGCGGGGTCTGTACCTCCAATATTAAAAGTGCCTGCACGCTCTTCTCTTACACTGAATGTCTCTGAAGGACGGAAACGCTCGCGACGGGAATTGATACGAGAATATTGGAATCGTCCCTCGTAGCGGAGTCCTTTCAACAAATCAAGTGTCAACCCTGTGTTTATACGGATATTTGAGTTTGTGGTCTTATCCGTAGAACTGTTAAAGTCTTCTACGGGATAATAGCTGAGGTCGATACCTGTGACCTGTTCTGCATTCCTGCGCACTTCATCGGTAAGCACCATAGGCGTCTGGTCTATCCACCCATTTGCATCCCTGAAAATGTTGTAGGGAACATCGAAATAATGGTTGTTGGTGTAGTAATTGAAAGATGACGATCCAAAAGGATTAACATGTCCACTTGTGTTTCCGAGAGAAACATTCAATGTTACATCCCACTTCATCCAGTTGGTGATTTTATAGTCGTGGTAGCCATTCAGCGTTACACGATTCGTCCAGTCCTTTGCAGTTCCCTTATCGCCTTTATAGTTGGCAGACACATAGAAGGTAGATTTGTTCGTTCCTCCTTGCAGGGAGATATTATGTTGTGTATAGTATTGGTCGCTCATGAAGTATTTCTCATATTGCTCGCGTCCATTCTGTGCTATCAGTTGCTCAAGGATATTGTCACGTTCAGTAGTGCTTATCATACCCATCTTTGCCTGATACATGGCCAGTTCATGAGGCCAGATGACGGCACCCTCTCCATTTTTGTATACGGAGTTGTCGGTAATACCTGTAGCACCTGTCTGCACCTGACTGTAATTATAGGTCTCAGAGTAGATGTCAAACAGTTCTTGGGCATTTTTCATCCAGGTGCGGTTATCCATATAGTTGTAGTAACTATAGTCTGGTTTGCCATAGAAAGAGAAAGAACCGTTGTAGCTCACTTTTACTTTCTGTGCTTGTTGTCCTCTTTTCGTCTGTATGACCACCACACCATTAGCGGCCTGAGATCCCCAGATGCTGGCAGCTGTGGCATCTTTCAGTACGGTAATGCTCTGAATATCATTGCTGTTTACCATGTCTTCTACCAAGTCGGCCTCTAAGGGGACACCATCAACGACAAATAGTGGTGATCGGGTTGAGTTAATAGAGGTGATACCACGAATGGTGAATCGGTCGGCACGATAGTCGTTGTTTACTTGCAGACCTGTCGTCATTCCTTCTAATGCTCCTATGATGCTGTTGCTTGTAACGGTTTTGTTCGCGATGTCATCACCCTTGATGATATTATAACTACCTGCACTCCGCTCACGTGAGATGGTCTGATAACCCGTGGCGATGACGTCATCCAGTTGTGCATTCTCATCTTCCAGGATAATCACGGCATGCTTGCTGCCGGCCTTACGCTGCATGCTGCGCTTGCCAATATAAGAATAGGTGAGGACCTGACTTTCGTCGACACCTTCAAGTACATAGTTACCGTCAATATCGGTAACCGTTCCCACGTTTGAGTCTTTCACTTTCACCGTAGCCCCAATAAGTGGTTCACCATCTGCATCCAAAAGTCGGCCACGGATTGTCTTTTGCTGGCCACTACTCGCTGCGCGGGCTGAGTGTTTAATCTGGATGAACTGGCCGTTGACAGACGAGGTGAACGGCAGACCGCGCAGCAACTCATTGACGGCATCGGGGGCAGAGGCATTCTTTACGTTGGCAGTTACCTTGTAGCGGCTGACCTCTGCCGAGGGATAGTTGATTTTGTAATACCCGGATTGTTGTTCCACTTGGCGCAATGCCGACGAAAGAGTGGCATCTTTCACGCTGATGTTTACTTTCTTGCCTTGTGCGCTTATTCCCAACGGAATCAGCAGTAAGCAAAAGCCCAAGAGTGTTTTCATGATTCTTTTTCTACTCATAGTTTTGTGTTTAAAATGAAACATAAATCTATAAGTAAGACTCTGTTTCAACGAAAAGTGTACATAAATTTTTTAATTTCTGGAAAAATAGATAAAAGAAAGAGGGTGGCATTTTGCCATCCTCTTGTCCTATGTCGCCTATTTGATGATTACCGCATCACTGGTCAGCTCGATATTCACCACATTCAGGTCGTTCATGTTCTTAATGGCTTCTGCCAGCGACTGGCTGCGTTTAGCAACAAAATGCAGCCGGACATTCATTTTCAGTGGGTCGTCAAAGGCGATATTCACGTTGTACCAGCGCCCCAACTCTTGCATGATTTCGAAAAGCGTCTGGTTCTCAAAATAGAAGAAGCCCTCGCGCCACTGTGTATAAGGATAGGTGTCTACTTCTTTGACTGAGAACTGGGAATTGAGAACTGAAAGTTGCTGACCGGGAGTCAGGGTAACGGACTGTTTCCCCTTTGCGGCAACTTTCACTCTGCCTTCTATCAGTACGATGTTGGCATCTTTCTGTGTATAGGCTTTGATATTGAAGGTGGTGCCCAAAACGGTGGTGTTGAAAAAATCGGTCTCAACCATAAACGGCTTGCCGACATTCTTAGCGACCTCAAAATATGCCTCACCCTGTAGTTTCACTCTTCGTTGATTGCCATTGAAATGCTTGGGGAACTCTAGTTTGCTGTCGGCATTCAACCAGACCTGTGTACCATCGGAGAGGGTTAGATGGTAGTCCTTACCGCGCGGCGTAGTGACAGAGAGTAGTTTCTCGTCAGCCACACGATTGTGTTTGCTTGCAGAAGACTCTGACTTGTTATAGTCGAGTTGCTTGTCACTGACCACCTCCATCTGGTTACTGCCGTCACTCAGCAATACCTCGTTGGTATTCTGGTTGGCACTGAAAATGTAGGTGCTATTATCGTCCTTCGTATTGTTAAATAAGGTAAAGAGAATAAAAATGGCAGCTGCGGCAGCAACACCGGAGAGGAAACTCCACAGATGTATCCTGCGGGCAGGTTTCTGTTCTTCTGTTTCTTCGTTGTCGGCCGGTTCTGTGAGTATTTCTTCTCGCACCTTCTCCCACTCGGCTTGAACATCAGGCTTTTGAACGTACTCCCGATGGAGTGCGCTCTCGATGTCTTGCATTTCTCGTGGCGACAGCTCTTGCAACAACTCGTCCTTGATGTTTTTTTCCAAATGGTCTGTCATACAAATAGGTCTTTTAAGTCTGCCTATCCAAATATCGTCATTAGTAAGACGATGATTTGTCGGTTAGTGTATCTATTTTTATCTTTTTTAGCATTCAGCGTATCGCGCAACTGAGTAAAAGTCCGGTTCATGAGTTTTTTCATACCATTCATTGAGATGCCAAGCTCATCGGCCAATTCCTGATACGACTTATGTTCTTCGTATCGCTGCCTCAATACCCATTGCGTACGCTCAGGAAGTTTCTTGATGGCACTCTGCAGTTCTGCGATGCGCTCTTCGCGCTCTATCCACGAGGTGTCATCAACTTCAGTATAAAGGGCTGGGTAGGCTTCCTCAAAATGGTTTTTCCTCTTTTCGTGCCGCAAATAATCCAGGCAACGATTCCGTACGGCTGTATGCATATAGGAGTTGATTTTCTCAGCAGAGATGTTCAGCCGGTTTCGCCATACCATCGTGAATGTCTCACTGACAATGTCGCGCGCGGATTCTTCGTCCACCACATAATCGTACGCAAAGTAATACAACTGTTCATATTTCTCGTTGAACAGTTTCTCGAATACTTGTGCGTCGATTATGTGTTGGCTCATGTAATTAATAGTTGGTGAATGAGAACCTGCCTCAATGCAAGAATCTCGTTGTTTCTGCCGTCCGCGCCTTACTTCTTCTTTGTAGCGTGGATGAAGTAGAGGATCAAGAGCACGTAGGCAGCCAGTGAGCAGAGCTCGCTGAGCGGGTTGGCAAGCCACGAGTCGTTGATGAGGTAGATGCCACCGAAGCGGAGCAGGGCGCTGACGACTCCCATGAGGGCGCCACCGGCAATGAATCCGGAGGCGATGAGCGTACCCTTCTCGTCGCGCGCCTTGTTGACGGCTGCGTCTTTCGAGCGGCTGACGACGAACGAGTGGACGGCTCCTCCGACGAGCAGGGGGATGTTGAGCTCGAGGGGTATGAACATGCCGAGGGCGAAGGGCAGGGCTGGCACCTTGCAGAGGGTGAGCACGACAGCCACGGCGGCTCCGATGCCATAGAGCAGCCAGGGGGCTCCCACACCGTTCATGAGGGGCTCGATGACGGCTGCCATCGCATTGGCCTGTGGAGCGGCAAGTTGTCCGCTGGTGAAACCGTAGGTCTTATTGAGGATGATCATCACGCCGCCGACGGTAGCTGCCGAGACGAGTGTTCCGAGGAATTTCCAGGTCTGCTGCTTGGCGGGTGTGGTGCCGAGCCAATAACCGATTTTCAGGTCGGTGATGAATCCGCCTGCCATCGAGAGGGCTGTGCAGACAACTCCACCCATGATGAGTGCGGCAAGCATGCCACCAGGGCCGTTGAGTCCTACGACGACCATAACCACTGAAGCGAGAATGAGTGTCATGAGCGTCATTCCGCTCACGGGGTTGGTGCCGACGATGGCGATGGCGTTGGCTGCCACGGTGGTGAACAGGAAGGCGATGACGGTGACAAGGAGGATGCCCACGAGGGCGTGTACGATATTGCCTTGCATCACGCCGAAATAGAAGAACAGGAACGTGAGCAGGATGGTGACGATGGAGCCGATGGCAATGATCTTGAACGAGATGTCGCGCTGGGTGCGCAGCTGGGCCTTGTCGACGCTCTTGCCGCCTTTCATCTCCTGTGCGGCGAGTCCTACGGCACTCTTGATGATGCCCCAGCTCTTGATGATGCCGATAATGCCTGCCATGGCGATGCCTCCGATGCCGATGGACTTACCATAAGCCTTGAAGATCTGCTCGGGGCTCATGTCGGCGACGGCGGTGGTGATGGAGGGGTCCCATTGGTTGATGACGCTGTCGGGGAAGATGAGCGCCAGTCCGGGAACGATGATCCACCAGACGGAGAGGGAGCCGAGGCAGATGATGAGGGCATACTTGAAGCCGATGATGTAGCCCAGACCGAGCACGGCGGCACCGGTGTTGACCTTGAAGACGAGCTTGGCCTTGTCGGCGAGCACCTCGCCCCATCCGACGACGCGCGTGGTGAAGTTCTCGTTCCACCAACCGAAGGTAGCCACGAAAAAGTCGTAGAGTCCGCCCACGATGCCGGCGATGAGCAACGGCTTGGCCTGGTCGCCGCCCTTGGCTCCGCTGACGAGCACCTGTGTGGTGGCCGTGGCCTCGGGGAAGGGGTATTTGCCGTGCATGTCGCTGACGAAATACTTACGGAAGGGGATGAGGAACAGGATGCCGATGATGCCGCCCAGCAGCGAGCTGATGAACACTTTCATGAACGAGACGGTCATCTCGGGATACTTCGCCTGCAGGATATAAATGGCGGGGAGGGTGAAGATGGCTCCGGCGACGATGACGCCCGAGCAGGCTCCGATGGACTGGATAATCACATTTTCGCCCAGCGCGTTCTTACGCTTCGAGGCGGTGGACACGCCCACGGCAATGATGGCGATGGGGATGGCGGCCTCGAACACCTGTCCTACCTTCAGTCCGAGATAGGCGGCAGCGGCTGAGAACACCATAGCCATGAGGATACCCCACGTCACCGACCACGTGTTGACCTCGGGATAGGTCTTGTGCGGATCCATAATGGGCTCATACTTTTCTCCTTCTTTTAGTTCCCTGAACGCGTTTTCGGGCAACTGCATTAAGTCTTTTTCGTTTTCCATATGTTTATGTTTATCAATTTTGTGCCTTCATGTGATAATGGTGCAAAAGTAAACATTTTTACCGAACAAGCCAAAGGGTTGCCCACAGATTTTCAGAAATTTTTCAAAGAAAGGGATGGATGGGAGTTTATGGAATGAATGGGAGGAATGGCGGCAAGCCGCCGGTTTAAGGTTCAAGTGGTTGTACACACAGAAAAACAAAGGGCGCAACGGGCTTTCGCCTGCTGCGCTCTTGTTGGTTGGGTGACTCGGATTCGAACCGGGAATGACAGAACCAAAACCTGTAGTGTTACCGTTACACCATCACCCAATCAAATTCGGCTGCAAAGGTACGAAAAAAAAGTGACAACGGCCACGTGTTCAGCGAAAAATTATTCTTCCGCAATGAAAAAAGTTCATTTCACCAGTCCTTTTTCTTTTAAAATGGGCAGTATGTGTGCTGCCGACTCGCGGTCTTTCTGCTTTTTCTCGCTCCGGTAGGTCTTCAGCAGCGGGCGGTCGAGTTCGAGGAGGTTCTCCATAAACTCGTCGTCGATGAGCGTGATATTGGTTTTCTTACCATCCCCATTGTTGTCGACAAGGTAACAGACGCGGTCTTTCAGCTGCGATGAGCCGGTGATGGCTGCACCGATGGCCCCGAACATAAAGCCCGACATGAACTGCTCGTTGGCTGCAGCGCGGCCGATGCGGTGGGTGACGAACATGATTTTGTTGCCGTCGTAGGGCAGTCCCTGGGCGTAGCCGTTGCCGAAGCGGGTCTTCTCGAAGCGCAAGGTGCGCAGGTTGACATAGAGCGTGTCTTGGTATTCGATGACGAATGCCTCTTTCTTCATCACCTTGTCCATGGCCTTGTCGCCCGTCTCAAATTTATAGTCGTTGCCACCCACCCACAGTTTGTGAGAGGCGGAGTGGTGGATGGGCTCGAGGTCAGCCACCTCAGTCCAGTTGCCAGCCACGAAATCGTCGTAGCTCTTGCAGAATCTCCCCTGTGCTGACATGTTCAATGCGGCAAAAAGGAATACAAATAAAGTGCTGATTCTTATCATACAAACTATACTATATTATTATAAATATACATGCAATGATTATAAATATACTCGCAACCCCAGCGTAAGTGAGAAGCGCTGAATGCCATCGATGCCGTTGTTTTTGTTCCAGTTAAAATTGTCCTGGCTGCCAAAGAAAATCAGATAGTCGGCCAGTTCGGCACCAATGCCCAGCCAGTTGGTCAGTTTATAGTCTATGCCTACGCCGGCTCTCAGTCCAAAACCTTTGTCGGTGTTTTCGGTGTAATCGTCGTAGCAGGTGGCATATCCTCCGCCAAAACTCACCCTTCCGCACCATTTGCGCGACAGGTCTCCTGCCATGACAAACTCAGGACCTATGTAGTTCTGGTTCACATAGTCGCCGCCGTAGTCGGTGCTGCTGCGCTCAGCCACAACACCAAAACCATAACCGCTACCGAAGATGCAAGTGTATTCGGCCGACATGTCAAGACCGGTGAGCCAAGATTTCTCGCCAGCGACAGTGTAAAGTTTTGAGGTGATACATCCCAATCCGCCATTGATGCCCACGGTGTGGGTGGTGGCACGCTTGACAGACTTCGGTTCTGTCAGCTGGGCATTTGCAGTAAGAGATACCGACAAGAGAATAGCCGATAAAAATAAATAAAGCTTGTTCATTTTGTGTAGTTTAATAAGTTCTCAATATTCAGATGCTAATACAAATATAAATCTACTACATAATATAAGTGGAGCCGTTTCCAATGGAAACCAGCTCCAACCGAGTGAGGGCAGTAATGCTGCTTGTGACAGTCTCTCTCTCTTTACTTCACAATCAGCAGATAATAGTTCTTCTTGCCTTTCTGGGCTAGCAGGTATTTGCCGTCGATCAGGTCGTCGGCGGTAATGGCGCGGTTCTGGTCGGTGAGCTTCTCTTTGTTGAGGCTTACACCACCGCCCTGCACCATCTTGCGCATCTCGCCCTTCGAGGGGAACACGGAAGCCACGGTCGTGAGCAGCTCGATAGCGGGCTGGCCCAGCTGGTCGCGGTCGATCTCGTAGTGCTCGACACCCTCAAATACGTCGAGGAATGTCTGCTCGTCGAGACGCTCGAGCGCTTCCTTGGTCGATTTGCCGAACAGGATGCTGCTGGCCTCGATGGCTGCGTCGAGAGCCTCTTGAGAATGCACCATGACAGTAACCTCCTCAGCCAGGCGGCGCTGCAATGTGCGGCGGCCGGGATCGGTCCGGTGCTCCTCGATGAGCGCGTCGATGGTCTCTTTGTCGAGCGACGTGAAGATCTTGATGTAGCGCTCGGCATCCTCGTCGGAGACGTTGAGCCAGAACTGGTAGAACTTATACGGCGTGGTGCGCTGCGGGTCGAGCCAGATGTTACCGCTCTCGGTCTTGCCGAACTTCTTGCCGTCGCTCTTGGTGATGAGCGGGCAGGTGAGGGCGAATGTCTCCACCTCGTTGCCCAGTGTGCGGCGGATGAGCTCCGTACCAGTAGTCATATTGCCCCACTGGTCGTTACCGCCTAACTGCAGTTTCACGCCGTAATGTTGGTATAGATACAGGAAATCGTAGCCTTGAAGCAGCTGGTAGGTGAATTCGGTGAAGGAGAGACCGTCGCGGGCTGTACCGTTTAGACGCTGCTGAACGCTGTCCTTAGCCATCATATAGTTCACGGTGATGTGCTTTCCCACCTCGCGGGCGAAATCGAGGAAGGTGAAATCCTTCATCCAGTCGTAGTTGTTCACCATCATGGCTGCGTTGGCGTCGGTCGACTCGAAGTCGAGGAATTTGGCAACTTGTCGCTTGATGCACTCCTGATTGTGACGCAAAGTCTCGTCGTTCAGCAGGTTACGCTCCTGGCTTTTTCCCGAGGGGTCGCCAATCATACCTGTGGCACCGCCAACAAGGAGGATGGGCTTATGGCCGCAACGCTGCAGATGGCGGAGCATCATGATGCCGCACAGGTGGCCGATGTGCAATGAGTCGGCAGTCGGGTCTGTGCCCAGGTAAGCTGTAACCATCTCCTTCTGCAGGAGTTCTTCGGTTCCTGGCATCATCTGTGCCAGCATTCCGCGCCAGCGGAGTTCTTCAACAAAATTCTTTCTCATATTCCTTGTATTCTATTTTTTCTAATGTAGCCTGTCAGATAGACGGGTATTTAAATCTCTCTCACGGTACGGGGTCGTAACCGGAGCCGCCCCAAGGGTGACATCTGAGTATCCGCCTGACGGCCAGCCAGAGACCTTTTACAGGTCCGTGCTTGATTAATGCTTGGCGGGCATATTCCGAACAGGTGGGTGTGAATCGGCATGAGGGTGGTGTGTAAGGGCTGATGGCTTTTTGATAAACCCATATCGGCAACAGTAAGAGTGCCACAACAGCCATCGACAACCAGTGGACAACCGTCCGTACAACTTCCCAAGTAGTCTCTATCAGCCTCATAAGCGCTCGTTCAACCGTGTAAGCAGATTCTGTACCTTACGCTCAACGGCTGCCGAATCGTGCAGTCTGGCGTCCTGCCAGATGAATGCCATCAGCACTCGTTTCCCCTCTCTCGCCTGCAGCAGATGCTTGTTCTTTCGGTAAGCCTCGCGCACCTGGCGCTTTACACGGTTGCGGTCGACAGCGTGCTTGAGGAAGCGTTTCGGCACACTCACCAGGATGCTGTTCACCTCGTCGTGCTCCTCAGTATCGAGGGTCATATAGACAAGTCGCAGGGGATAGGCCGACATGCTGCGGCTTCCGCCTCCGTTGAACAGACGGTCGATGAGCAGTTCGCTCTTCAGACGCTCATCGCGGGTAAGGGTGCAGGCTGCGCTCGCAGGCATCATCGGCACGAATATTAAAGACCTTTCAGGTAGGCCTTCAGGGCAGATGTCATCGAAGGGCACTCAACCGTGGGTGCCTCCAGGTCGAGACGCAGACCGGCATCGCGGGCAGCCTTCGCCGTTGAGGGGCCGAAGGTACCTACAGCCACCTTCTCTTTGATGTCGTCGGAGAAATTCTTGGTGAATGCGCTGATGCCCGCCGGACTGAAGAAGATGGCCATGTTGTAGTCGAAAGCCTTCACTTCCTCGTCGGTAAAGTCGTTGCTGACGGTACGGTACATCACGCACTCGGTGTGGTGCAGCTTCTTGGCGTCGAGCAGATTCTTCACGGTGTCGTCGTGGACATCACTCATGGGAATGAGGTATTTCTCGGTCTTATGCTTTACCATCGTGGGAATCAGGTCTTGAATCTTACCGGTAGAGCCGTAGAACACCTTGCGCTTGCGGTACTGAACATACTTCTGGATGTACAGGGCAATGGTCTCTGTCACGCAGAAATATTTCATGTCCTCAGGGATTGTGATACGCATCTCCTTTGCCAACTTGAAGAAATTGTCGATGGCATGACGGGAAGTAAACACAATAGCGGTATGGTTCAGGATGCTGATTTTTTGTTGACGAAAATCTTTGGCTGACAATCCTTCAACCTTTATGAACGGGCGAAAGACCAGTTCCACGCCAAACTCCTTTGCGATATCGTAGTAAGGTGACTTCTCACTTGCCGGCTTGGGCTGCGATATCAAAATCTTTTTTATCATAGGTGTCCTAATAATTTATTTTTAATTCGTTGCCTATCATCACCAAAACTGCCCCTAAAGAGAGTAGTGGTAAGATTTCGAGCGCACAAAAGTACAAAATTATTTGCAAAAAGACACTAGTTCTCTTAAAAAAGATGTCGAAGCACTTGTAGAATGACAATATTTTTAACAAAATTATGATAATCAGTGATACGACAAGGGTGTTTTTAAGACCGATATCGAAGTAGACTTGCAAAACGACCACGGGAAACAGTAGGATGCCCTCGATAGAGAAAATAAACAACATAAACTGTGACCATTGTCCGATTTTTTTACGCTCGAAAAACACCCAGTTGATACAGCTGAAAAGAATCATCTTCAGTAATACGTAACCGAGTATCACCGCAAAGTAGATGCCTATGAGCTGGTATTGTGAGGCCAGCACATAAGTCTCGGAGATGTAACCGTTGGCATAGAAGAAAGACAACAGAGCCAGCAGCAGGCATGTCTGCAGCACCAGGAACGACTGGAAACGGAACTCGCCTGTGGTCTCGCTCACCGTAGTTGTTCCAATCTTAGGAGCGAAAAAGAAATCCTTAGCCTGACGAAGCAGGATGCCGCCGGTACGCGCAAATGACAATAAGGCGAGGATAAAGCATCCTAAGAGCAGGCCTGTAATCACATTGTCGTTGCGAACGGTATAAGGGACAGGGTCACCGGCAACGCCATAGCGGCCGGCTGTCAGTTCGGGATGGAGCAACGAGTCGTTGGCGAAAAAGGTCTCACGATAGTATTGCGGCAGACTCACATCACGGTAGTCCTTGCCTTTACCGAAGCCGGGGATGTGAAGGGTGTCGGGGCGTGTGCTTCGCTGGATAACCTCAGGCTGGAATGTGGCCTGAATGGCGGAGTCTTGTTGGGCGGGAGTGGCATTGGCAGGCAGTTGGCGCAGCACCTGATAAGGATACCGGGGCTTTGCCGGGCGCACTTCGGTTTGGACGGGACTGGTGGTTCCGACCTCCTCAACAGCCTGAGGCTGCTGAACAACCGTAGAGTCTGCCTGCTGAATGGTCATCCTAGAGTCCGAATTCCTGCTTGATATCGTCTACGCGATCCAGCTTCTCCCATGTGAAGAGCTCCACTTCTATCTCGCGGGTGGGATGGTAATGGCTGGTAAACACTTTCTTGACCACTTTCGGCTCGCGGCCCATGTGTCCGTAGGCAGCAGTCTCGACGAAGATCGGCTGGCGGAGCTTCAGGGAACGCTCGATGGCCTTCGGGCGCAAGTCGAAGAGCTTTCCAATGCGACGGGCGATCTCTCCGTCGGTCATCTGTACGTGGCTGCGGCCGTAGGTGTTCACATAGATATTCACCGGCTCAGCCACACCAATGGCGTAGCTCACCTGTACCAGCATCTCATCGGCCACACCAGCGGCAACCATATTCTTGGCAATGTGGCGTGCGGCATAGGCTGCCGAGCGGTCTACCTTGCTGGAGTCCTTGCCCGAGAAGGCACCGCCTCCGTGTGCGCCCTTGCCTCCATAGGTGTCGACAATAATTTTTCTGCCGGTCAGACCGGTGTCGCCATGAGGACCGCCAATCACGAACTTGCCTGTCGGATTGACAAAATACTTAATATCGTCGCCAAACAAAGCCAGTACCTTCGGGCTGTGAATCTTGGCTTTGACGCGTGGGATGAGAATGTTGATGACGTCGGCCTTAATCCTGGCGAGCATCTTCTCGTCGTCGGGATCAAACTCGTCGTGCTGTGTGCTGACCACGATGGTGTCGATACGCTGTGGGATACCATCGTCGCTGTACTCAACGGTTACCTGGCTCTTCGAGTCGGGACGCAGGTAAGTCATCTCCTTGCCTTCTTTGCGAATCTCGGCCAGTGTGCGCATCAGCAGGTGTGCCAAGTCGAGCGAGACGGGCATATAACTCTCTGTCTCGTTGGTGGCATAACCGAACATCATGCCTTGGTCGCCGGCTCCCTGGTTCTCGTCGTCCTCACGGTCTACACCGCGGTTGATGTCGACGCTCTGCTCATGAATAGCCGTCAGGATACCGCATGAGTCGCCGTCGAACTGGTATTCGCTCTTCGTGTAGCCGATGCGTTTGATGGTGCGGCGTGCGATAGTCTGCAGGTCGATATATGCTTCCGAGCGCACCTCGCCCATGATAACTACTTGTCCGGTAGTTACAAAAGTCTCAATGGCACAGCGTGCCTTGTCGTCGTAGGCCAGAAACTGGTCTACCAATGCGTCTGATATCTGGTCGGCCACCTTGTCGGGATGGCCCTCTGAAACTGATTCTGATGAGAATAAATATGCCATGTCTTTATACCTTATAATATTAACAGGGTGCAAAGGTACGAAATTTCTGATGAAGCGAGAAAGAAAATAACTTGTTTGTTTCTTCGAGCGTGAAGAAATTATCTAATAAGCGAGTACAAGTGAAATAAAATTGCTTTGTAGAGCGGACCTTATCAGAAAGAATGCCTGCCTGACAAATGAACGTCAGGCAGGCATCTTGTTTATTGCCAACAGGCAAACAGGTATCTCTTACTCCTGTGGGAGCATGGTAATCTCTACCAGGTTGGCATTCTTGAGGAACTCACTGATGAATGCGCAGATGGTAGCTGGAGTCTGAGCCTCTACAACCTTCTTGTAGTCGGTATGGAGATCGAGACCATACTTGTGGTGAGAGTTCATGATGCCCAGCCAGTAGTTGTTGGTCTTAGCCTGGTCGTCGATATCCTTCAGCATGTACTCCTTCACCTTCTTCAGCATGTCGGCATCACACTGCTTGGCCATTGCGGGCACCTCGTTGCGCATGATGCTCAAAGCCTCGTTGCTCTTCTCGGGTTTCATCGGGCACTGTACCTGCAGCAGGGTCACATGGAAGTCGTCGCTACGGCTGGCCTGGCCAACAGCACTCACAGAGTAGGCTGCACTGGCTTCCTCACGAATCTTCTTCAGATAAACCATGCTGAGCACCTGTCCGGCGATGCTGGCCTTGATGCTGTTCTCCAGTGTGAACGGCATTTTCTCGTTCTTCCACAGCATGACGCTTGTAGCCTTTGCTGTCTCCATCTTGCGACGGAAGGAGTTGGTGACGTTCTTGTTGGTAATCGGTGTGCGAGTACCCTGCTGAATCTTCTTCTGTACGGGAAGTGATGCCACGTACTGCTCGAGCAGCTGGCGTAGCTGAGCCTCGTCGAAGTTACCGATGATGCTGAACTCGTAGGCACCAGCATTGGCCGTGCGCTCCTTGGCAATCTGCAGGATGCGGTCGTAGTTCACTTTCTTCAGGTCGCTAAGCACCATTGGCATCTGACGCTTGTTGTGCTCGTAGAGTGTCACGGTGACAGAGTCGCTGAAGGCGGCATCGGGCGAGAGGGCCTTGTTCTTCAGCTGCAGTTCATAGTTGCTCATCAGATTGTCGAACGACTTCTGGTCCTTCGCAATGTTGGTGAAGTAGAGATAGAACAGTTGGAACATGGTTTCCATATCCTTCGGTGTCGAGCTGCCGCTGATGCTCTGGTAGCGCTCGTCCATCTTCATCGATGCGCTGGCAATCTTTCCGGCCAGGGCCTTGCGCAGTTCGGTGTTCGAGAAGTTGCCAAGTCCACTTGCCTCAACGACATCGTCGAAGACATTCATATTGACATAGTCGTTCTCGCCGTAAAGGGTAGAACCGCCCTTACCTACAGCTGTGAGGATAACCTGGTCTTTCTTGAAGTCGGTCTTCTTGGCATATACTTTCACACCATTCGAGAGAGTGTAGATCTTATAGTCGAACTTGTCGGACATCTTCTCGCTCTTCACGCTGCCCTTCTTAGGCATAGTGGTCATGATGGGCTCGTTCTTCACATTGTCGACATAAGCCTCCAGCTTTTCGGCACGGGCCTCGGCAAGTGCTTTCTTAAGACTGGCCTCTGTGGGATACACGTTGCCTTCCTTCTCGTTGAGGAACGAAATGACTACGATATTAGAGTCGTTGGCAGGAACATACTCCTTCATCACCTCGTTGATGGCATCCAGGGGAATAGCAGGAATGATCTGCTTCATCATCATATACTCGTCGTCGAACGAAGGAATAGGATTCTTCTCAAGGAAATGACGAACATACTCGTTGACAAACTGACGGCTGTAGCGCTTGTCTTTGTTGCTATATGCCTTGTCAAGAGAGCTGATGTAGTTGGCCTTCACGCGCTCATATTCAGTAGCAGTGAATCCGAACTCAGCGGCACGGCGGGCCTCTCGCAACAGAGCGGCCAGTGAAGCCTCAATCTTTCCATCCTTAGGAGAAGCGCTCAAGTCGATAGCTCCCTTGGTCTTTGCGAACAGGAAGTTGCCGTCAGCAGCCTGAGCTCCGACGAAAGGACATTCGGGCTTCTCAGCATACTCGGCCAGACGGGCGTTGAGCATGTTCATGGCAGCCGACTTTATGAAGTTGGAAATCAGGAAGACGGGCGTATTCTTCAGTGAGTCGGGGAAGGCATCGTGCTTGATGACCAGCTCAATACCGTTGGTAGGCTGTTCCTTGTCCTTGTCAATCACAAAGATGGGCTCGGCATTGTCGGGAACGGCTTCAGGAACAACAGGTGCTGGATTCTCTGGCATCTTGATCTTTCCGAAGATGTCTTTGATCTTCTTCTCAATGTCGTCGACATTCACATCACCGACAACAACGATAGCCTGGTTGTCGGGACGATACCATTTCTCATAATAGTCGCGTAGGGTTTGGGGCTTGAAATTATCAACAATCTCCATCAGTCCGATAGGCATACGGTGTCCGTACTTACTGTTTGGATAGAGTTTAGGTAGGCAACGCTCAAGCATACGCATCTGCGGGCTTGTGCGCAAGCGCCATTCCTCATGGATAACGCCGCGTTCCTTGTCAATCTCCTCAGGATCGAGAATCAGACCGTCTGCCCAGTCGTGCAGGATGAGCAGACAAGAGTCGAGGGCACTCTGGCGGGTTGTGGGCACATTGGAGATGTTGTAGACAGTCTCGTCAATCGAAGTGTAGGCGTTCAGGTCCTGACCGAACTGCACACCGATGCTCTCACACCAGCGAATCACCTCGTTGCCCTTGAAGTTCTCGGTGCCGTTGAAGCACATATGCTCCAGGAAATGGGCCAGACCGCGCTGGTCGTCGTTCTCCTGAATAGAGCCGACACGCTGGGCAATAAAGAACTCGGCACGGTTCTCGGGCCAGTTGTTGTAACGAATGTAATAGGTAAGTCCGTTGTCGAGCTTGCCTATTCTGACGTCTTTGTCAACGGGCAAGGACATCATCATTTGAGCCATGGCCACCTGGGCCACAAACAGCAATAATGCTGCAATGAGTGTTTTCTGTAAGTGTTTCATTTTTTTATGTAAATATGATATTCTGGTATTACTACGCTTTTTGACGACAAAAGTAGCTAAATTGCTACAACAAATATTGATTTTTAAGTGTCATTAACATCAGTATTTGTTTCATACCCTCTTTTTATGGTGTTTTTTCCTTAATTACTACATCCTAACTCCTAACTTTTCACTCTTATCTATTCATTCACTCCTCCCTATATTCAAGAATATCGCCAGGCTGACAACCCAGTTCGCGGCAGATGGCCTCAAGCGTAGTAAAGCGTATGGCTTTGGCCTTACCCGTCTTCAAGATGGAGAGGTTGGCCTGCGTCAGACCTACCCTCTCGGCCAGCTCGCCCAGCGAAATCTTCCGCTTGGCCATCTCAACATCTAAATTCACTACGATTCTTCCCATCTTTCTTTGATTATGCTGATACCTTTCAAACTGTCAGATCTTGTTCTTCCCGTATGGCGATGCCGGCATGGATGAGATGACTCACAAACTGGATGAACACGCCGGAGAGTATCATGATGATGGCCAACGGGAGATAAGTGTCGTCAAGCCACCTGCCCATAATGATGGTGATGAGACCGAATACGTCTATCATCGTGCCGACACTTTCTATGATGCTGGCATTCTGCGAGGTGAAAATCTCCTGCCGGCGCACATTCTTCATCAGTTTCCACATCTTCCAGCAGCAGAACATGATGAGCGCGAAGGCAAGTATTTGCCAGGTGATCATCCGCCAGCCAGGCAGCGGCTCACCTTTTATATAATCTAATATGCAGGCCACAACGAACAGAAAGGCCATGCCGCCCCATAAGATGCAGCGCTCCCTCATCGATCTTAGTGCCGACTTCATACCGCCTGTTGGGGCAGTCTCTTTGGTTTTGAATTCCTTGGTTTTGAAATCCTCGAGTTGTGTCATTTTTTAATTTCTACATTTAAACCTTCCACCTTCCAACAACTAAATAGTCAGATCGTTCTCTTCGCGCATCTTGATGGCCATCCGCATCACCTCGGAGATGAGCAGGATGAGCACGCCTATAAAGCCGTAGCCAATCACAGTGCAATACTCAACCACCCCGCTTCCGTCGGAGAAAATGCCGTAGACAACGGGCAGCGGGATCATTGTCGCGCCCAAAACCATGAGCAGCAGGGCGCTGGTCTCTGTGAAGACACCCTGACGTAGGAAACTTCTCACCAACAGGAAACCCAGAACTCCCCATATCAACATAGCCCCGTAGGCCCATCCGTGTTGCGAGCCTTGCAGCGCTGTGGTGCCTGGAGCAAAACCGCCGCCTATCTTCCAAACTAGAATGCCAGCGGCAAACACAATGCTGATTACGCTATAGATGAGCATCACGAGCATGGCCCGTCCCAGGGCGTTGTGCCTTTGTTCCCAGGCCTGATGACAATCAATTCCTAATATTTTCATAATCCTTTACTATTCTTTGTTAACGAGAAAGTATGTTTTTACGACTGCAAAGATATAAAAGAATTAGGAAATATCAAAGAAAAGCAATAAAAATTTATCGTTTTGCGATAAATTTTAGCTTATTTTATCCTTTTATCAGTCTGTATACTTGATGTTTCTCGGGTGGTGTTGCAGAATTTCCTCGCGCAGATGGGTGGTGTCGATATGGGTGTAGATCTCGGTGGTGCCTATCGACTCGTGGCCTAGCATGGCCTGAATGGCGCGCAGGTCGGCACCGCCTTCCAGCAGGCTGGTGGCAAACGAGTGGCGCAGGGTGTGCGGACTGACCGTCTTTTGTATGCCGGCATCGGCAGCCAGTTGCTTAATCATAATAAGGATCATGACGCGCGTGAGGTGACTGCCGCGTCGGTTGAGGAACACATAGTCCTCCTCGCCTCGTTTAATCAGCATGTGACGGCGGTCGTCGAACCATAAACCCAGTTCCTTGATGGCACGGGGTGAGATGGGGACGAGCCGTTCCTTGCGCCCTTTGCCCATCACGCGGATGAAGCCTTCGTCGAGATACAGGTCCGACAGATGCAGGTTGACCAGCTCGCTGACGCGCAAACCGCACGAGAACAGAACCTCGATGATGGCCCTGTTGCGATGTCCTTCGGGCTTTGACAGGTCGATGGCGGCCTCCATGGCATCGATTTCCTGCACGGTGAGCACCTCCGGCAGGTGCTCGCCAATCTGGGGAGACTCTAACAGTTCGGTGGGATCGGCGTCGATGTAGCCGTCGAGCAGCAGGAAACGGTAGAACGAGCGCACACCACTCAGTATCCGGCATTGCGAGCGCGGACCGATGCCGATGTCGTGCAGGCTGGCGGCAAAGTGCTGAAGGTCTTCCAATGTGGCATCGAGCGGATTCTTCTGCTCGCCATTGAGGTAGAGCAGCAGCTTCTCCACGTCGCGTAAGTATGCATCGAGCGTGTTTTCGGTGTAATTCTTTTGCAATCGCAGGTATCTGCGATACGATTTCAAAATATTAGCATCGGTTTTCTTGCCCGTTTCCATAATAATACTTATCTTTGTCGGTGCAAAGATAGTGAAAAAGGTAAAAAAGTAATCAAGTAAAAAGGTAAAAAATATTTTTCGCAGAATATGAGAATACAAATCATCAATGGTCCAAACCTGAATCTGTTAGGAACCCGTGAGCCGGGAATCTACGGACAACAGTCGTTCGACGAGTATCTGCCCCTGTTGCAGGCCCGTTATCCTGACCTCGAGATCAGCTATTACCAAAGCAATGTGGAGGGCGAGCTGATCAATAAGATGCAGGAAGTAGGCTTTTCTTTCGATGGAATCGTGCTAAATGCCGGTGCTTACACACATACCAGCGTGGCTTTGCACGACTGTATCCGCTCGTTGAAATGCCCGGTTATCGAGGTTCATATCTCGAATGTGCATCAGCGTGAGCCCTTCCGCCATCAGTCGATGATCTCCAGTGCCTGCAAGGGTGTCATCTGCGGTTTCGGACTCGACAGCTACCGTCTGGCCATTGAGGGGCTGAAAGAGGGAGCAGGCAGTGAGAAATAAGTTAGTTTAGGATGCAGGAGATGAACCTTGACGACTACATCTTAAACCACATCGACCCCGAAGGCGACTATCTATACCGCCTTTGGCGCGCCACCAATATCTATACTATTCATGGGCGCATGGCCAGCGGCCACCTGCAAGGGCGGCTGTTGCGCATGTTGGTGCATATGATCCGGCCCCGTCGCATACTTGAGGTAGGCACCTTCAGTGGCTATTCCGCCATCAGTATGGCCGAGGGATTGGAGGGCGAAGGACACCTGTGGACCTTCGAAATCAACGATGAAATGGAGGATTTTACGCGGAAATGGATTGATGACTCGCCTGTGGCTGACCGCATCACCTTCCTCATCGGCGATGCCATCACCGAGGCTCCCCGACTGGGTCTGCAGTTCGACATGGTGTTTATCGACGGAGACAAGCGCACCTATGTAGAAACTTACGAGATGGCGATGCAACTGCTCACCCGGGGTGGCTTTATCCTGGCTGACAACACCCTGTGGGATGGTCACGTGGTGGACCATCAATACGACAATGACCATCAGACGCAGGGCATTGAGCGCTTTAACGACCATGTGGCAGCCGACCCCCGTGTGGAGAGAGTCATCCTTCCTATGCGTGATGGCCTGACTCTGATACGAAAAAAGTAATAGTTATATCGAAAAGGCTGCACCTGTAGACAGGGCAATCAGAATTCTTCAATTCATTTTCCTGGCCGAAACATTTGGCAGGAAAATGAATTTTTTGTATCTTTGTACACTGGAAGCCTCCTCAGATTCTTTTCTGTTTCCCGCCATGAGGCTGTATGATTAAAAGCACCGATTAGCATTTTTTAAGCCTCTCACTCCAGTGATAGCTTTCTCTCACTCCAGTGATAGCTTTCTCTCACTGCAGTGATAGCAATCTCTCACTACAGTGATAGACTCTGAGAAAGCATTAATTGTACCCTGGGAGATGCTTTTTTGCACCATGAAAAGGCATCAATTGTACTTTTGGAAGGCGTCAATTGCAC
>JAEEGK010010169.1_pt1 | contig 21749 bp, 14 predicted proteins | sample 8958771 | NCBI WGS metagenome assembly JAEEGK01 (sample SAMN16246547, study PRJNA631951) | gut metagenome | biome: gut microbiome; feature: rumen; material: SC-attached | host: Bos | place: Iran: Karaj | collected 2018-10 | reverse complement strand
AGTACCTCCAAATCGATCAGTCGAAGTCAGTGGCACGCAAGGGATTGGAACATGCCTTGTATTTCACTCATGATTATACTCCCACGCCGCGCCTTTCCTTCCGTGCGGGCATGAGGCTGTCGTGTTTCCAGAACATTGGCGAGGAGGATCTGTATGTCTTCGACAACATCCTCTATGAGGTGATGGATACCTTGCATTACGGCAAGGGCGAAGTGTTCAATACGGTAATCAATCCTGAGCCGCGTCTCGCGGCCAAGTTCCAACTGGATGAGCACTCTTCGGTGAAAGCTTCTTATTCGCGAACGGTACAGTATGCCCAGGTGGCTTCGTCGGCCACGGGAGGTCTGCCCTTCGATGTATGGTTCCCCACCAGTCCCAACGTGAAGCCTCAGAAGTGCGACCAATTTGCCCTCGGCTATTTCCGCAATTTCCATGACGACGCCATCGAGACCTCGGTGGAGGTGTACTACAAGAACATGCAGAACGTCATCGATTTCAAGGACAACGCCATCACCTATGGCTATCTGCTGATTGACGGTGAATTGCGTGTGGGCAAGGGCCGTTCCTATGGTGCCGAGTTCCTCGTTAGGAAGAACGTAGGCAAGTTTACGGGTTGGGTCTCCTACACCTATTCGCGTACCTTCCGTACCATCAAAGACATCAGTTTGGGAAGGGAGTACCGCTCGCCTTACGATCGTCCGCACAACATTGTCATCGTAGGCAGCTACGACCTGACGCCGCGTATCACCTTGGCCGCCAACTGGATCTATAACACAGGCCAGCCGGTGACCTTCCCTTATGGACAATACACCCTCAATGGGGTGACCTATGCAGTGTATAACGGCAAACGTAACGAGAGCCGCTATCCCGACTATCATCGCCTCGACTTGTCGTTCACCTGCAAGCTGGGCAAGCTCGACAACCGCCGTTGGCAGCACGAAATCAACGTTTCGGTCTACAACGCATACGCCCGACACAACACTTGGGCCATCACCTTCGACCAGGGCGACAACGGCAGCATCGTGACGAAGAACATGTATCTGTTCTCCGCCGTACCTTCCATTTCGTATAACTTCAAATACTAAGCGCCATGAGAAGATTGCATAAGCTATTTGCACTTGTTGCTTTTGTAGGCTTGGCTGCTTGCACGGAAGACATCGTCATCGACGTTGAGGAAGGCGAACCCATGATTGGCGTTGAGGCATCGTTTACTGACGAATTGAAACAGCATGAAGCCATTTTGAGCTATACTGCCAAGTTCTACAATCAGAACGAGGTCGACATGGTGAGCGGGGCTACGGTGTATGTCACCGATGGCGTCGATACGGTGTATTATCACGAAGACGAGGGTCAAGAAGGGCATTACTTCACCGACCTCGTTGCTGGCAAAAAGAACACTCTTTATCATCTTTATGTCGAAATACCTCAGGCGGATGGAGACATTCAGCGTCTGTTCTCCGAAGGCTTCATTCCCGACAATGTGGAAAGCATCGACAGCCTGGTTGTGAAGCATTTCAATGGGATGAACGACTCGATACCCTCGATGTTTTTATTTGATACCATCGAATGGCTGTATCCATATTTTCAGAGCCTTCCCGACCCCAACATCATCTATATGCCCATGGTTTCGAAGAACGACACTTTGCTTACCGACAGTCTCAAGGTGCGTATGATGATTCCTCAAGGCGGTTTCGCGGGTTATTATGTGAACGGTCCTGAAATGCTTGAATCCAACAAGGAGATCCCGATTGGTTATTTCCGCAGGTCGAAGCTGCAGGATGGCGATAGGTTCCATGCGGATTTGTACAGCATCACGCCAGAGTATTACTTGTATTTCTATAGTCTTTTGTTGTCGACGGGCAGCAATCCCATGCTGGGCGCACCGGCCAATGTTAGCACCAATATCCAGCCTGTGGGCGAGGGTGTCGGGTGGTTTTTCACTGCGTCGGTCGTGTCGGCTGAAACGGTGTTCCGAAAACAATAGCAACCATGAAAAAGCATCAATATCATATTGGTTGGTTGGCTGTTTTCGGTGTTTTGTTGGCGTCGTGCACCGAAGACATCACCATGGATATGCCTGAAGGCAGAAAAGTGCCCGTGGTGGAAGGCTCCATTACCAATGAGTGCAAGCGTCATGAGGTGATCCTCAGCTATTCCACCGAATTGTATAGCACTGAAGACCCTGAGATGATCACTGGCGCCCAGGTGTATGTGGCGGGTGGGGGCGACACCATCTGGTATTATGAGCAAGACAACAAGCCGGGTCATTACCTGACCGATTCGGTGGCGGGTAAGCCCAACCGCAGATATCATCTTGAGATCAGGGTGGAGGAGAACACGATGTATTCGCGTCCCATACGCATGTATGCCGAAGTCAAGATGGCGAATAATGCCTCGGGTATCGACTCGGTAGGGCTTTTGCCCTTACGCAATGAAGAAGGCATTCCTTTTGTCGACGAAAAGGCAGCTGTTTGTGTTTGTCCTTATTTCCAAACTTTGTCCGACACGTCCATCGTCTACAACGTGGAGCTTTTCTTGAACGGCAAGCGATTCAAGAATAGGCCTTCCAAGCTGTTCAACCTGTTTCCCATGCAAGGCTATTCAGGCTATTATTTCAATGGTCCTGAGATGTTGGAGGATAATATGGAGATTCCCGTTGGCATCATGAACAAGTCGTATATGCATGAAGGCGATGTGGTGAAGGTGAAGCTCAATAGCATCACGAAGGATTATATGTACTTCTTAGTAGGCCAGAAGCTTGCCGTTGGGGTTAACCCTGTCATGGGCGCATTTCCTGCCATGTTCACCAATCTTTTCTCCAACTGTAACGCGATAGGATGGTTCAGTGCCATCTCTGTTATTGAGGGCGAGGGTATCTATCACGAAAGCGTTTTCCAAGAATAAGACTGCATTCCATAAATAAGAAAGGCGACCTCGTCGAGGTCGCCTTTCATGTTTGAGGCAATTGTGGTTTACTTCACCACGACCTTTTCCACAAGCACTTGCGTGCCGCTGGTGAGGCGGAGGAAGTAGATGCCCTTGGTCATGCCATCGACGCTGATTTGCTCAGTGCCCTTGGCAGTGCCATTGGCCACTACCTGACCCATGCCGTTGTACATCGTGTAGCTGTACTCGGCGTTGCCGCCGTTGACAAACAGGGTGCCATTGACGGGGTTAGGATAGATGGCGAACTCGGTCTCGTTTTCTTCAACGCCCAACTCTGACTTCACTACGATGCACTCAGGCACGCTGACGCCTTGGCTGTATTCGGCCACGACGCAGTAAGTGTAGAAGAACTCGGTGTAGACCTCGTCGACAAAGGTGGGCTCAGTGGTTTGTGCAATCTCAACGCCGTTGCGGCTGATGATGTAGTTGATGGCACGCTCAGGTTCGTCCCATGTGAGGGTGATGGTGCCGATACCGATTTCGGCGGCCAGGTTCTCAACGGGGTTGAAGGTGCCAGTCTGGCTACCTTGGCAGTTGCAGTCGAACTCATGCAGTACACCAGGGTTGGGATGGCTGATTTGGTAGATCACCTCGCCCGATTCGTACTTGACGATGAAGGAGCATTCGCTGTCGTAGCTGCCACGGTTCCAAGTCAAAGTGACATGTGTACCTCTTCCGATTTCGATGATTTCCGTCTGAGAGTTGCCTTGGCAGCTGAGGTTCGTAGCGGGTGTGCCGTCGTCGAAGCTCACTGTCAGTGAGGCACCGTTCCAGCCGTCGCCCCATGAGTCGGACAATTCGAAGATGACATTGCAGGAGTTCCTCATGGTGACGGAGCCTTCGGCGTTCAGTTCGCCGTCAGCCGTCATCGCGAAGCTGACGTTAATGACTTCAGTGGCGGGGCAGTTTTCATCAATTTGGATGGTGAACACGCAGGAGCTGATGCCCTCGGGATCGATGGTGCCCATCTCAATGGTAGGATTGAGCAGAGTGACGTAGTTGTTCTCGCAGCTGATGCTGGCGATAGCGTTGGTGGCCATGTAGTGACCAGTGTTCTTGAAGTTGGCCACGAAGGTGACTGTCTCACCAGGAACAAAGCCGCCTGCCCAGTCGGTGCCGACATAGTCGAGGATGGCTTGTCCAGCGGTGATGAAGGCCTTGCCGCTCCAGGTTTGACGGCCATCGGTCATGTCAACGTCGATTTGGAAACGGGTGCCGTCTTCAACTCCTTCAGCAACGATGAAGCTGAAGGCGTCAAGCAGGGTGGTGGTTTCTTCGGCATTCAACACGCCGAAGCTGGCAGTGTTGTTGATGAAGCTCAAACGTTGGTCGTCGCATGACAAGGTGACATTAGTGGTGCCATTGGTCGGGTCCACACCCACGTTCTTGAAGCTCATCGTCAGGCTTGTGGCCACATTGACGGGAGCGAAGTTGGGTGAGTAGTTGGCGATGGTGACATAAGGACCTTCGGCGGGAAGGACTTCGATAGGCATGATCTCGGTCACTTTGTTGTAGGCAATGACAGTCAGCGTGGCAGTGCCAACGGTGCTCATCGGAGCGAACTCAAGCGTGCAGGTGCCGTTGTCGATTTCACCAGTAGCGACCACTTCACCGTCCATCATCAGGGTAGCGATGCCGTAGGCGGTGTTTTCGGCGGTGATTTCCAACTCACTCATGCCGAGCATCAACACGGCAGGCGAGCAAGAGAGGTTCATGCTGACAGGATTGTCGGTGCGCACCATCAAACTCGGGTCACCAAAGAGGATCCAAGTGTTGTGGGTGGCTCCTTGGTCACTGGGGTGCATGTCAAGCATGTACATGCTGCCGTTCAGGGATGCACCACCAAAGGTGTGGCAGTATTTGTCGGCACTTCTCCATCCCGTGAGGATGTCGACCATCTCGTCTTGACCCGTCATTGGAGGCACCCAAGGCTGTGAGATCCAGCTGAACATGCCGCCGACAGCACCGGTGGGACGTCCCGTGGTCTCGTTGGTGGCACGGAGCCATGCCTCGCCGAAGCAGGTGCCGTTGAACTCACCATTGTTGCAGGCGACAGACCAGATGTAAGGCCATTTGTCGTCGTTCACCAGGGCGTTCACATGGCTGTTGCTGTAGTTGGCCACAGCCCAACTTTGCTGCGAGCCGTGGTTGCAGTAGTTGCAGATGCTCTTGCCAGCGTTGAAGTCGGCGCTGATGGCATTTGCACTGGTGCCACTGCCCACGCCACTGTACTGTTGGGTGACGTTCTCATAAGTGTAGTGCATCAGGGTGTCGCGGATGTAGTTGATGTGCACGTAGTCGGCTTCACCACCATTGTGGCCATTGCCGGCACCTTCGTTGGCACCGATGCCGATACCTTGGTTGACCCAAGTGAGGCCTTCGGGCATGTCGCGCTCATAGTACAACACCTTGTCGACGTGCGTCTCCACATCCTTCATGGTCTGCACCGAGAAACGACCCGTGAGGAGCTCCAGATAGTAGTCGTTGCCTTCCAATTGGCCAAACCAGTTGTCGGAACGACCGCCGCTCATCGAGTGGGGCGTGAGGTCGGCATAGTCTCCAACGAGCAGGACGAACTCAAGGTTGTGGTCCGGGTCGTTGTAGATGTTCTGGATGTAATTCTTGATTTGGGTGTCGTTGTTGCCACCGACTTCGCTCAAGCTGACGATGGTGGTGGGACGACCCGACTGGTTCTTCCAGTCGACAAAGGTCTGCATGGTTTCCATGTATTGGTCGGGGCAGATGACCAGCAATTCGCCGCGGTCTTCGAGGAAGGTGTACTTGGAGTTGCTTTCCTTGAAGTTAATGAAACGGTGGTCGTAAGCTGATTTCGTTTCAGGCGACATCTTGGCATTGGCCTTGCGAGCCGATTTTTGGTTGACACCATTGTCGCTCACCTTGCGCATCTCGATGGTCATGTCATGATAGACGCGCAGGGTCTTCGTCACGGGGTTGTAGGCGAAGGGACGCACCATGATGTTCTGACCACGGAAGTCGCGGATGATGTAAGGCGTTTCAAGATAAGCCTGGGCGGTAGGATAATAGGCATTTTTGCTATACATCGCACCGTAGGTGTAAGCCACGCTTTCGGGGTCGATTTGACGGCTGAAGTTGCCTTTTGAAGGTGCAATCTCAACGTTTTCATAATCGGTAAAAGCGCTCTTGGTCACACGGACCTGCATTTCGGCCATGTCGCCGATGATGGCAGGAACGGGGAATTGGGGGAGGTCGGGAGCACCGGCTTCAAGCATCGAGGCCATCTCGGGGACGGAAACGATTTGCTGAGTGCCATTGGGAGTGCTCACCCGAGTCAAGTAGAAGCCGCCCAGCGAGAAGTCGACCACGACTTGCTGCTCGCTGCTCGAAACCAACTTGACCTCAGGACCTGCAGGAGCATTGCTGCTGATACTGGTCCAACGTTGGGCGAATGTCATCGCTGACAAAGCCACAAACAGGAGAGAGAAAAGGGCTTTTTTCATGTGTGAATAGATTAATTTGAATGCTTTAATAAAGGGTGCAAAAATACGAAACTTTTTGGTGGTTTGTAGTGGTTGAAAGAATTATTTTACCTATAGGTGTCGTTTTTTGTGTACTTTTGCCGACTGAAAGCAATTAACTAACCATGGGATTTTTCTTGAGATTGATATTGACGGGATTGGGATGGTCGTTCGGCGGCCCTCTGGGGGGTATTATCGGGTATGCCATCGGCAGTCTCTTCTCAGGTGGTGTGAGGGTCATCCGCTCTGGAGTGACGGATACCTTTGGCAATACGGAGGAGAAGCGCGACTTTAATGTTACCCTACTCGTGCTATCAGCCGCCGTAATGAAGGCTGACGGCAACGTGAAACGTTCCGAACTCGACTATGTGAAGCGATTTTTCTTGCAGAATTTCGGACAGGAGCGTGCCGAAAACTATATCAAGATGCTCCGCGAAATCCTGCAAAAGGAATACGACATCTATGAGGTGAGCCAGCAGGTGGGACATTATATGGACTATTCCACGCGCCTGCAACTGCTTCATTATCTGTTTGGCATCGCCGACTCTGATGGTGTTATTTCGTCTGAAGAGTTGAGTGTGATCAATACGATTTCCGATTACATGGGCATCACTAACAGCGATTTCCTTTCGGTGAAGGCCATGTTTATCAAGGAGACTGACAGTGCCTACAAGATTCTCGGTATTGCTCCTTCAGCAACCGACGATGAGGTGAAGAGGGCCTATCGTGAGATGGCCAAGAAGAACCACCCCGATTTGGTGAGCAACCTCGGCGACGAGGTGCGGCAAGCAGCCGAGAAGAAATTCCAGGAAATCAACGCAGCTTACGAGACCATCAAGAAACAACGAGGTCTATAAACGAAAAAAGGCAGCCAATTGGCTGCCTTTTTTCGTTTCAGGTTGTCGGATTATTCAACCACGACCTTCTCGATACGCACTTGCGTGCCAGAGGTCAGGCGGAGGAAGTAGACACCCTTGTTCAAGCCGCTGACGCTGATCTGAGCGTTGCCGTTGGCTTGGCCGTTGGCGACCTTCTGTCCCATGCCGTTGTACATCTCGTAGCTGAACTCGGCATTGCCGCTGTTGACGAACAAGGTGCTGTTGACGGGGTTGGGATAGATGGAGAACTCAGCCTCGTTTTCACCGATGGCGTCAGTGTATTCAACGATGACGCACTCGGGCATCGAGAGACCATCTGTGTATTCGGCCACCACACAATAGGTGTAGAAACCATCTTTGTTGACTAAAACGTCGGTGAAGGTGGTTTCTGTCGTCTGACCGATTTCGAGGCCATTACGGCTGATGATGTAGTTGATGGCACCTTCAGGAGCGTCCCAAGTCAAGGTGACGCTGGTGTAGGTGGCTTCGGCTTGCAGGTTCTCAACGGGGTTGAAAGTGCCCACGGGAACACCGCCACCGCAGTTGCAGTCGAATTCGTAGAGCACGCCGCTGTGGACGGATGAAGCGTTGTAGATGATATCACCATCTTCGTATTTCACGGTGAAAGAGCACTCGCTGTCCCAGCTGCCGCTGTTCCAGGTGAGGGTGACATGGACACCATTGCCAATCTCAATGGTATAGGTGGCTGAGTTGCCGCTGGAGATGGTCAAGCTCTGAGAAGGAGTGCCATCGCTAAAGCTGACATTCAAGCTGGCACCATTCCAACCATCGCCGTAGCTGTCGACGAGGTCGAAGATCACGTTGCAGGCGTTCTTGATGACGCCGGCACCTTCGGCAACGAGTCCGCCGTCGGCATTCAAGGTGAAGGTCAAAGGCAGCTGCTCGGTCGTGGGGCATGCAGCGTCAACAGTGATGTTGAACACGCAAGTGGCAACACCCGTCGGGTCGATGGAGCCCACTTCGAAGGTGTTGTTTTCGATGGTGACATATTCGCTCGTTGAGGCAATGCTGGCAATGGCATTGGTGGCCATGTAGTGACCAGTGTTCTTGAACAAAGCGGCAATGGTGAGCGTTTCGCCAGGGACAAATCCACCAGCGCTAGCCATACCGTCGAATTGCAGCACGGCTTCGCCGGCAGTGACGACGGCCTTACCTTCCCAAGTCTCGCTACCACATACGGCAGCAATTTGGATGGTAAATCTGGTGCCGTCGGCAACACCTTCAGCAATGCTATATCTGAAGCCATTGATTTGAGTGGTGGCATCCGGATCCAAATTGCCGAAAGAACCAACACCGTTGAGGATGGTGAGGTTGTCGTCTTCGCAAGTCAGGGTCACATTGGTGGTGCCGTTGGTAGGTTGGGTACCCACGTTCTTGAAGGTGATGCTCATCGAAGTCTCATCGCCAACGTGGACGTTAGCGGGAGTGAAGCTGTCGACCGTAACGAAAGCGCCGTCCAAAGCAGCAGCAGGAATGACGTTGGTGTAAGGAACGTATTGCGGATGGGTCACGCAGATGGTGACATCGCCACCGCTTGTGATGGGCTGAATCGGGATGTCGGCCGTGCCGCTCTCACCAATCATGCCGGCGCCGTAGAGGACACCGTCCTTGGAGATACCAACGTAAGAACCGGGATTGGCACTGACGGTGAAGTAGTCCATGCCGATGGGCAGGGTGGGCATGTGGCTGATGGTGTTTTCAGTGGGTTGGATGCGGAAAGGCAAAACGGAACCATCACCCAAAGTGTGGTAGGCTTGCCAGTCGTAGAGGGTGCTGCAGTGCAGTTCATAGCCGAGGGCTTGGGCAGCATTGCTAGCCAAGTTACCGATGAACATCATGGAAGTGACGGTGTTGTAGGCGTCGTCAGTCCACATGGCATCGTAGAAGCCCATGGTGGTCTCTTCATAAGAAGGCATGGTGCCGTCATGGCGACTAGTAGCACCTACGCCGAAGTAGTAGTCGTTGAGCCAGTAGGTCGAAGGGCAGGAACCGATGTAGGCATAGGCGGCCTTGTTCTCGGCACGCACCATGGCCTCACCGAAGCAGGTGCCTGTGATGCCCCAGTCGGCAGCCTCGCAGCAGTTACCCATAGCGAGGAAGTACTTGTGCTCGTTGGTCAGGTTGTTGACATCGCTGACGGTGAAGCTAGGACCAGCCCAGCTGGTGTTGGAGCCGTGGGCGGTGTAGTTGGCGAAGCCGACACCGGTGTTCAGGTGTGAGTAGCAACCGGAATACTGGCCGTGACTGTATTCGTACACATTGGCATAGCCATGTTCTTCATTGTAGTAATAGTTGGTGGCATACCAAATGGTGGGACGACCCACAGTGACACCCCAACCGCTGTCTTCACCAGCGATGAGGAGCACGTTGTTCAGATAGCTCGGGTCGGGCATGGTGTACTGCTCATATTCGAGGGCCTTGTTAATCATGGCCTGCATCTGAGCCACGGTCTCAGCGGGGAAACGGCTGTGGTACATGTCGGGATACTGGTCGCCGTCGACGCTCGAATACTGGAGGTCGGTGACGCAGTGGGTCTCGCTACCCGTGGCACTGGCGGCCACTTGGTTCTTGTCGCCCATGATCATCAAGAAGGTGGGAGCTTCTTTGTCGTACTCTTCTTGGATGAAGGCACGGATGGCAGCGGCGCTGGTACCGATTTCATCGGTGTAGTTGATGTTCAGGTAGAAGCCCTTCGTGGTCTTCCAAGCATACCAAGGCTGCAGGCATTCCTCGAACATACGGTCGGCGATGATCAGCATGTGAACGGGGTTCTGCCAGAGGTCGGGGTGTTCGTCATAGACGTCGTCGCGCCAGTTGAACATCTGGTCATAGATGTTGGCGAAATAGGGGCTGAAGGTACGAGCAAACTCGTTGTAGGCAACCGATTTGTCATATTGGCCGTAGCTCACTTCGACTTCGATGTCGTTATAAACGAGGATGCTGTTGGTTGCAGCGTCGTATTGCACAGGATTGACCGTCAGGGCACCGATCTGGATGCCACGCATCGTGCCTTGGATCTTCACCTCGGCGATGGGACGGTTGACGAAGCCTTTGGTGGCGTATGCTTTCTCACTGTAGGCAAAAGGCACATCCTCAGGCTTCTGGTCCTTGCGGATCATGGGTTGCATCGGGGTGACTTTGTTGATGCCGTAGTCAGCAAGACGATAGGTGCTTGTGCTGTAGCTCTTTACCTTGACGGAGAGGTCTTTTGCACCGTAAGGGACAGCAATAAGCTTGTTGGCAGCAGGCAGCATGGGTTCGCCTACGTTACCTGAAGGATAGGTGCCGTCCATCGTGATGGTGGAGAACACGCCTTTTTCAGTGGAAACTTCAGTGGCATCGATGCTGCTGAAGGAGAAGGAGGCTGTAAAGCCGTTGTCAGTTACTTGGGCACAGTTTTGTGCCGATTTGGCGACGCCGAGTTCGATGTGCTGAGCCATCACTTGGGTGCCAAACAGCAATCCCATCATCAGGAATGCTGCGGTGAGTAAACCAAATTTCTTCATTTTTTGATTTTAATGGATTGATATTTAAAATGTTACTTGATTTCTACCAAGGGTAGCTGTCTAAACGGCAAAAATAGGAATAATTCCGAAAACGTAGACGTGGAATCTGCAAAAAAGTTACAGCTGAAAAGAAAAAAACCGTATAGGCTTATTTGCCTTTTAGGATGCGCTTGTAAACTTTTTCATTGCCAAGCACTTCCATGGCTTTTTGTATGCCAGGGTCGACAGAGGCCATCACCTGGTAGTATTGTTGGGTATCCCAAACATTGCGGGCGATCAAGGCCTTCATCTGCAAGAGGATGAACTTCTCGGAATGTGCAAATTGTTCATCGTTCCATTCCACCTTGGCTTCCTTGGCGGCTGTCTTCAGCCCGTCAACAAGGTCTTTGTCGACGACGAAGTCCTTGTTGAAGTTGTCGAAATCACCAAACTTGGCCTTGATTTCGTCACGGTGTTTCAAACCGTAGTCAGTGGTGAAGCGGTTCAAGGCTCCCTTGCGGACGAGGTTGGTGTAGAGCTTGCTGTTGTAAGCCGTGTCGACAGGGATGAAGATGTCGGGCATGATGCCGCCACCGCCGTAAACTGTGCGACCACCATCGGTCTTGTATTTCAAAGAGTCAGGGAAGTGGATGCTGTCGGCATGGAAGTACTCACCGTTCTTTAGGCGCTTGGTCATCTCCTTGGCATAGTCCTCGGCACCGTTCTCATAAGGCCGCTGGATGCAGCGACCCGAAGGGGTGTGGTAGCGCGAGGTGGTGAGGCGCATCTGTGAGCCGTCGGGGAGGTTGAAAGGTCTCTGAACCAAACCTTTGCCGAAGGAACGGCGACCGATAACCACGCCACGGTCGTGGTCTTGAATGGCACCCGAGAGGATCTCGCTGGCCGATGCCGAGCCTTCGTCGATGAGGACTACCAGTTTTCCGATGGTGTAAAGGCCTGCTTTAGTACAACGCCATTCCTGATAGGGCGAATGAATGCCTTCGGTGAAGACAACGAGCTGGTTCTCCGAAAGGAATTGGTCGACAAGTTCAATAGCAGTGTTGAGGTATCCTCCTGTATTGCCGCGTAGGTCGAAGATCAGCGACTCCATGCCTTGGGATTTCAGTTTGGCAAAAGCATCCTTGAATTCATGTGTCGACTCTTGTGCAAAGCGGTCGAGTTTGATGTAGCCGACATGGTTGTCGAGCATATAGGCGGCATTGATGCTGTTCAACGGAATCTTGTCGCGGGTGATTTCGAAGTCAAGAAGCTCAGGGTCGTTGCCGCGCTTCACGCTGACGGTGACCTTGGTGCCTTTCTTGCCGCGCAGGTGCTTCTGCACGTATTCATTGTCGACCTTCTTGCCAAAGCATTCCTCGCCGTCAATCTTGATGAACTGGTCCCCGGCCATGATGCCGACTTTTTCTGAGGGACCGCCGGCCGTTGGGCTGATGACGGTGATGGTGTCACGGATGAGTTGGAAGGTCACGCCGATGCCTTCGAAACTGCCCACGAGGGGTTCGTTGGCCTTTTGCACGTCTTTTTTCGAGATGTAGGCCGAGTGGGGATCGAGTTCTTTCAAGGCTGCAACGATGGCGTCTTCCGTCACCTTGTCCATGTTGGTGGTGTCGACATAGAAATTCTCGATGAGATATAGGACAGTACCCAGTTTTTGGGCGTTCATCTGCGCCTTCGTCTGGGGCTTTTGTGGTGTGTTAGGTTGAATTTGGGCAGCTGCGGAAACCGAAACAAGGCAGACAGCAGCGAATAAGAATGCTTTCAGTGATTTCATAGGCCGATTTTTTTGGCCTGCAAAGTTACGAAAAATTTCTGTCACATTCTCTGATTGCTACGTATTTGATTTGAGTGGCCTTACTGCAACCTGAAATTGACGGGTAAGGTGTAAGTAACCCTGACTTTCTTTCCGAATGCCTCTCCGGGAATCCATTTCGGCATCATTTTTACTACACGGACGGCTTCTTCGCTACAACCTCCTCCCACGCCTTTTGCAACCTCAATATTTGTAATCGTACCATCAGGCTCGACAACGAATCTGACATAGACAGTGCCGCTGTAGCCGTCTTCTCTGGCACGTTGTGGATAACGTATATTCATGGCAAGGAATTCGTACATCTTAAACTCTCCGCCAGGAAAAGACGGCATTTTTTCTACATTGTTATAAATGGTTGTGTCAATACCAGGTGTTGCAATCTCTTTAACGTTAGTTAAAGCAACGGAGTTGCTTTCTTGTTGGGAATATGCATAGGAAAGACAAGCCGTGAGCAGAAACAAGCATGCGAATAATGACTTTAGATTCATTTGTCTTGTATTTTGTGTTAACGTTGCAAAAATATAAGTTTTTCTGATATACAATGTTATTGCCTCAAAATCTCAAAAGTATTGTCCTCGTTGAGCTTGATGATGGTTGAGCTTTTGGGCTTGCAAAAGCTGTCGTGGTAGAGCTGCACCACATAATCCACCGAGTTTTTGATTTCATCGCAGATATCACTGAAAATCATTGATGAAGGTTGCCCAGTTAGGTTGGCAGATGTTGAGGTAATGGGCTTACCGAGGCGGCGGATGACTTCCTTGCAGAACTCGTTGTCAACCACGCGGATGCAGATACTCTTGTCGTCGGAAACGGCCTTGGCCAAGTTCTTGCTTTCGGGATAGATGATGCTCAACGGGCTTTTGGCACCTTTGATGAGGTCGTAGGCGATGGCAGGTACGTTAACCACGTAATCCTGGAGCCTTTCTACCGAATCGACGAGGATGATGAGGCTTTTGTTGAGCGGCCTTTGCTTGACGGCATACACGCGCAGGCAGGCCTTGTTGTTGGTGGCGTCGCAGCCCACGCCCCAGATGGTGTCGGTAGGGTAGAGGATGGTCTTCCCGGCTTTCAGCGCCGCTACCGTGCGCTCTATTTCTTGTTCAAATGCTACTTCCATAATGCTTATTTGTTTTGTTTCATTTTCTCTCTTAACAGATTGTATTTATGCCTATTGGCCTGCATCATCGTGCGGCAGATGCTGAAGCCCGTCTTTCCGTAGAGGAAGCCGCCTTTTATAATATAGGTGCGAATGAAATTGATGCACGGGCTGAAAATCCAAGGCAGAATGCCTGTCTTTTTGCCTCTTTCATAGTACGACTGCGCGCCCAGTTCGGCGAAATGGAACTGCTGCTTGCGAAAGGCCTCGGGCGTGTCCCAGGAATAGTGCAGCAGGTCGCCGTTTAACAGGGTTTTCTTCGGTGTTTCTTTGTAGTTCAGCCATTCGTGGATGATGCCTTCCCACTCGGAAAAGCCGCGCCTCCAGATTCGAATTTTGGTCTCGGGATAGAGCCCGCAGCCTTTGATCCATCGACCGCAGTAGTTGTTGAGCCGGTTCATGGCAAAGACCTCGTTTTCGGCAATGTCTTTGTCTTTCAGTGCTTTGATGGACTGATTTAGCTCGTCTGAAAGGGCTTCGTCGGCGTCAATGCTGAAGATGAGGTCGCAGGTGGCGAGTTCGTCGGCAAGGTTTTTCTGGTCGGAGTAGCCGAGCCAGTCCTGGGTGAAGAACTTTGCGCCATAGCGGTCGCAGATGGCCTCGGTCGCATCGGTGGAATGCGAGTCAACGACGATGATCTCGTCGGCAATGTCCTTAATAGAATCAAGGCATTGACCTATCTTCTGTTCCTCGTTGAAGGTGATGATGACGACCGAAAGGGTGTTCATGGACGCAAATTTTCCGCAAAAGTAGGCTTTTTTTCTTATTTTTGAGGACTATTCTTGAACAATATATTGGATGGAAGAGGTGACCCATTACGTTCAACGGTTGGTTTAAGAAGTATAAATTTCCCATTTTATCGAATATAATCGATGAAAGTAGTATGTTTTTGTCGATTATAAACGATAAAAAGTATTTATTTTTATCGAACATAATCGATATAGTTGTATCATTGAAGTCATAAACGAACAACCAACAACCCACTATGTTATCGGCAATATTATTTTCTTGCCTTTCTATTGTTTTCTTAAGGGATTGCTGTGTGATTTGTATCTCAAAAGCAAACTTTGTGTCATTTGCAAATGCCATGACATCTGCTCGATACCCATTGCCTTTTTATTCTAATTTTGCGGTGATGTTAACCGCTTTGCATGCATTTAAAATTGCATTTTGCGCTTGCTCATGAAGAGACGTCATCATATAGTTACACTTGTTTTGGTAGAATGATGATCATGTCATTCAAGTTAATCTTTAACAAGCCTGTATGCTTTATTCTTATCTAATTTTGTGTTGTTAGATTCTGTTATATTGGATTCAATATTGGGCTTTGCTGTTGTGGTTTCTTCAATGTAGCTGTTCTTAGGTTTCGTGTTTTTTTGTGTTGTTTTTGGAACGTTAGTATTTTGTTCGCTGCTATTGCTGTCTTTCAATGTAACAATAGGATATGTGCTAATGCCGCTTTTGTAAATTCCAATCTGCCTAAAACATTTCCCATTGGGTGCTTTTACAACTTGGTCGTCATAATAATTAGCATCTTCATCCCAGAGTAAAACTTCTAAACCATAGTAATATCCGTATTGGTTTTTACCTCTTGCAATAGCAGCACCGTTGTCCAAAACTCTTGAAACTTGATAACTCTTATCTGACATCACTTCGCCAGGTTCATCGAAAAAAGACATCCCATTAAAACTGGTTTGTTGTTCATCGAGAACGTTTTCATTATTAATTGTTTCGCAATCCATAAGCGTTATAACAGGAACAGTCCTATATATCTCATCTTTGGACTTGTATTTGTAAATGCCAATCTGCCTAAAGCATTTTCCAATGGGTGCAATAACACTTTGATTATCATAATATTGTTCTCCATTGTCGTTCCAAAGTAAAACAATTAAATCCCATGTGTACAAATCATTACCTTTTGCCAAGGCAACTCCTTTGTCCAGTACTTGAAATACTTCAAAACCTTTTACTATTTCAGTCCCGCCCCAAAGGCTTTGAGCCGTCACAATCTCTCCTGGCTCCTCGAAAAAAGTAATGTCAGTTGATTCTGCCTTATTGATTATACAAACTCCAAGAATTGTAAGAACAACTCCTGACAAAACGCCAAGCAAATAAATCCAAATCTTTTTCATAAGAGTATTGTTTATAAATCGTCAATTGCTTGGTTGATAACTTTATCCGTGTTTGTTCCGTCGATGTAAATCAATCTGACAAAGCAGGAATAGTAACCAGTATGCGTTATATCCAATTCTATTACTCCTTCATCTGTTATCCAACTTGTTGCATATTTGCACCTGTCCATTCTGACATTATAATATCTATCTCCGTCATCTCTAATATAATTATCATCAAACTTCTCGTTGTTATATGCAGGGTCTCCATATTTTTGGGTAAGCAAGTCTTTCAGCGATTCGTATTTGTTGAATAAACACGACCAAGTATCGCAATCAGGAAACGCTACGGCAACTTTATGCACGGCATTGGTTGACTTTGCGACTGCGATTACTGTGCAGCCTTTAGTGGCTGCAAATTCCCCTTCAAACATGGCCATTCCATCCTCAATGCCTTTATAAGAGAAGCCTTTTTGCTTCATTTCTTTGGTGAAATCAGTCAATGTACCATCAATAGGAATACCCTTGAACTTCATGTGCTTCTCAGTTGTCTGAGCATTTATGCTTGCAGAAATCATGAATGCAATTAAGATAAATAGTAGTTTTTTCATAATTATTAGTGTTTAATATCGATGCAAAAATAAAAAGAAATTGAAAAGGTAAAACGGGTTATGAGGTTTTAAAAACAAAATTCTTACTTTTGCACTTTTATTTGAACAATCGGTGAATATCGGAATTCCCATTTGGATGTTAGCATTGTCGCTGCTGGCTGGTCTGGCGGCGGCCACATTGTTGTATTTCCGAAACAAGAAACAACACTATGGCAAAGCCTTGAATGCCATATTGTTCGCTCTTCGGACTTTGATGGTGGGTTTGGTGGTCTTGCTGCTCTTCAACCCGCTGATTCGTCAGAAGTTCAGTTCGGTGGAGACACCTACGATTATCTTTGCGCACGACAATTCTTCGTCCGTCGTCCTTTGCAAGGATTCTGCGTTTTACAAAAAGGATTATCAGACCCAATTGGAGCAATTCCGAAACGACTTGAACGCTGATTTCCAGGTGGATGAATACCTCTTCGGTGAGGAAGTCCGCGATTTCGAGCAACTCGATTTCTCCGACCAACTGACAGACTTGTCATCGCTTATAAAGACCTTGGACAGAAGATATTACAAACGCAATGTGGGCGCGGTGCTGCTCTTCTCCGATGGCATTTACAATCGAGGCTTTGAGCCGGAGTTGGTAGCGGAGAACTTCCCGTTCCCCATCCATACCGTTGTTTTGGGCGACACGGTGTCCTATCCCGACCTCGCCATCCGCAACGTGCATTATAATAAGGTGGTGTCGCTCGGCGCGACCTTCCCCGTCCGCGTGACGGTGGCCGCCCGCGACTTGGCTGGCCGCAAGGCACAACTGACTTTAAAGGAAGGCGGTCGCATCATCGAGAAACGCGACATTGAGATTCCCTCCAACCGCTTCTCCAAGGAAATCGACTTCATGCTTGATGCCACCAAGAAAGGCGTGATGGCCATCGACATCGAAGTGAGCGGCATCGCCGAAGAGAAGCAACTGCTGAACAATGTGCGGCATATCTATGTCGAGGTGCTAGATCAAAAGTATAAGCTGCTCTGTGTGGCCGCCTCGCCGCATCCCGACTTGGGTGCCTTGCGCAGCGTGCTCAATGACAACTATGAGGTTGACTTCTGCTTTGGTAAAGAGACCTTGCCCGACTTTGCCAACTATGACTTGATCATCCTGCATCAAGTGCCTTCAACACGCATGGATTTCAATGCCTTGAAGACACAGCTAGACAAGAACGTGAAACTGCCTGTCTTCTTCATCGTCGGCAACGACACCGACCGCGATATGCTCAGCAAGTTGCAGAATGTCTTTGCCTTGCATTCTGGAGCGACCAACACACTGATGGATGTCAAGGCGCATCAAAACGCGGCTTTTTCGACCTTTACCTTTGATGCGAAGTCGGAGCAACTCATTGCAAAATACCCACCTTTGGCCTTGCCGCATCTGGAAATCAACGCTTTGAAATCGCATGATGACCTGCTGCTACAAGAGGTGATGGGCATCAAGTCGGGATTGCCGCTGTTGAGCTTTGCCAACGACGGGCGTAAGATGGCCTTCCTGTTCGGCACCAACATTTGGCGTTGGAGGTTATATGAGTATTACCAGAACAAGAACCACGATGTGTTTGACGAGATGTTCTCCAAGTCGCTGAAATACTTGTTGTTGTCTGCCAACGACGGCTCGGCCATCTATGCCAAGGAGACCTACTACAGCAACGAGCCCGTCATCATCACAGCCGAGTTGCGCAATCCGAACAATGAGTTGGTGACTGACCCCGACCTGACCATTCAAATCGAGAATAAGCTGACAGGGGAGACCTACGACTACACCTTCTCGAAGCGCGACCACGACTATGAACTAAACGCTGGTTTGCTACCCGAAGGTCTGTATACCTATAAGGTACAAGCGCAGATGGGCGAACGCAAGATCAATGTGAACGGCACCTTCAGCGTGGTGGCCATCGGCATTGAGGCGCAGCAGCTTACAGCTGACATCGACCGTATGCGCACTATCGCTCGCCTGACCAACGGAAACTGCTATACCGCTCGCGAGTTGCAGCAACTTTTTGCCGATTTGCACAATGATTCGCGCATCACTTCCGTTGAACACCATGAGAGCCGCTTCGAGGACCTGATTCATTCCAAGTGGATCTTCTTTGTCCTTATCGGTTTGGCCGCCGTGGAATGGCTGCTGCGGAAGATGTTTGGGAGTTATTGATGAGGAGAGCGGGAGATTCCCCTGCGGGGAATGGAAGTGGAGATGTTATTATAGAGCGGCGGCTTAAGGATTCTATGAATATGATGCTTCTTGAAGCCGCCGCAAAAACAAAAGGAGTAAACTCCATTCCCCGAAGGGGAAACTAAATTTTGAATTTTAAATTTTAAATCATTAAATACTAACGCATTATGAAAATCCAAGATCAAGCCTTCGTGACAATGACTTATGTCTTGCGCGAGAAAGATGAAAACGGTCGTATCATCCAAGAGACCACCAAGGACAATCCTTTCACCTTTGTCTGCGGTATGCAACAAGTGTTACCCAAGTTTGAGGAAAACCTGATGGGCAAGGAGCCAGGCGACACTTATTGCTTCTATCTGACCCCCGAAGAGGGTTATGGCGTACGCGATGAGTCCCAGGTAATGGAGTTCGAGAAAGAGATGTTTATGCAGAACGATGTGCTGAAGGACATGCTGAAGGAAGGTCTGGAACTTCCGTTCAGGAATTACAACGGCAGCATCGTGATGGGTAAGATATGTGAGATTGGTGACCAGACCGTCAAGGTTGATTTCAATAGCGACTTGGCCGGTGTACATCTCTGCTTCAGTGGCGAAATCCTCGATGTGCGCGAGTCGACCGATGAAGACTTTGGTGCGGGTGGCTGTGCCGGTTGCGGCGGCGAATGTGGCGAAAACGAATGCTGCTCTGGCTGCGGCAATTGAATCTAAGGGAAAAGCATGCGATAAGAGTCCCGAAAGCTGAAAGGCTTTCGGGGCTCTTTGCGTAGTGTTATTTCACGATGAGTTTTTGGGTTTCAATACCGGCTTTTACGAAGTAGACACCACTTGTCAAATTGCTGATGTTGATAGTGTTGGCACCCACATGGCCTTCGGTTTCCATTACTTTCTGACCCGTGAGGTTGTAAATCACGATATCAGAATCTCGGCTGAGGATGATGTTGAGTTGACCCACGGTAGGATTGGGATAGAGGGTGAAACGGGTGCCGTGTTCATGCTCTTGAACGGCATCCGGGAAGAGCTCGTGCAGGTCGAAGGCGATGCCTTGATAGTAATTGTCCATGGGGTCGCCAACGCCGCCGTCGTGAACATAACTGCCGGTTTGAAAGTCTACCTGACAGGCGATGATGAGCATATCGTCCACTACGGCGACTTGGGGATAAACGAATTCTGTAAAGTCCCACAAAAAGTCGTTGGTAATATGTGTATGATAGAACCAGTTGTTGCCGCCATCACATGAATAAGAGACGAAGAGCTTGAAGTAATAGTTGTCTGTTTCGGGGTCGTTGTGGTTAAAGTCCAAGGCCATCCAAACGGCAATGAGTTCATGGTCATGTCCGGGTATTTTGCAAAGGACGGGCATGGCGCAGACGCCGCAATTATAGTCACCATGGTGACCGAGTTCTTCGGGGTCTATGATATTAAAGTATGGGAACCCAAACGGGTCTAAATCGGTTAGGAAGCCGAAATACTCAGGCCATGGCTCGTGGGTGGGAGTGTCCATATAGAGAGAGGAGGCATGAATGTCTTCATAGAGGTAGGCGGAGTCCATGAGGAAGGGCTGTCCGGGTGTAGGAGGCATGGGGTTGGTGGGGTCGAAACCGTAGCCATAGCTGGGGCTTGCTTCGCCTCTATAGGGCATGGACTCACTCCAGAAGGCGACACCGCCGATGGCTGGGTCGTATTCGTCGGAGCCAGGTTCGCCTCTGCTGCCATTGAATTCGTAGGCCACACAAAGCTCGTTGTTGTCGCCCCAGACGCAGGAAGCCCAGCGGGGATACATGAACCAGTTGTCGTAGGTGGCGTTGACGCAGGGGTGGTGGTAGAACACCTTTCTCTCCCATGTCTCACCGTCGTCGTAACTGTAGATGACCATGCCATCGCTCCACGGATTGTTCACGACCAAGGCAAGACGGTTGTCGTCGGTGGTCTCCATCCAATAAGCCAAGTGTTTGCCAAAGCTGCCGTATTCTTCGGTCAGGTAGGGGAGGACGACGTTTTGCAACTCCCAGGTTTGGCTGTCTCTTGAACGGAAATAGTACAATCTGTTGTCGTCGCCTGTGGCGATGATGTGGATGATGTCGCGATCGGCACCCGAGGTCATGACGGCAGGACAAGAGGGGTTGAGGGTGGGGTCAAGGTAACTGACAGCTGCGACGCTGTTGGGTGCCATGTGGTCTTTGTTTTCCACGATGTAGATGCCGCACTGATGGGTGGTGTTGGCGGCGACGACGATGCCGTTTTCCTTGTAGCGGGCGATGGAACCGAAGAGGGTCGGTTCGCTTTCAATACGCCCGTCCAGCGGGATCCATTCGTCGTTGTTGGTGTCGTAGGTGCCGATAGCCGTGCCGCGGTCGGCGAAGGACTCGTCGGTGGCATAGTTGTAGGCGAAGTTGACCTTGCCGTCGGGCCAAACGATGGTCCAGTTGCGCGGACCGGCATGGGTCTGCCAATCGTAAATGGTATAATCGAGTTCACCGTCGCTGCGGGTCATGACGGGCTCGCTTTTGGGCATTACCTGCGAATAGCCATCAACGACTATCAACAGAGCAAAGGTAATAGCATAGATCTTTTTCATTTTGGAAGGATTTGGTTGTAATTTATGTTTCACTGCGGCAAAGATAGTGATATTTCCGTTAAATGCAATAAAAAAGCGGGCTTCAAATGAAGTCCGCTTTTTTTGTCATGTAGAGACGGTGTGCACACCGTCTCTGCTGGTTTTATTTCCTCAGCCCAGCCAACTGCTGCTCAATCACTGCAATCTTGGCTTCGGCATCAGCTTTTTTCTTGCGTTCCTTGTCGACCACAGCGGCAGGAGCACCACTCACGAAGCGTTCGTTGGAGAGCTTCGCTTCAACGCTCTTCAGGAAGCCCTGGGCGTATTTCAGTTCCTCTTCCAACTTCTTGATCTCGGCCTCGACATCGACGCTGCCGGTGAGCGGCACGAAGAACTCGGTGCTGCCCACGATGAAGCCGAAGGCACCGGCGGGAGCCTCGGCTACATAACTGAC
>JAEEGK010010168.1_pt1 | contig 21749 bp, 18 predicted proteins | sample 8958771 | NCBI WGS metagenome assembly JAEEGK01 (sample SAMN16246547, study PRJNA631951) | gut metagenome | biome: gut microbiome; feature: rumen; material: SC-attached | host: Bos | place: Iran: Karaj | collected 2018-10 | reverse complement strand
ATGACACAAGTCAGTAAGACGCCTTGTAGAAGACAAGGTTGATAGGCCGGGAGTGTAAGTGCAGTAATGTATTGAGCGGACCGGTACTAATCCGTCGAGGGCTTGATTTAAGAATGCGAGTGAGGACAAGTTAGAAAGTGAGTAGTTTCTTCTGTAAAGTTTTGAAGGTCTGGAAAGACCTGTAGGAAGAATGAGGATTTTCAGGGGTTATGCAAGGAAGGCGAGCGACGGGAGATGATACTGGCGTATATCGACCGAGCGAGCCGTAGGCTGACGAAGCAGAAACCTGAAAATACCATTCAGAAATCCGGTGACGATGGCTGAGAGGTTCCACCTGTTCCCATCCCGAACACAGCAGTTAAGCTCTCACGCGTCGAAAGTACTGGGCTGGAAGCGGCCTGGGAGGATAGATTGTTGCCGGTCAGAGACGAAGCCCCCGTACAACTAAGTGCGGGGGCTTTTACTATGTATTATATATAGCTTGGATAAGTGATTTAATCGTTATGATGCTCTGCGTAAAACTCATTATAATCTTTCAGCATATATTGCAGGAGAGACGGCGTGTCCAGTCCGTAAGGGCAACGGCTCTTGCATAAATCACAATGCACGCATTCTTCGATCTTCTGCATTTTTGCATGCCATTCATCGGTCATGAATCGTTTATAGGGCGAACGGCGAAGCAGCATCGCCATTCTGGCTGCCTGTGGAATGTCGATATCCACTGTGCAGGGGAGGCAGTAGCCGCAGCTTCGGCAGAAATTACCGGACAGTTCCTTTCTGTCTTTTTCAATAACAGCTTTTAATTCTTCCGTCATCTGCTGGTCGGCTTCCGTAAGCTTCAGCCACTGGTCCATTTCCCAGTCATGCTGGATGCCCCAGATAGGTACAACGTTATCGTATTCCTGCATGAAAGCATAGCAGGCGGCTGCATTGGTCAGCATTCCGCCGGATAAGCCTTTCATGGCGATAAAGCCCATGTTGTGTGTTTTGCAGTCTTTGACCAGTTCGATGTCTTTCTCTGTTGCCAGATAGCAGAACGGAAATTGCAGTGTTTCATATAATCCGGACTCAATCGCCTGATGCGCCACCTTGAGCCGGTGGTTGGAGATGCCGATATGACGGATGTAACCTTTCTTCTTGGCGTCCAGCGCTGCAGCATATGCGCCCTTTTCATCTTCGGGCGAAGGCATCACAGCCGGATTATGGAACTGGAAAATATCGATATAATCTGTCTGCAGTCGTTTCAAAGACAGTTCGATATGCTCTGTTACCGTTTTGTAATCGGTTCCGCCGCTTTTGGTAGAAATGACAATGTTGTGGCGGACATCGTGCAGCGCTTCACCGATTTTCTCTTCGCTGTCAGTGTACATATTGGCTGTGTCGTAATAATTGATGCCGTTATCATAGGCTTTACGCAACAGCTCTTTTGCAGCCTCGTGTGAAATGCGCTGAATAGGCAGGCAGCCCATTGCAGTTTTTGTCACCATCAGACCGGTTTTGCCTAATTGCACTTTTTTGATTTCCATGTTTTCACTCCTTGTCATCTTTCGTCTTTTAAAGTAAGATAACGAATAATCAGCAGGTTCCTGTAATTATTATATACGAATAATCAATGTTTGAACAGGAATGAAATGAAAAATATAGATAAAAGCGGGAATTGTTGGACAGATTGCTCCGCAGTTCTTCAAGATGTCTGAAACATTTGCGGAATGATAATAATAAATGTGCAAGGGAGTATCAATAAAAGGTAAGAAAAGGATTGTCATGAAAGAGAAAATATAGTATAATATAATAGTTAAATTTTAATTATCTCATAAGGGAAACACTGACTGCAGAAGCTTGCATGACACCCGTAGGGTGTGCAGATTGATGGGTCTTTGGTTCCTTGAGCAATGTAATTGGAGGAATTAGTATGTCCGGACATTCTAAATGGGCAAATATCAAACACAAAAAAGGTAAAGCAGATGCAGCCAGAGGAAAAATAACCACAAAGATTGGTCGTGAAATCACGATTGCCGTACAGATGGGCGGTCCAGACCCGGTTGGCAATATGCGTCTGAAACTGGCGTTGGCGAAGGCCAAGGCCAATAACATTCCGAAAGATAACATTAAGCGTGCGATTGCCAAAGGCGCCGGTGAGACCAACGGTGCAAAATACGAAGAGATTACATACGAAGGCTATGGCCCGGCCGGCGTGGCCATCATGTTGGATGTGCTGACTGACAACCGCAACCGTGCGGCGGCAGATATCCGTCATGCATTTACGAAACACGGCGGAAATATGGGAGAAACCGGTTCCGTTGGCTGGATGTTCAAACGCAAAGGTATCTTTACGATTGACAAAGAAGCCGGCTACGATGAAGATGAAGTTATGATGATCGCGCTGGATGCCGGTGCGGAAGATATGAAATCCAATGAAGACAGTTTTGAAATTGTGACCCAGCCGGAAGACTACGACGCCGTAGAAAAAGCGCTGGCCGATAACAATATTGAAACCGTTATGTCGGAAATCACCATGGTTCCGGACACAATGGTCACGCTGTCTGATGAGGATGCAGAAAAAGTCCGTAAAACAATTGATATGTTTGACGATATGGACGACGTACAGGAAGTCTATACCAACGCTGACTTGCCGGATGAAGACGACGAGGAATAAGAAAGAGCAGGCAGGCTTCAAATGAGCCTGCCTTTTTTATATTGTTTCACATTTTCGTCATTTGTGTCCTGTATAATAGATTGTAATAGGATGGTTTGATGCAGAAGGCTGGAGGAAACAGTATGCTGGCGTTAGGAATTGATCCCGGCACTGCTATCTGCGGTTATGGTGTGGTGGAAATGAAAGGCAGTGTTATGAAACCGTTGTTTTACGGTTCCATACTGACTGACAAAGACTGGCGTCCGGAAGAGAGGTTGCTGAAAATCCATCAGGATGTTTCTGATATTATTGGTCATTTTCAACCGGAATTTATGTCCATTGAAAAATTGTATTTTAACCGCAACGTCAACACTGCGATACCGGTTGCCCAGGCGCGCGGCGTAGTATTACTGGCCGCTGCCGAGCATAATCTGCCGATTTTGGAGTTTACGCCGATGCAGATAAAAAAATCGGTCACAGGGACCGGCGGGGCGGAAAAAAACCAGATTATCTTTATGGTGCGGCGACTGTTGGGGATTCGTGAAGAAATTAATCCGGACGATACGGCGGACGCATTGGCTGCCGCGATCTGCGGCCTGAATCAGGCAAGGGTGCTGCAGCTGCAGGCAAAAGGCGGCGCACGAATCGGGGAGATTCTGGAAAAACAGCGGAACCCGCTGAGCAAGAGATGAAAGACAACTGTAATAAATAAACTGTATTATAATTATGGTTTTGATAAACGGCATTTGGAGCGTGTATTATGATTGGTTCAGTAAGAGGAACGGTAGCGTATCAGGCGGCAGAATATTGCCTGATTGAAACGGCGGGTGGTGTCGGATACCGTGTGTTTATGCCGGTGTCCCAGATGCGGACCTTGTCCATGGGGCAGGAAGTTCGCGTCCTGACATATACGTCGGTTCGGGAAGATGCAATTCAGTTGTACGGCTTTTTGACACAACAATATTATGATCTGTTTGCGCTTCTGTTAAGCGTAAGCGGCATAGGGCCCAAAGTTGCGATTGGCATTTTAGGAGCGGCAAGGCCGGAAGATTTTTATCTGGCGGTGCAGAGCCGGGATCTTAAAATGCTGACCAAGCTCCCCGGTATCGGAAAGAAAACGGCAGAGCGCATGGTGTTGGAACTGAAGGACAAGATCGGTACACTGGAAAGCGAAGAGAATGACAGAGAATTTGCCGCCGCAGTCAGCGGCGAAGGCAAATCGGAAGCAATCAACGAAGCCATGGCTGCACTGGCTGCGTTAGGCTATTCCAATTCGGAAATTTTGCCGGTGTTGCGGAAGATTCCGGACTATGGCACATTAAAACGGGATGAACTGATTCGCAAAGCTTTGCAGATGTTTGCAAAAAAGTAAGAAAAGAGCATCTTCAGTACCTGGTCGATTTTAACAGAATCGACACATGATTGATATTGTAATTTATTATTTTCGTTAATAATTAAGATGAATAAAGGGGATAACGGAATGGAATTTGATGACCGGCTGGTGACATCGGAAGTTATGGAGTCTGATGGGGAACAGTACAGTCTTCGCCCCCGGACGCTGGAAGAATATATCGGGCAGGATAAAGTTAAACAGAATATCTCGGTGTTCATTGAAGCGGCGTTGAAACGGAATGAAGCGCTGGATCATGTGCTGCTTTTCGGTCCTCCCGGTCTGGGGAAAACAACACTGGCCAATATTATTGCTAACGAACTGCATGTAAACATGCGTGTTACATCAGGTCCTGCCATTATGCGCCAGGGCGATCTGGCTGCGATTCTCAGTACGCTGTCGGAAGGGGAAGTGTTGTTCATCGATGAGATCCACCGTCTGCCGAAAGCAGTGGAAGAGATACTGTATTCAGCCATGGAAGACTACCAGCTGGATATTGTCATCGGTAAAGGACCGGGCGCCCAGAACGTCCGGCTGCCTCTTCCAAAATTTACACTGATTGGAGCCACCACAAGGCTGGGTTCTCTGGCGGCGCCGCTGCGTGACCGTTTCGGGGTGCAGTGCAGACTGGAGTTTTATCAGCCGGAGCAGTTGCGCATTATCGTCAACAAGTCTGCGGAAAAACTGGATGTGGAGATGACGCCGGAAGGCGCGCTGGAAATCGCCCGCCGTTCCCGGGGAACGCCCCGCGTGGCAAACCGCCTTTTGAAACGGGTACGCGACTTTGCCCAGGTTCTGGGACAGGCTGTCATTGATCAGAAGTTGGCTGATGAAGCTCTTTCCCGTCTGGAAGTTGACCGTTACGGTCTGGACCAGAATGACCGGCGTATCCTGCAGACAATTGTCAGGAACTTTGACGGCGGACCGGTGGGCGTGGACACCGTTGCGGCCGCTGTCAGTGAAGAAGCCGGCACCATCGAAGACGTGGTGGAACCGTATCTGATGCAATTAGGTCTGTTGCAGCGCACACCCCGTGGCCGCGTGGCGACCAGGGAAACCTATCGCTATCTGGGAATACCCTACCCGGAGGATGCAAGTGGCAAGCCAAAGGTCGAACAACCCTCTCTGCTGTAAAATGAGCTGATTTATGTGAGGAAGGAAAACAGACCATAGTTTCCCGACAGAAATGTGGAACAATAAATCAGCGTCTCCCTTGATGATTACTGTGTATTGAGAAAGATAGAACGATGAAATTATTATTACACGCCTGCTGCGGTCCCTGTGCCTGTTATCCGACAAAAATACTGAGGTCGCAGGACGTAGATTTTACGTTGCTGTATTATAATCCGAATATTCATCCTTATAAAGAATTTAAACACCGATTGGCTGCATTACGGGAGCTGGCGGAAAAACAGGATTACCGGCTGATCATTGATAAAACCTATCCGCTGGAAGAATGTGTGAAAGGGATGCTGGAGGAACCGGTCGTCCGCTGCGCGTTCTGCTACCGGATGCGGCTGCGGTATACGGCAAAATATGCGGCAGACAACGGGTTTACCGCATTCTCTACAACGTTGCTGTACAGTCCGTATCAGAAGCATGAACTGATCGTGCAGATGGCGAAAGTAGCCGCGGAAGAATTTGGTGTGGAGTTTTTTTATCAGGATTGGCGGCCTCATTATCAGGAAGGCGTGGATATCAGCCTGGCTTTGGGATTGTACCGCCAGCCCTATTGCGGTTGTGTGTTCAGTGAACGGGACCGTTATATGGAATGGAAAAAAACCAAAACCGAAGCAGGGAACACGCGCAATTCCAATGGCGTTGTCACGGGGACTGATGAAGCGGAAGGCAAACCCTTTGTCCGCATAACGAAACATATTATTCAGCTTCCGAAACAGGACACCATTCTGTATAAATAATTGGTTCTGTACAAACGGTTATCTAATTTTTAATCATTATTTTGCCCAAGGTTTTTCCATTTTTGATTTTGTTTTTCAATGCGTTCGGTTTTGTTTTTTAACGCAATAGTGCGGAATCGATTTAATATTTTTCAATTAGTATGCAAGTGATGATTGAGGATAAACGATATGATGAAACAGGCTGCAGAAAAATTGATTTTGAAATATATTTTTGTTTTTACTCTCGTGTTGACCTGTCTTTTTACAGGCCGCGTCCAGGCATCTTCTGAAATCGATGTGGGTCTGATCGTTTCCCAGTTTTCCGCAGAAGTAATCGCACCGTCTGCCTTTGTGGCGACAGAGCCGGATGGGAATCAGACGACACTGGAGAAGGGCAAGTACTTTATTGCAGCCAATTCAGGCAAAATTATGCTGGGCAGTCACCAACTGGCAAGCGGTACGGTTTTGGAAATGGCGGAACCGAAAGACAAAGAGGAAAAAACAAACAAAAACGCAACTACTACTTCTGATAAAGTTTCTGGCAAAACTGCAGACCAAAAGCAAGACCAGAATAAAGAACAGAATAAAGACCGGACTTCCGCTGACTCTTCCCGCCATCTGTTTACTGTGAACCGTCAGGAATATCGCGGAGCATTGAAAATCTACATAACAAATGAAGGCAAAAATCTTACGGTAGTCAACCGGGTTCCTTTGGAGTATTATGTGAATTCCGTGCTGGGGCCCAAGTCTTCCCCAATCTGGCCGGATGAGGCGATTAAAGCACAGGCGGTTGCCGTTCGCAGTCTTGCCTGGTACTATAAAAATAATCCGGAAAGCGGCTTGTTTGCCGTACGGGCGGTGGAACCCGAAACGTTTTACGGCGGCATCCGTACGGAAAATAAGAATATAACGAAGGTTGCAGCGCTGACTGCCGGCCAGGTTTTGTATTATAACGGCAGGCCTGCTGCAGCGTATACCTGTGAGAGCAGCGGCGGCATGACGGTAAGTGCGGCAGAAGTTCTGCAAAAAGATATTCCGTATCTGCGGGCGGTTCAGGATTATGATACAGATTGTCCCAGCTTTACCTGGGAAAAGAAAATACAGGCTGCGACCATCAGCCGGCTGTTGGAACAAGGCGGGCATAAAATCGGAAGACTGCGGGGCTATCGCATATCCGACAGTGAAAAGCCGGCTACAAAGGACCGGTATCCCAGCGGCAGAGTCAAAATCATTTACTGGCAGGGAGACCTTGGCAGCGTTACCCTGAGCGGGCAGGAACTTGCCGATATGCTGGCCTTAAGCAGCAACTGGTTTGACGTTTACCTTACGGATCCGGTTCCGCAAAAGTTAGATGTGCCGATTGAAAACCGTTATGGCATAGAAATCGGGAAGAAACAAATTCCGATTACAATCAAAGGACGGGAAAAAAGCACATGGCAATCTGCAATCCCCGGGTATCACTTCTTAGAAGGGACGGCCGATGAAACCCTTTTGTTTAAAGGAAAAGGAATCGGAAGGGGGCTTGGCCTTTCCAAGTGGGGCGCTAAGGGTATGGCCGATACTGCGCCGGAAAAAGCAAAAGACTATTATAAAACGATTTTACTGCATTATTATCCGGGAACCTATCTGGTTTCCGCGTACTAAGGAAACGCTGATTAATTCGTCTTCGTGCGCGCTTGCAGCGCACAAGCTCATGTAATCCGTGTTTCCCTAAAAAATACAGGAAGCAACGAACTGCTGCGATGGATTACGAATGCGATGGGACCGTGTTTCCTGTATACAGAAAAGAGATATACCGATGAAAGTTACCGATTTTGATTACGCACTACCGAAAGAACGGATTGCCCAGCACCCTGTAGAACCGCGAGACCACAGCCGGCTGTTGGTTGTCGATAAAACAACCGGCGAGATGGAGCACCGTCATTTTTATAATCTGCCGGAGTATTTAAAACCCGGCGATCTGCTGGTCTTTAATGATACCCGTGTGATTCCGGCCCGCCTGTACGGCTTTAAGGATACAGGGGCCCATGTAGAAGTGTTTTTGCTGACCCGCCTGAACAATACGGACTGGGAAGTGCTGGTGCGTCCCGGAAAAAAACTGCAGGTGGGGGCCCATATCAATTTCTCGGACGAGTTGTCCGGGACGATTATTGACCATACGGATTTTGGCGGACGTATTATCCGTTTTTCCTTTGATGGAGTGTTCGAAGAAATCCTGGACCGGCTGGGAGAAGTGCCGCTGCCACCGTATATTACGGAAAAACTGGAAGACAAGGAACGGTATCAGACAGTTTACAACCGGGATCCGGGGTCTGCTGCGGCGCCTACTGCAGGCCTGCATTTTACAAAAGAACTTCTGCAGAAAATCAAAGACATGGGCTGTGAAGAAGTGTTTGTCACTCTGAATGTAGGGCTGGGCACGTTTCGTCCTGTTACGGAAGAAAATATTGAAGACCATCCCATGCACAGAGAATTTTACAGCGTGACCCCGGAAGCCGCTGCCGCCATCAACAGGGCGAAAGCAGAGGGACGCCGGATCATTGCGGTAGGCACGACCGCCGTAAGGACGCTGGAGTCTGCAGGCGTTACAGGAGAAGTGAAGGCCGGAGGAAACTGGACGCAGATTTATATTTATCCGGGCTATCAGTGGCATATCGTCGACGCGCTGGTCACCAACTTCCATCTGCCCCAGAGCACGCTGCTGATGCTGGTATCGTCCCTGTCGTCGCGGGAAGTGATGCTGCGCACATACGAAGAAGCCGTCAAACGGGAATACCGATTCTTCTCCTTTGGGGACGCCATGTTTATTACAGAACTGGATCAGAAATAGCCGACAGGTTTTATTTATATTTTCAGGAGATGTTATGCACGCAGTTACTTATGAATTGATTAAAGAAGCAACACAGGGAAAGGCCCGTCGGGGCCGGCTGCATACGCCGCACGGAACCTTTGAGACGCCCATGTTTATGCCGGTGGGAACTCAGGCGACTGTTAAGACGCTGTCGCCGGAAGAGTTGTACGATATGGAAAGCCAGGTGATACTGGCCAACACCTATCATCTGTTTTTGCGCCCCGGCAGCGAACTGGTAAAGAAGGCAGGGGGACTGCACCGGTTTATGAATTATAGTCGCGGTATGCTTACTGACAGCGGTGGCTTCCAGGTGTTCAGCCTGGGAGAAATGCGGAAAATTTCGGAAGAAGGCGTTATGTTTCGCTCCCACATCGACGGCAGCAAGCAGTTTCTGTCGCCCGAAGTTTCTGTGCGGGTGCAGGAAGAACTGGGCGCCGACATCGCCATGGCCTTTGATGAATGTATCCCGTACCCTTCGGATTTTGCTTACACAAAAAAATCAACAGAACGCACGACGCGTTGGGCAGAGCGCTGCCTGAAAGCGCATATCCGTGAAGACCAGGCACTGTTTGGAATCGTCCAGGGCGGGATGTTTCCGGAGTTGCGGAAAATGAGCGCGCAGTCCATGCAGGACATGGACTTTGCAGGCTATGGGATCGGCGGGCTTTCGGTAGGAGAACCCAAACCGATGATGTACGAAGTGTTGGATCAGACCACTGACTGGATGGATAAGCAGAAAGCGCGGTACCTGATGGGGGTGGGAACACCGGACTGTCTTGTGGAAGGAATTAATCTGGGCGTGGATATGTTCGACTGCGTGTTCCCGACACGGGTGGCCCGTAACGGTACGGCCATGACCTGGCGGGGGCGTCTGGTGGTCCGGAACGCCATGTATGCAGAAGACTTCCGTCCCATTGATGAACATTGCGACTGTTACGCCTGCCGTAATTTTTCACGGGCCTATATCCGTCATCTGTTCAAGGCGGAAGAAATATTCGGCTTACGGCTGCTGTCGATTCACAACCTGCATTTCCTTCTGCACTTTACTAAAAAAATACGGGAAGCTATCGAGCAGGATCGTTTTCAGGAATTCCGGAAAGCATTCTGGGACAATTGGGAAGAGAAGGATCAACGGCCTGCGGACCTGGCCTGACATTTTTCTGAAAACGGATCCGCTTTATGGTATAATAACAATAGGGGTACACCCTGCTAAAAAGTATTGTTAAAGGCTCTCGGGATACATGGAGAAAACGGTATTAAATCAAAAAAGAATGGAGGTACGACATGAACCAGAAACAATTGGAAAAAATGAAAAACGGAAAAGGATTTATTGCGGCGCTGGATCAGAGCGGTGGTAGCACACCGAAAGCATTGCGGTTATACGGCGTCGCGGAAAGCGCTTATTCCAATGACGAAGAAATGTTCAATCTGGTCCACGAAATGAGGACCCGTATCATCACCAGCCCTTCGTTCACAAGCGACCGTGTGTTGGCAGCCATTTTATTTGAAAATACAATGGACCGTAAAATTGAAGACAAATTTACGGCCGATTATCTGTGGGACGTAAAGGGAATCATTCCTATCCTGAAAATCGACAAAGGACTTGCGGATTTGGATGACGGCGTACAGCTGATGAAACCGATTCCCGGTCTGGATAAAACACTGGCCCGGGCCCGTGATGAACGGCACATCTTCGGTACGAAAATGCGCAGCGTTATTAAAGAAGCGTCGGAATCCGGTATCAAAAAAATCGTAGACCAGCAATTTGAAATCGGTCTGCAGATTGCTGCGGCGGGGCTGGTTCCCATTATCGAACCGGAAGTGGATATTCATTGTCCGGACAAGGCGAAAGCGGAAGAAATTCTGAAAAAAGATATTATGGAACATCTGGCCAAACTGCCGGAAGATACCAAGCTGATGTTTAAGCTGACCATTCCTGATATTCCCGACACCTATGCGGAACTGATTGCTGATCCGCGTGTTGTCCGCGTGGTTGCATTGTCCGGCGGTTATACCCGGGAAGATTCCAATAAAAAACTGGCGGCCAACCACGGCCTGATAGCCAGCTTCTCCCGCGCGTTATCGGAAGGCCTGAATGTAAACCAGTCCGCTGCAGACTTTGATGCGTTGCTGAAAGAGTCGGTAGATTCTATTTATGAAGCTTCTATTACCTGATACCTGCAGGTATAGACAACTGTCAGCGTACTGAATCGCATGAAACTAAGACAGTCGTGGGATTTATTTTCCACGGCTGTTTTGTTATAATAAGTAAAGAAGGTACGCTGATAAGGAGGCAAATCAGTGAAAATGAATTCAACAAATAGTAAATACAGGGTGTTTGCGCAGGGAATCATTGCCCTTGTATGTGCGTTTTTTATCATAGCCGCAGGTTTTCCTGCCATTACTTGCGCCGGCAGCGGAACAAAAACAGTCAGAGTAGGTTATTACGAGAACGAAGTGTTTCAGGAAGGCGCTAAGCAAGGTGCGGTTAAGACCGGCTACGCTTACGAGTATTACCGCAAACTTTCTGAATACACAGGCTGGAAGTACGAATATGTGTACGGCGGTTACGGAGACCTGTACCAGATGCTCCTGGAGGGTAAGATCGATCTGCTGGCCGGTCTTGCCTGGCGTGAAGAACGCGCCGCACTGGTCGGCTATCCGGACGGCGTCATGGGCAGCGAGTCCTATTATCTCATTAAGCACGACGCAGACGCTACGATCAACGCTAATCCTGAAACGCTGAACGGACACACAATCGGTGTATTGGACAGCGCTATGGTCAGCGTTCTGAAGAAGTACCTCGACGATCATCACGTGACTGCGAAAATTGTTACGTTTCCCGAGCATACGCATTTATTCCGGGCCTTTGATTCGCAGGAGGTGGATGTTCTCGCTGTGGAGAGCGATGGAGCCCGGGGGCGGGCGCATGCGGAGGTGCTGACTGTTTTCGGTACATCAGATTATTATCTGTGTGTCAATAAAAAACGGCCGGACCTGTTGGCTCAGTTAAATTCCGCACAGTCGCTGCTGGCTGCCGAGGAACCCAATTACCTGAACTCTCTGAAGGAGAAGTATTATTCGGCCAGTGTAACGGCGCGGGCCTTTTCACAGGCAGAACGGAATTGGATACGTACGCATACCACACTTCATGTTGGTTATCTGGATCATTATCTGCCTTACAGTAACACCGATGAGCAGGGGAAAGTGACGGGTATCGTCAAAGATTTCATCCCTGCTATGTTAAACACGCTGGGTCTGCAAAACATCTCTGTAACGTACGACGGTTACAAGAGTTACGATGAGATGATCGCTGCAATCATCGCAGGAAGAATTGACGTGGCATTTCCCGTAGGCGGCGGGTTGTATTACTCGGAAGAAAATGGAATCTACCTGTCAAATCCGGTCTCTTCATCAACGGCTGCATTGGTCTACAAAGGGGATTTCACTGAAAAAACTACCGAACACTTTGCCGTGAATCAGAACAACCGCATGCAGTTTTACTTTGTCCGGACAAATTATCCGAAAGCCAAAATCACGTTCTATCCGTCAAGCGAGGATTGCCTTTCCGCAGTGCTTGCCGGTAAAGCAGGATGTGTTACGTTGGACGGTCTGCGGGCGAACGACATCCTGCGGAACCGGCAGTATGAAGGTCTGTTCCTTCGCCAGTCGAGCTACAACGACGCCCATTGTTTCGGTGTAGAGATTGGCAACGAAGGGCTGTTGAAACTGTTGAACCGCGGCATCAATGTGCTGGGCAAAGATTATGCGCAGAATATTTCGTTCCGATATACCGGAGGACTGTATTCCTACAGTTTCAAGGATGCGCTTGCGGACCATATGGCTGTGGTCGCTCCACTCCTTCTTACCATTGCTGCCCTCCTTGTTTTTCTGCTTTTCCGGGATATAAGACGTTCCAAAGAAGAAATCAAAGAAAAGGAAGCGGCCCGTCTCGCACTTGAGGGGAAAAACCATGAACTGGCAGAGAGCCAGAAGGCGCTATCGGAAGCATTGGTTGTAGCGGAGCATGCGAATCGTGCCAAGACCGTTTTCCTCAACAACATGTCTCATGATATCCGCACGCCCATGAATGCCATCGTAGGCTTTACGGCATTGGCCGCGTCCCATATTGATAATAAAGAACAGGTACAGGATTATCTTGGAAAAATCTCTGTATCCAGCCAGCATCTTCTGTCGCTGATCAACGATGTGCTGGATATGAGCCGTATCGAAAGCGGCAAGGTTACCATTGAGGAAGCTGACGTGCATCTGCCTGATGTGATCCATGACCTGCGGACGATTATTCAGTCCAATATAACATCAAAGCAGCTGGACCTGTTCATCGATACACAGGACGTAACCCATGAGGATATTATCACTGATAAGCTCCGCCTGAATCAGGTGCTGCTGAACATTCTGTCCAACGCAATCAAGTTCACGCCTGCAGGCGGTACGATCAGCTTCCGGGTTATCGAGAAGCCGTCCCCTGCCGCAAATCTTGCCAACTTTGAATTCCGGATCAAAGATAACGGTATTGGTATGAGTGAAGAATTTCAGAAGACGATCTTTGAAGCATTCACTCGTGAAAAAACCAGCACTGTCAGCGGAATCCAGGGAACCGGGCTGGGCATGGCCATCACCAAAAGCATTGTCGATATGATGGGCGGCGTGGTGACCGTTCATTCCGAAGAAGGCAAAGGGAGCGAATTCATTGTGAATCTGCCCTGTAAAATCAGCGGCGTTTCCGCCAAGTTTGAACCGTTGCCCGAACTGAATGGTCTTCGCGCGCTTGTGGCAGATGACGATACTAACACGTGTCTTTCTGTTTGTTCCATGCTGCGGGAAATCGGCATGAGGCCCGACTGGACGAACTACGGGAAAGAAGCCGTGGTCCGCGCAAAGGAAGCCATGGATCAGGCGGATGAGTTCCGCGTCTATATTATCGACTGGCTCATGCCGGATCTGAACGGCGTAGAAACGGTGCGAAGAATTCGCAGGGTGATTGGCGACAGCGCACCCATAATCATCCTGACGGCATACGACTGGGCGGATATTGAAGAAGAGGCAAGAGAGGCCGGAGTGACAGCGTTCTGCTCTAAGCCGCTGTTTATGTCTGAATTACGAAGTGTACTTGCAAAACCGTTTATGACCACCCAGGAGCAGCCGGAACAAAAACAACAGGAAGCCGCATCCGATTTCTCCGGGAAACGCGTGCTGCTGGCAGAAGACAATGAATTGAACCAGATGATCGCGGAGGCTATCCTGACCGAAAACGGTTTCCATGTTGAAATCGTCGGCGATGGGGCGGAGGCCGTACAAAAAGTGAAAGCCGCGCCGGCCGGATACTACGACGTCATCCTGATGGATATCCAGATGCCGAATATGGACGGTTATGAGGCATCCAAGCAGATCCGTGCGCTGGAGGATAAGCAAAAAGCCGCGGTTCCGATCGTTGCCGTCACGGCGAATGCATTCGAGGAAGACCGGAAGAATGCGTTGGACGCCGGAATGAACGGACATCTGGCAAAGCCGTATGATATCCCTGCGATGCTTGAAACGCTGAAGAAACTGCTGAGGTAATTGAATGAACTGTCCATACTGCAATAAAAAAATGATTTCAGGCTTTGTTCAGGGAGGAAGAGAAATCTTTTTTACAGAGCAAAAGCATAAATGGATATTTGCTGCTACTGACAAGGATGTGTTGCTGACCTGCCATAATTTGACAGCACCAACATGCGTAGCGTATCATTGCCCAACATGTAAAAAGGTGTTGATAGATTACGCATCAGATTGTGAATAAATTCTGATTCTTAATATACGAGTAGTGGTGCTAATTGAATTAAAGCTTCTCAGACAGCCGTGGAATTAATTTTCTACGGCTGTTTTATTGTGGGAAGATATTTAGAATAAATGAATCATTGTATAATAATAAAATATTAAAGTTTTTATTTAAAAAAGTTTAAAATATCTTACATATCCAAAATTTCGGATAATATTGCTTCATAAATCTGTTATAATTCAAAATGAAAATGATATTGCTCTTTGAAAACTGAATAACGTCTGAACCAACATGCCTGACGCCCAATTCATAAACTCAATTTGAAATAATTACTACGATCATTACAAAAAAGGAGACTTGATACCATGGAAGAACTTAACTATGAAGAAACAACGAAAAGTTTGGACGAATTATTGAGAAGCATACAGAGAGGCTATGTCAAAGACACAACAAAGAACCGGGCACCGGCTTTTTACCAGGCACCAGATTTTTCTTCTGAAAATCCGGAAAAGGACTTTGAAGAAGGAATGCGTATCATTGGATCAATTGACCTTAAAGATTGCGTCTTACACTTTGAAGATTGGCCAAAGGGTAAACGTTTGTTACTGAAGGCTGCGCACAACGGGCATGTGAAGGCCCAATTCGTGTTAGGGTGTATGTACAAGATAGGCATCAATTATTGCCCGGATTATATAATGGCAGAGACTTGGTTGCAGGAAGCAATCCAAAACGGTTTGAGCGGAAAAGACCTTAACATTGCAAAATTAAAATTACATGAGGTGCAACAGCAACGCCGGGCGAGATGGATACGGTTTTAATTTAACAAGGGGGAAGTATGAGAAATTGCGCTGAACTGTTAAATATTTTAGAAGATTGGCAGAACCGTGGAATATATCATTTTATAAAGAGCAAGGCAAATAGCAAAGACTTTTTTATTGGTATTAGAGATAATTATCTGAATATCTATTATAAGTGCGCCAGTGTTATTTTAATTTCTATTAAAAAGAATAAACTTGAGTTTAAAACACATTATAAATATTTAGGCCTGCAAGATAGTGAAACGCTTAAGAAAAAGCCGTATATTATTATTTCATTCGAAGAGTTGTCGAGAAAATTTGAAAAAATGCTTGTTCATATATTTTCCATTCAGCTTTGTCAAAATGCGGATAGTGGCAAACATAAACGCAGAGAAAAGATTTGTCAGCAATGGATTGTGAATGAAGCAAACGCAAGACGAGAATCTGACTGGTACTATGTAGATTTAGAATATACTATGCAAGGCGTACCTACAGGCAGATTTGACATGATTGCTGTGTCTAAGAAAAAAGTAGACGGAAAGCACAGAGTTGCGCTTATTGAGTTGAAAGTTAATGACAGTAGTTATGCAGGAATGGATGGTTCACGGAAGAAACAACATGAAAAAGAATTTAACCTTATTTTGGCGAAAAAAGATGAGCTTTATAATTCTGGGTTTGAACCATTAAAATTTGGGAGTGGAATAGTTGGGCATATTGCGGACTATTTAAGATTCTTACATAAAAAAATATATTACGATACGCTAAAACAAGAAATCATTGACATAATCAAATGTCATAAAAGATTGGGTATCCTCAAAGATCCTGGTCTGTCGCTTATTTCTTCTGTAAATGATTTAGCTGATAAACCGGAAGTCCATATTGTAAGTTATACAAAAGTTCCTGATGATAAAGAACCAAGTAATGTTGCCGTTCCGATAAAAACACTTAAGGAATCCATGTACAAATATCTGTTTAACGAACCGAAAAACACTGTAAAGAGGACATCTGGTTATTGCCTTGAAAATTGTATAAATGGAGCGAACATCAATGGCTTTAACACATTGAAAGATAAACTGTTTACAGATAATAATGAAATCCATTGTTCCCAGAACGTCAAAGGAGAAAATTTTGAGTTCTATTTTACATTCGTTGATGCTACAAGAAGCGATGCCTGGAACTGTTTGCCGAAGATATAATACAATCTTGATAACCTTGTAACCTATGCCCACGTTTTCGCATTATCCGGAATAACGGATAATGCGTTTTTTTCTTTTTGCTATAATGCAAAAAAAAATGTAATGTGGAGGAACTAACGATGCAAGACAGAGTGCCACCTCAAAATATTGAAGCGGAACAATCCGTACTCGGCGCAATGCTGATTGATAATACGGCTGCCATTTCAGTTACCGAAATGCTGTTGCCTGAAGACTTTTACAGGGAATCACATAAGATTATATACCGCGCCATGCTTTCGTTACTGGCAAAAAATGAACCGCTCGATATGATCACTTTGATAAATGAACTGAAAAAGATGAATAAGCTGGATGACGTGGACGGTGTCGCTTATATAACATTGCTGGCAAACTTTGTTCCGACCGCTGTTAACGTAAAGTATCACGCAAAAATTGTGGAAGAAAAATCAATCTTGCGGCAACTGGTGGAAGGCGGTACGGCGATTGCTTATATGGGTTATGAAGGCACCGGCGAAGCGACTGACATCCTGGATAAAGCGGAAAAGAGGATTCTTAACATTTCTAATAGGAGAGGGGGAATCGATTTTTCTTTAATTAAAGATGTGTTGCCAAATACACTCGACCGAATTTCAAAAGCGCTGGATAATAAGGAACCGATTACCGGTTTAGCTACCGGTTTTAAAGATTTGGATTATTTGACAGCAGGAATGCAGCCTGCAGACTTTATCATTCTGGCCGCACGGCCTTCTATGGGAAAAACGGCGCTGGCTCTGAATATTGCACAAAATGTAGCTATTCGCGGTTCAAGAAATGGAGAACCGAAAAAGACGGTTGCCTTTTTCAGCTTTGAAATGAGTGAGGAATTATTGGTGCAGCGTATGCTCTGCGCAGAAGCGGAGGTAGATTCCCAACGGCTGCGTGTAGGGGGCGAAATAAAAGATGAGGAAGATAATTCAAATCTGTGGAACAGGCTATGGATTGCTACTGATCGTCTGGCGGAAGCGCAAATATTTATTGACCATAATTCTGATGCCACGGTTATGAATGTACGTTCTAAAGCTCGGAGGCTTAAGGCGGAAAAGGGGCTTGATTTGATTATCATTGATTATCTTCAGATGATGCGCGGAACAGGACGGAACAATTCGGACAACCGGCAACAGGAGGTGTCGGAAATCTCGCGCGGTCTGAAAGCATTAGCTCGTGAATTGGCCATACCTGTGATAGCATTGTCACAGTTAAGCAGGAATGTGGAATCAAGAACCGTAAAGAGGCCTATACTTTCCGATTTGCGCGAATCAGGTTCGCTGGAACAGGATGCGGATATAGTAATGTTTTTGTATAGGGAGGACTATTACAAAGCTCAAGATGAAGAACATACTTATGTTACGGAACTGAATATAGCCAAGCATCGTAACGGCCCGACGGGAATGGTTCCGCTGTTTTTTCATGAGAAGTACACGAAATTTATTAGCCTTTCCCGGCGACCGGAAGATGGTGGAAGGAAAGATTAAACAGAACAAAAATATGAAAATGTAAAAATTTTAGGAGGTATTGGTTTATGTCAAATGAATGCGTTAAAAAGAATTCTTCTTATGTTTTTCCATCGCTGGATTTACTGAATCCTGTAGAAAAAATTGAAAGTAAACTGTTTGATTCGACTGTGGGGGAACAGCGCCGCAAGTTGGAACAAACCCTGGTAGATTTCCGCATCAGCGCCAAAGTCATCGGTGTGACAAGAGGACCTTCAGTAACACGGTATGAATTGGAGCCTGCTCCTGGTGTAAGGGTAAGTTCTGTCGTAAACCGGGCAGAGGATATTGAGCTGCGGCTGGCGGTGCCAAGTGTCCGAGTGGAGTCGCCCATTCCGGGTAGGGCTGCAGTCGGGATTGAAATACCGAATACTACCAACGAAATGGTCAGCTTTCGGGAGATTGTAGACTGTGTAGATGTCCGCAAGAATCCTTCCAAGCTGTGTGTCGGCCTGGGCAAAGATATTGAGGGCAAGGTAATCACGATCGACCTTGCCAAGATGCACCATCTGCTGGTAGCAGGTACCACCGGCAGCGGTAAGTCTGTCTGCGTGAATACACTGTTAGCCGGTATCATGTACAAGGCCAGACCGGATGAGGTAAAATTAATTCTCGTTGACCCCAAGGTTGTCGAACTGACAAATTTTAATGGGATTCCACATCTGCTGGTGCCTGTGGTTACGGACGCAAAGAAAGCAGCTTCTGCGTTGCATTGGGCTGTAGGGGAAATGGAACGGCGCTATAAATCTTTTGCAGACACCCGGGTAAGGGATATTAAAGCCTATAACGCCCAGGCAGAAGAAAAAATGCCTTATATCGTCATCGTCATTGACGAGATGAGTGACCTGATGATGGTGGCCAAGGCCGATGTGGAAGACGCGATTTTGCATCTGGCCCAGAAAGCCAGGGCCTGCGGTATCCACATGGTGCTGGCGACCCAGCGTCCTTCCGTGGATGTTATTACCGGTATTGTGAAAGCGAACATTCCGTCCCGCATTGCTTTTGCTGTTTCTTCGTTAACGGACTCCCGTACCATCCTGGATATGGGTGGCGCGGAAAAGTTGTTGGGCAAAGGCGACATGCTGTTTTATCCGATTGGCGCAAACAAGCCGTCCCGGGTACAGGGTGCTTTTGTCAGCGATGACGAGCTGAACAAGGTGACGGATTTCATTAAAAAGCAGGCAATTCCGGTTGAAGACAATCCTGAAATTACGAATACGGCCCTGCCCAGCGACAGCCAGAAAGAAACAAAGAATGCTGCCGCAGGTGGGGGGGAAGCCCCGGAAGAAGACGGACAGGACGAGTTGTTGGATGACGCCATCCGGCTGGTGCTGGATTTGGGACAGGCGTCCGCTTCCATGCTGCAGCGCCGTTTCCGTATCGGATTCAAAAGAGCAGCTCGTTTGGTGGAAGTTATGGAGGAACTGGGTATCGTGGAGCCTGCTATTGACAACAAGCCCCGGGAACTACTGATGTCCAGGGAAGAAGTGGAATACAAGTTTTTGCGAAAATAATAACCCATATTTACTGCAATATGATAAAATATTACTATAACAAGATTTTTATAAAATGAAGGTAATGTTGAAAGGGAACGAACTATGTTAGCATTGGGAATTGATCCGGGAACGGCCATTTGCGGTTACGGTGTCGTGGAAATGCAAGGGGGCAGAATGAAGCTGGTATTTTACGGTTCTATACTGACTGATAAAGATTGGCGTCCGGAAGAACGGTTGCTTAAAATCCACCAAGATGTTTCGGACATTATTGAGCATTTCCGTCCAGACTTCATGTCCATAGAAAAACTGTATTTTAACCGTAATGTCAATACAGCAATCCCGGTGTCCCAGGCAAGAGGCGTTTTGCTGTTAGCCGCTGCAAAACAGAAGCTGCCTGATTTGGAATTTACGCCCTTGCAGATCAAAGAAAACGTGACAGGATCAGGTACGGCAGATAAAAAGCAGATTATTTATGTTGTACGGAAGCTGCTGGATATCCGCGAAGATATTAAGCCGGACGATACAGCCGACGCCTTGGCCGCTGCCATTTGCGGTTTAAAACATGCAAGAATCTTCCAATTGCAGACAAAGGGCGGGGCGCGCATCGCAGATATTCTGGAAGCCCAGCGTAATCCTTTGAGTAAAAGATAGATAATGTTTTTTTTAAGGAGTACTGAATATGAATGATTGGGAAAGTTACGTTAAAAAATTGATAAAGAAGATTAACGAAGATGCAGATGCCGTTGTTTTAGGCGTAACTGGTACTAAAAAAGAACGGACAGATACACTCCGAGTTTATATGAATGGCGGCTGTATACTGCAAATACCTTTAAGAGAAACTAAGAAATTCGAGTTTGGGGATTCATATTTTATAAAAAAGGGCAAGTATTATTATCGTTATTTAAATGAGGATGAAATTGATAAGGTGTATGCCATAATAGAACAAATTAAAGAGAATCCATATGCTTGGAAAGATAAAGATAATGAATACTCTTTGCTTGTCGAATATTTGCGTTATATGAGAAGTGCTACGCAAAAGAGATTTAATGAATCCAAAAAAAATGGAGGTTTAAAAGAGCGTAGCGAGCAAATAAAATTTTTTAAGAAACGGTTAACAGGGGAATTCAAAGATTTTCCTTGGGCAATTGTTGATGTCGAATTTCAAACGACAGAAGAAATGAATTATAGTAGCGAGGAATTACAAAAGCGCAAGGCTGAACCAAAAGAAATACATCGAAGTAAACCGGATTTTGTTGCTGTGACTGAAGATGGTTTTATATTAGTAGAATTAAAAACGAATGCTGAAGCGTGCAAGGGAACAGCAGGTTTACAAGATCACAGTAATGATTTAAATAAATTAATAAGAATTAATGAACAAAACCACTATATCGTCGAAGAATTGCAAGATAGATTGCGTTATGTTGATAAATATCAACTGTACAATAGCAATTATGAGAAGGTTATTAAAGATTTGCTAAGCAAGGACAGTAAAGATTTAAAGTTGTATGCCAAGTATCTCTTTTTTTCAAATGAAGCATTTCCAAAAGGAATGATTGAAGAGATTGTAAAAAACCATAACATCAAAAAGGAAGAATATGTAGTTTTATGAATTAAAATGGGGACGTAAATAATCCTGTGGTCGTCTGTTGATTCTATCCATCGTAAGCGATAGAAGGAGTGTTTGTAGTAATTTTTGCATTGTCCGTAATTACGGACAATGCTTTTTTTTTATTCGGTTATAATCTGTAATACAAAGAGTATTGAGTAAAAAAATTATAATACAGTGATAAGTATGACGTAATCAGTGAAAATATTAGCGCCTGGAGGAAAGATTTATGAAAAATACAATACTCAAAAAAATCAGAGAGTCTTTAATTAAATCTGGAATTGCCGAAAAATCGGCCAATAGTGTTAAATTCCCGGAAGCTATCGAAATAGAAAAAACAAAAGATAGGATTGTGATGAAGTTATCAGCTAAGGCTATTGGCATGTGTGAGAATGCAAGAAGCTACTCCAATATGCAAAGCGATGATGCTGCTTTTGAGGGATGGGCATTATTGTTATATGCTCATTATGCTAAGAGCGGGGACTGCAATACTATTGAATTAGATTTAACAAAAGACGCCTATGAACAAATAGAAAACGTTTATAAAAAAACTAAGGGAAAATATACCAATACAA
>JAEEGK010010167.1_pt1 | contig 21751 bp, 13 predicted proteins | sample 8958771 | NCBI WGS metagenome assembly JAEEGK01 (sample SAMN16246547, study PRJNA631951) | gut metagenome | biome: gut microbiome; feature: rumen; material: SC-attached | host: Bos | place: Iran: Karaj | collected 2018-10 | reverse complement strand
TTCTTCTTCTTTTTTTTCTTCTTCTTTCTTTTCTATTTTTCTATGTGAATAAAACCAATCAATTTTAATCTTTAAATCTTTTTCTAATTCATATTCTGTTGATTCAATTTGAGGAATTTCTTCTTTTTTTTCTTCTTCTTTTTCTAATTTTTTTAAGTCTGCCATTTAATTTATATTAAGAATTAAATTATTAATTAAGAATATCATATGAAAAATAATTTATATATCATTTATAATATAATTGGATTATTAAGAATATTTTATACTTAGATTTTTTATTATCTTAATTCTTTGTGAAAATAAATTTCGTTAATTTCATTATTGAATTAATTATGAAAAATAATCAATTTTATTCTGTCTTTTAATTGTTATTAAATAAATAAATTTTTATAATATTTTAATATTATTCTTAATATTTATTCTTTTGGAATTTTTTTAAAAAAATAAAAATAATAAAATTTAATTTTCTCCAAATTCCCATGAAATGATTATAAAAAAATGTTTCAGCTAATCTTTTTATTTCAATTAATCAAAACAATTATTACAAAGGAAATAATAATACCTTTTTATATCAAATATAAAACTTCAGAATGGACTCAATTTAATTATATACAAAAAAATTTATTTTATCAAATTTTTACTAATTTACAAATTGGAAATCCAATACAAGAAGTTCCAGTTGAATTAACTTTATCAAGTTATCTATTTATAATAAGTGGAAGTACAGTTCATAATAGTGTATATAATGAAAGTTTATCAAAAACTTTTCATCAAATAACAATAAAAGATATAAAAAGAAGTCAAGACATTTTTTATTTTAATAATTCAAAAAATAAAGAAGTGGAAGTTAAAGATTTAAAATTTCTTTTATCAACAAATACTTACATTAATACTCTTTCTTCTTTAGGATTAGGTTTTAAATCAAAAAATGAAGAAATTGATGATAATTTTGTAGTTCAATTAAAAAAATTAAATATTATTAATAAATATGTTTGGAGTTTTATTTATGATGATGATGAGAAAGGAAAAATAATAATTGGGAAATATCCACATGAATATAATTCTACATTTAAAGAAAATAATATTAAAACAACTAATGCAGAAGTTGAAAAAAATAAAGTTTTATGGGAATTATTATTTGATGAAATAACATATGATAATTTTGTTACTAATGATTTAGATAGAAAAGGTATTTTTGATATTAATTCTAAATTTATTAAAGGTCCTTCTGCTTTTAGAGACTATTTATTAAAAAATAATTTTGTTGATAATAAAACATGTTTTGAAAATTATGTATCTCCTGGTTATTATTATTTTTATTGTAATGATAATTTTAATGTTAAAAGTTTTAAAAATCTTGTTTTTAAACATAAATATTTAAATAATTCATTTACTTTAACATATGAAGATTTATTTATGAAATTTGAAGATAAATATTATTTACTTATTCTTGTAAAGTCATACCATGCTTTTAATTGGGAATTAGGTCAACCTTTTATTAGGAAATTTAATTTTTTTTTTGATGCAGATAAAAAGTTAATTGGTTATTATTCCGAATTCGATAATAAAGGTAATAATCATTTTATGAAAATATGTCTAATTGTTCTTTTTATATTTATTATAATTGGATTATTTATTTATTCTAAAGATAAACTCAAAAAAAATAGAAAAGTAAGATATAATGAAATTGAAGATATTTATGATTATACTCCTTCAAAAGAGAATAATGATAAAAACGATAAATTATTAAATTAAATATTTTCATTTTATTTAATATTTTATTTAAAAATAAAAACTAAGTTTTTATCCCTTTAAAGTATATATTTAGAAACTCAAAAATAAAAAAAATACTAAAAAAATATAATTTTATAAAATATATATCATAATATAATATCATTAAAAAATGTCATCAGAAATAAAGGAACTAAGAGTGACTCATTTTGATAATGGGAAAAAAATAATGTATCTTGCAAAAGAATTTCTATTATCCTCAGAAGTAATTTATATTTCAGGAACAACAAATTCAGCAGGAACTGCAGCAAGAGCAGCAGAAGGATTAGTTAGATTTGGTTATGTTACTATTGAAAATGTTAAGACTGAAACTATTATTGAAAATGGTAGAAAAAGAACTAGATTTGTTGTTACTATTAAAAAAACTAAAGATTTCGATAAACTTTATAAGGAAAATGAAGAAAAAAAAAAACAAAAAGAAGAAGAAAGAAAAAAAGAAGAAGAAAAAAAAAAAGAAGAAAGTCAAAAATAAAAAAAAAGAAAGGGTTTATTCTTTAAATATTTTATCTTAAAATTTCTTATTCCTTTATTTCAATAAAAAAAATAAAAAAAAAAAAATTTTTTTTTTATAATACCTAAATTAATTTATGAAAAGAAAAATAATATTTTTTAATTTATTTATAAATATAATTTCTGACTAATATTGATTTTTTTAAGATATTATAATACAATTAAAAAGAAAAAATTATTGTGAAACAATTAAAAATTTTCTCTTACTGGAGAAGCACTAACATTTTTTCTATAAGTTTCTTTTTTATTTTCATTAGAATTAATTAACCTAGGAATAATATTTATAGGTCTATTTGCAGTTTTTTTTCCTATAATAACCATACCTCCAAAATTTTTATATTTATCCATATAATTAGACCCAGAAAAAATATTAAGTAATCTATCATCATTCATTGATATAACTCCTTCTTTAGAAAATTTATGTGAAGTAATTAAAAGAGAAATTTTATTATCAATTAAAAATTTATTTAATCTTTTTTTACCATATTTAACAATAAAACCTTTTCCTTCTTTATCTCTTTCTTTATTTGGTTCTATATTATCAATTTCTTCACTGAATTCACTATATAATAAATCAAGAATAATTTGTTGTTCTTTATTAATAACATTTTGTTCTATATGAATTGGTCTTTTAATATTTTCAATATCTTCTAAAGAAGAAATCACAGAACCAATTCCACCATGAATACATAATATAGTATTATCAACTAAAATACCAAAAGGTAATAAATCAAAAACTTGATTAATAAAATAAAATAAACTTTTATTTTGTGTTACATCATCATCTAATCTTTCTTTACATTCTTGACCTAAACCACTATTAATATTTACTTTAATATCTTCATGATGTCCTCTTATTAAATAAATAAAATGAGGGTATTTAACTTTTAAAGCAAATAATAATAAAATATTTTCAAGGGAATAATAACATCTATCACAAAAATCTCCTAAAAATATATATTGCATAACATTAATATCTCCCATTTGATTATCATCACTTGGGTTTCCAAATGATTCAAAAAATCTCATTAAATCATTATAATCACCATATATATTACCAAATATTTTACATGGAGAACGAATTCTAATTAAACTTTTTTCTTTTTCTAAAATAGGTCTAACTTCCAATATTAAAGCATATATTTCTTTTAATTGAAAAGGAAGTGATTTATGTACTTCATCCATTTTACTATTATCAAACCATTCAAAAGGTCTTAATAAAGTATCTATAAATTTATTTATTAAATCAATATTAAAAGAAGGTTTACTTTGCATAAGTAAATTATTATTATATTCTCCAATTCTTTTATTTTCTTCTTGTAATTCATCAATATTAACTTTTTTAAAGACTGAAGTCATATCTTCATCTTCATTTTCTTCAGAATCTTGATTAACTATTCCACCTGCTCCAATAACAACATCATAACTTAATTTAAATTTTGATTTTTTAATAGGTTTATTATTAGTATTTGTAATTTTAGTAATTTTATTATTAACTTCAATTGATTTACTTAAAGGTGAATTTTGGAATAAATCTTCTATAGATATTTTACTAAGTTCTCCAATAGGTTGAGTTTGATTTTTATCATTAAATCCTCCATATAAATAAATAAATTTATCCAAAATAAAAGAACTATGTCTATTCATACCAACACCTGGAAAATCAAAAATATCATTTTTACTAGTATCAAATACTTGAATAGGTAATATTCCATTATGATTTTTATTACTTCTTCCTCCTATAATTATCATTAAATTTCCATAAAAAGAAACAGAATGATTATATCTAGGTCTAAGTAATTCATTATCACTAATCGGAACTCTAGTCCAACTATAAGAATTATCTCTTTTTTTAGATAAATACCAAATATCATTTAAAGGATTTTCATTAGAATCTCTTCCTCCAAATAACAATAACATTTCCTTTGAATTTCCTTTATCACAAAAACCACAAGTTTGATATAATCTCGGAGAAGGAGCAACATTATTTTTAAAATCTAATTTAATCCAATGAGGTGAATTATTAATATCAATAATCCAAACATCATTTAATAAATGAAGATTACAAGATCCTCCAAATAAGATAAAATAAGGATTCATATAATTTATAGTATGACCATATCTTTTTCCAGGTCCATTTCCAGAATAATCAATTTTTTTCCAAAAACCATATTCTTCATTATCATTTCTTAATTCAAAAAGCCATAACTCATCATCAGCTAAACCTTGTCCACCAACACTTCCTCCATGAATTACCATTTGATTATTATTATTAGAACATGCAGCATGAGCTGCTCTTTCTTTGGGAATATTATTATTATCTTCAATAATAATTTTACTCCAAATTAGAGTCATTAAATTAAATAAGAAAATTTCATTTGAAAATTTAAAATTTTTAACATCTCCAACTGCTCCTCCGAATAATAATAATTTTACTGGAGTTATACTTACTAATGATTGACCGAAACGAGGTAAAGGACGATTTCCACTTGTTTCTGTTTTTTTTGGTGTTATACTATTTTCCAATAATGGATTTGGCTTATCGTTTGCTGAATTATTATGAAAGTTTTGATAAGGAGACATACGGGAATTCTCTGATATTTGGTTTGTGTATGGTTCTTGGTTGTTTAATGTGTTCTGAAATGAATTTGAGGAATGTGCTGTTGTTATTATATTTTTACGAAATATTGGAGGTATTGTTTTAGGCTTTGGAGATCTTTGGTTTTTTCCTTTATTAAATTTTGAATTTTTTAAATTTTGGTTATGAGACATTTTTTTTTTTATTTTTTTTCTTTTTATTGGAAAAGGTTTTTATATTATTTATTTAAATAAAAGTTTTTAAATAATATGTTAATTTATTTATTTTTTTTTCTTTTTGACCAAAAAATAATAGATTAAATATTTGCTTTTTTCTAAAAAACAAACTTTTCAATATCATTAAAAATAGTTGCTTTATTATAACTAATCGCTGCAGTCATAATATCTAAATATTTATCACTATTTAAAGCATCAATATCTTTCATTTGTTTATTTTTAAAATTATAAGCATTACCAAAGCAATTATAAACATCCCCAAAATAATCTTTTCCCATAATAACATTTCTAAAAATAAATAATTTCTTACAAATATCTTGAACAACATTTTTATCTAAATTTTCTTCTTTAATAATATTATCATTATCATATTTACATAAATCTTTAACATTACCATCATCATCATATTTACAAACATAACCTGAAATAAAATCATTATTTTCATATTTCCCAAAGAAACATTCTTCTAAACTTGAAGAATAAAATAGTGAATTTTCTCCTTCTCTTTCACCTTTATTATTTAAATAACCATGATAAACATAATAGTCATCTTCTTCTTTAGATAAAAAAGTTCCTTTATTATAAATATTATTATTAAAAAGACCAATAAAAGCTGAAAAATTCGAATTATCAAAATCTGAAAATGGTTTTTTTTTGTTTGATTCACTTATCCATAAATTTATTCCTCTATTATTTCTTTTATCGTTTTTCCATAAACCAAAATAAAATTCTTGATTTCTTATTCCATTTTTTATTTCTGGTTTAAATTCATAAAAACCATGTTTATCTCTTTGATCTTCAGAATAATAACCGAAATATGAATCTCCATTTGAATAATTATTTATACAATATCCTTCTCTTTCGAATAATTCATTTAATATTCCTAAAAATTTATTATTTATTTTTCCACAATACATATTTGAATTTTCGTCATCTCCTTCCCATTTTTTTATTATCACATTTTCTTCTCGGTATTCTAAATTTTTTTCTATGTCACGAGTTATTAATATTTTGTCAAAATGGATTTTTTCAGATTTATTTGGACTTGAAGCAGTTTTTACCGACATTATATATTTTTTTATTTTTATTTATTTTTATTTTATTTTTTTTAAAAATAAAAAACATTATATATTCAATTAATTATGACAATCTTTTTAAAATATGTATTAATGAAATTACAGAATTTTCACCTTCTTCTTTTTATTTTTTATTATTAAAATATTTCATAAATTAATAAAGAAAATATATTTAATGATTATATTAAATTTAAATTTTGAGAAGTTATACAAAAAAAAATAATAAATTAAAAAAATATAACATGATACTCAAAATTTTTTGATTCATTCAGTGAATTTGATAACATAAAAAAAAGTTCATTTTTATTTGTTAATATTTTTATATTTTATTATTTGATTTGCAAGAATTTTATTATTTAATTTAAATTTTTAATTTATATATATAATTAATTGATATACATATTTAATAAATTAATCAAAATCCATATTATCATCATAATATATTTTATCCTTGTTTGCATAAGCACCTTCTTCATAAGTTCTTATTCTTGCATATTTTAATTCTCTTTCAATAATATCATCTAAATGTGCAATTTTCGCTTTTAAAACTTCTTTAGCATCTAAAAAAGAATATTTATTTTTTTTAATTTCTTCCATTAAATATTGTTCTTTATTTAACTTAGTATTAACTTGTTCTTTTAAATTATTTCTTTTAAGAATTAAATTAGGATCAATAACAATTCCTTTTTCTTTTTTTTCTTTTTCTTTTTGATCAAAATTATTTATTTTAGTAGTTAAATCATCAACAATACTTTGTAATTCTTTTATTTTATTTTGATTATTTGCTAAAACCTCTTCTTCTCCTTCACATAAAATTTTTCCCATAATTGGATCATTTCCAATTATTCTATAAAAAGGTTCTCTTAATTCATTATAAGTTTTATCTCTGGTTTGATCTTTAAAATAAACATCTAAATATAAATTTAATTGAAGCTTTTTTTCTTCTAATTTTTTTCTTTCTTTTTCAAACATATCAATTCTTTCATTTACTTCTTGTAAAGTTAAATTAGATTTTTTATTTTTTAAATCAATAACATCTTGAATATTATTTTTAAAATTTTGAATAATTTTATTATTATTTTTTATTTTTTCTTCATAAGTAGTAACTAAAGGAAGCATATCTTCATGAACTTTGTAATTAAATTTTAATTCTTGATTTGCATTTTTTAATAATTCATATCTGTTTTTAATTATATTTATTTTAGCCATTAAATTTTCTATTTCTTTATATTGTTTTTCATATTCATTTTTAATTTGTCTTTGAATTGCAATTTGTCCATTTAAAACAGCTAATTTTTTTTGAAGCATTTCAACACCTTGATTAGATTGAGATAATAAATCTATTTCAATATGTATTTCATCATAATTTTGTACTTTAGCTAAATTTTTCCTTAAAAAATTATTTTCTTCTTCAAGCTCTTTTAAGCTTTTTTTCACTTCTTCTTTTTCTCTTGCAGCATGTTTAACTTGATTATTAGTTTCATCATATTTTTTTTGCATTTTCTCCATATCAATTTGTTTTTCTTCATTTAAAGCAACAACTGTTTTAAATTTCTCAGAAATTTTTTTTTCATCTTTTTCAAAAGGATCATAATAACAATCTTCAATTTCTTTATTATCTTCATATATTTTTGTATCTAAAGTTTGGCTTTTACAATATATTTTAAAATAACAATGTCCAGTTTCTTCTTTTTTAATTTCTGGATTTATTAATATTTTATCACTTTCAACATATTTAGATTTTCTTATTTTTTCAATCCATTCTGGAGTCATTAATATATCTGAACTACCTATTAATGTTGAATTATTAAATAATATTCTTGGTGGAATTTTATTCGATGATTTTTGCTCTTTTGTTATTGAATTTACATTATTAAAATTAAATAAACCTACTCGAAAAACTAATTTATTTCCTAGTTGAACGTTATTAAATTCAAAATAATTTTTATGGAATTCTGGAAATTCTGTTGAATAATCTATTTCTGTTCTAAATTTTTGTGTTCTTGTTAATTTTGAAGGAAATTCTGTTTCATCTAGTTGTACTAATATAAAATAATTTCCCTTTTTTTTCACATCTAATCTAGTTATTTCAAATGATAATTTTGACATTATTATGATTGTTTTATTTTAATATTTAAAATATTTAATTTATAAAAATATAAATAAATGACATTAAAAATTGAATTATTATATTATATTATATTATCATTTTAAAAAAGTGTATCATACATCTATTCCTTTTATTCTTTTTTTTTATACAATATAAAATATTATATTTTATATAAAAATAAAAATTATGAATACAAAGTATGTTCCTTTAGTAGAACAAAAAAAGAGTTTTGAAAATGAGAATTTTGATGAAGAGTATAAAGAATATTTTGAAAAAATGGATAAACAATATGAACAATATTATAATTTCAACACAAGGAAAAAATTAAATAATTTAAATGATATAATAGCTTCATCAAAATCACTATTTGATAATTTTGATGAAAATATTAAATCAAAAGAAAATTTAATGTTACAAATGGCTTATGGAACAATAATAAATAAAGCTCTTGAAGGAAATAAAATATTAATATTTAGATTTACAATAGATAATTCATTTTCCTTTCCTCAATTAATGAGTATAATTCAATCAATGAATTATTCAAAAGAATTAATTTTAACAATTAAAGATGAAAATGTAATTAATGAATCTCAATTTTCATTTTTAATGGATGAAGCTAAAAAGAAAAAGAATATTGTTTCAATAACTAATTATTTTAATAATAATTATTTTGGTATTGCTACTGTAGCAAAAAAATTTACATTATGTGTTAAAAGTAAAAATAATCAAAGTTTTGTTAAATTTTTAAATATTTTGTATTCTGATTATAAAGAAGTAATTGATAATATATTTTTTAATTTTGAAGATTTTGATGAAAGCTTTAATAACTTAGAATGTGTTTATAAAGTTAAAAAATCTGAATTAAGTTTATCTTTTGTAAATGAAAAAATGAAAGAATATGAAGAATGTTTATTATATTTATCAAATAAAATTCAAACAGATAATTTAAAGTTATTATTATTTAAAATTCCAGAATTTAAAAATGTTAATGATTTCTTAGGTAAAATTCATCCAAGTTATCTTTGGTTAATACCTTATCAAGATGTTGATCAAAAATATTCAGATGATTTATTAAATAATATAGGACAAAATTTACATATGATTAATTTAAATACTATTAATATTTCTGGTTTTTCAAAAGAAAAATTAAGACAATTTTTAAATAACCAAAAAGACTTAATTGACTTAAGAATTACTGGAAATTTATCTGAAGAAGATATGGAAGAAGTATTAAAATGTTATATTGAGAATGAAAATAATAATTATGCAATTAAAAAAATTTCTTTAAATGGTCCTATTAATATGAGTGAACATTGGAAAGATTTAATTTGTGATTTTTTAAAATTAAAAAAAATAGAAGCTTTTCATATTGATTGTTTCTTTAATGGAAGAGAATATATGAAAGATATTGCTGAAGCTTTTTATTTAAATAATACTTTAAAATCATTTGCAGTTAGAAATAGTGTTAGAGGACTTAGAGATGAATTTGTTGATGTTTTAAAAGAAGTTCTTTATACAAAACCAATCCAAAGAAAAGAAGTATTTAATAAAATTAGATTATATAAACTTCTTTAATAAAAAACAATTAAAAAAATATAAAATTTATTTCATAAAAATAATTTTAAATGATTTATTAAAAAAAATTAAAAAATATTTGAATTTTCTAAAAAATGGAACACAAAATATAAATTTTAATTAAATTATAATGATTTCAACGAACATATGTATTCAAATATGTCATTATTAAATTTTCAGGGTTCGTCAAATCAAAATAATATATTATCTTCATTTTGGAACTAGATTTTCAGCAAAGATTTGGTTAAAAACAGCTAGAAAAGTGTACATTTTGAAAATAAATATTTTATTGATTGTTTTCTTATTTGATTATTTCATGATATTGGACATGGCACTTTTAGTCTTTTTTAATAACGTTTTAAATTCATTAATTTTAGGAAATGGACAATTAAGTAGAAGATTATTTAAAATATTTCATTGATGAAAATTATATTCATGGAATTGATTCTTTGGAATATTAAAAGTAATTATTCCTTTAATTATAGGAGATTAAAGAGTTAAAACTGGACATAATTGATTTATTAAATTGTTGCTAATATAAATAATTCTATTGATAAAATATTTTTTTAAATCACAAAGGAGATAGAATAAAAAATAATATGGAAAATCAGTAAAATATAAATTATTTACTTTATATATATGTAAAATAATTATAATATTTTTTAATTTTATCAAAATACATTTATTTATTATATTCTTTTTAAATTTATAAAATTATTAAATGAAATTATTTCAAATAAGTTTAATATTTCAAATATATATAAAATATTCTTTTCAAGTCCAATTAAAAGTCTCTTATAAAAAATATAATAATAAAAATGAAAATAACATTATTCCCAAATTCAGAAATTTATTCAAAGAATCAACATTAAATTTAAAAGAATTAGAATTATTAACAATTCCTTTATGTTTAGGTTCTTCAAATTTATGTTATGATTTCGTTATTGATACAGGTTCATATTTATTTTGGATAAACGAAAAATTTTATTCTTCTTCTTCATCATCATCTTTTATTGAAGGTAAAGATAAAATATCATTTAATTATTCAACAGGAACTATTAATGGAATAATATCAAAAGATGTATTTTCATTTAAAGATAATTCCAACATTAAAATATTATTTCCTATTATAATTGCAAAAACAGAAAATTTAAATGATAACATTAATGGTATTTTAGGATTAAGTAAAGATTATGATTATTTCTTATTAAGTAAAAATAATGTTGCTAAAAGATTTATGTTAATTGAAGAGTTATATATTAAAAATATTATTAAACAAAAAATATTTGAATATAAACCTATAAACTTACAAAAAGGAATTTTAAACTTTGGAGAAACAGAATACAATTTAAATAAATATAAAAAATGTACAAGAACAACATCAACAAAAAAATATACAAGTTCAGATTTAATTTTTTTTAAGTATTTATGGACTTGTAAATTATTTGATATAACTAATGAAAATGATATTTCAATATATGGTTTATTAAATTTAACAATGTTAGACTTTAATATTCAAATAGTATTTGATTCAGCAGCAAATGTTGTTTTATTATCAAAAGAAATATATTATTATATCATTGAAAGTTATAAAAAAGAATCAAAAAATAATTGTGAACAATTTAAAGACACTGGAATGTTTAATTGTAATAAAGAATTTGATATAAAAAAATTACCTAAATTTTATATTAAATTAGAAACTTTTAAATTAGAAATTTCTCCTGAAGATGTTTTTATTTTTATAGGATCTGAAGAGAATATTAATATGTATTTATTAAGAATTTTACCTAAAAGAGAAGGATATTCTTGGATTGTTGGGAATATTATTTTAAAAAAATATCAAATTGCTTATAATTATGATGATAAAGCAATTTATTTTTATGAAGGAAATTTAATCTTATTCTCAAAATTCTATTTACTATTTTTAATTATTTGTCCTTTTATTATATTATATTTTTTAAAATTAAATCAAAAAAAGAAAGCAAGAACATTAGAAATAGAAAATTCTCAAGAAATGAAATTAATATAAAACAGTGTATTTAATTTAAAAAAAAACAAAATAAAATATAATTTTTAATTTAATTATTATTCAATTAAAAAATATATGGAAGAAAACAATTACGTAATCTCCGAAAACGATGAAATAATGTTAAATTTAGATGATAATATAAATGTATTTTTAAAAGTCCGTAAACCTGCAATGGAAGATAAAGTATATTATGAATTAGATGAAAATAAAAATATATTTACATTATATGATCAATTATTGAAAAGTCCATCAGGTAAATCAAAATTATATGAAATGGACAAAATATTTACAAACTCTCATGAAAATTCATATATTTATGAAGAAATATGTAGAAATTGTATAAAAGAAAGCTTAGAAGGAAATAATTTTTGTTTTATTTCTTATGGTGAAACAACTACTGATAAAATGAATATATTATATGGAAATATTGAAAATTGTTATTCTAATATTAATACTAGAGGAATTTTTCCAAGGTTATTAGAACAATATATTAAGACTATATCTTCTAAAGAAGAATATAAAAATAATTATTCTTTAAATTTATCTTCTATGTGTATTAATGGAGGAAAAGTCATTGATTTAAGTCAATTTATGGGAAAAGATATTGGAGATTTAGATGAAACTATTATTTATAATTCTGGTTTTAATATTGATAATAATAAAGAAATCTTAAATTCAATTAAAAAAATTCCCACTGAAAATGTTGAGGAAGTCTTATTTTTTTTAAACAAAGTTTTCACATTTTTTGAAAAAATAGAATTTGAATCAAAATACCATTTATTTACTTTTTCTCATTTTATTTTTAATATATATATAACTGATAATAATGGAGAAAATATTTCAAATTTAGTGTTTGTGATATTAAATGGAAGTGAACAATTAAGTATTTTGAGAAAATTAGAAAAAAAAGAAGATCCAAAGAAAAAAAATTTTTTAAATCAAAATTTAAATCAAAGTCCAAATAAAAAATATGTAGAAATGTCAAAAAATGCAGTAATGACACAATATACTTATAATTACATAATAAATTATATTAATAGAAATAGAGATTTAAATAAATTAAGTGAAGAACAAATTAAAGAAGAAGAAGAAGATAAAACAATGCCAAAGTTAATAATATTATTATATAATATTTGCTTTGGACCTCAAGTCAAAAAAATGAAATTTAGAATTATCGGGAGTATAATTCCAAATACTGGTTTTTACATTAATGTAAAAGACACACTTGATTTTTTATTTAGATGTAAAAGTATTGTAAGAAAAAAAAAACAAATTGAAGGTAATAAACAACAATCAGCAAAAAAAGAAATGGAAATACATGAAAAAAAAGATGATATAATATTTGATTTAGAAAATAAAATAAAAATCCAATCAACAAATATAGAAGATTTAAATAAAAAATTAAATGAAAAAGATAATAAATTAAGAGAAATAGAATTAACATATAAAAAGCAAGTAGAAATATTAAAGAAAAAATTTAATTTTAATGGTGATATAAATATATTATTATCAGGTAATGAATATACTAAAGAAGCAAGATTTGCAAGAAATATAAGAGAAGCAACTGAAAATGTTAGAATATATCATAAAAAAATAATTGAATTAGAAGAAAAATTAAAATTAGCAAATGAGAAAATTAAAAAAATAATGAAAGAAAAAGAAATTATAGAAAATGATAAAACTATGGTTACTTATTATCAAAATTTAAAATTAAATAAAGAAAATCATGAACACGAAACTAAATTAAAAAATGAATATTCTGAAAGAATTGATAAAGCAGAAAATCAATTAAATAAAGCTAATAAAATAATAAATGAATTAAAATTGGAACTTGAAAAAAAAAATAAGATATTAATGAATCTACCTTCTACTCTTCAAAATAATATGAAAGATACTTTCAATAAAAAAAATATTAAAGAAGAAAATAAGAAATTATATGATGGAAAATTAAAGAAAAAAATTTCTGAAATTGAAGAACAAAATTCAAAAGAAATAAAGAATTTAACTGATAAATATGAAAATTTACTTCAACAAAAAGACTTAACAATTAAAGGAAATAATAACGCATATGATGCATTACAATTAAATTATAATATGGAAGTTAAAAACTATAATGAAGAATTAGTAAGATTAGATGAAATATTAATGAATATGATAACAACATATAAGAGTTTATTTCATTTTAAAAATGGTTCAATTCCAAATTTAGTTACAATGACTAATTTAAAAAATGAATTTGATAAAGTAGTTTCTTCAGTTGAAAGTAATATAAATAATTTAACTTATCCTCTTTTATTTAGAGGATTGCTTCAATTAAATAAAGTAGGAATTCATAATACTGATTTATTAAGTAAAAAACAATTAAAAAGACCAAAAACTTCTTATTCAACAAGAGTGAATAATTTAAATAATGAAAGCACAAAAAATATATTAAATAAAAATAAAAGTAATAATCATATAAACTTTAATAAAGATAATATTATTCCTCCTTCTCAAGAAAAAATTAAACAATTTTTTGATAAAGAAACTGAAGATAAAAAAGTATTATTTTCAAAAGAAAAATTAGATAAAATGGAAAAAGAAGATATTATTAATCATTGTTTAAATTTAAATAAAAAGGTAAATGAAATTGAAAATTATTTTGAAAAATATACACTATATAAAAAAGGTTATGATGTGAAAGAATTTGAATATAATGAAAAACATGTTGAAAATTTATATGAAAAAATAAGAAGATTAAATAAAAACATTGATGAACAAGTTGATATTAATAATAAAAATAAAATTATCATTGAATCTCAAAATAGAAGTATAACAAATTTAAAAAATGAAAATTTATTATTAAGAAATCAATTAGAAGGAAAAGAAATAAATGATAAAATATCATTTCCAATATTAAATAATTCAGTAAAAAATATTTTAACAACTCATAATTTATTTAATACAAAAGTAAAAACAACAAATAATAATAACTTAGGATATACTACAACAAATGAAAATTCTAAATTACATGAAATTTATAGAATATCAAGTAATCCAAATAGAGTAACAACTACTGTTTCAAATAAAAATACATTTCAACAAATTACAAGTTATAGTTCTAAAGCAATGAATATCCCAGGAAAAAAAAATAAAATGAAAAGACCTGTTTCTGCAACAAATATAAAGAACAATTAATTTTTTAAATAAATTTATACATATAATAAATTAATTTGCTTTTTTTTATTAAAAATTATTTAAAAAAATTTTTTTTTAAATTTTTTTGTTTAAAAATTATTTCTTTTAACCTAATTTTTTTCTTATTTTTTTTAAATATTTATCTTTATAATTACTAATAATTCCTTTTGAATAACATACATTTATTAACTTATTGAATTTAAAATACTTTTATCACTCTTTTCAGTTAATAAGTTTATAATAATAAGAAAATATTTAATTTTTCTTCTTTTTCCTTTTTTTGTTTTTTTCTTTTAAGAATGAAAAAAGCATCAAAGAATATATAATACTTCTTTTAAAAAGAATTTGTTTCAATTTTATTTTTGACTAGGTGATACATATGTTATTGTTTTATAATATAATTAAGGAATTTTAGATAATTCTTCAATTTGTTCATGTAAATTATTCTATTTTTTTATTTTTAGTTTTATTATTTTTTTTATAAAAGTAAATAACATTAAATTATGCATTCCTACCATTCTTCATCTCAAAATCATAATAATTACAAGAATAAAAATATGTCAATTAAGTCATTTAGGCAAAATCATATAAATTCATTAAAATCTCGTTTTAATTATGAATTAATGTATGAAGCATTTTATGTAGCAAATTTATTTTATGATATGAATGAAACTTCCAAGCATAAAAATGATAAATGTTTTTATATAATAAGTAATTCATGGTTTGAAAAATGGAAAAAATATGTTAATTTTGATAAATATATGTATTTTCATTCAAAATATTTATCAATAAATTCTTTACCTATAAGACCTCCTGAAGCTCCTTCAAAAGAAATTTTTGATAAATTAAAAAAAAATCCCAAAATTAAAGAAAATTTAAATAAATATTTTAATTCTCTTTTTTTAACTGATAATAGTGATAATTATCCAGGGAGTATCACAAATAAATTTTTACTTTATGATAAAAAATCATCTTATTATAATTTTGAAAATAGAGAAAGTAATTATAATTATAATATAGATGAAAAATATATATATGGAAGAGATTATTTAGTAGTAACAAGAGATATATGGAAATTTTTTCAATATATTTACGGTGGAAAAGAAATAAGACGATATAATTTAAATAGAGAATTATTTACTCAACAACCAATAAATATTTCTTCATATCAAAACAATTTAAAAAATTCAAATCCTCAAATTTTAGAAATATTAGTAGAAGCTAAATTAAAAACTTTAAATATAATAATAATAAGAAGTAATTTTAAATTAGATTCAAGAAATCAAAAAATAATCCCATTTACAGTTGATTCACCAAGATATTTATATGTATCACATAAATTTTCAATTAGAAAAATAAAAGAAAAAATAAAAGAAATGATATCAAATTTTAAAGGAAAAAACTCAGATGAATTAAGATTATGGATTTTAAAAGATAAAACATATCAACATTTTGTAGATGATTTAAATAAAGATTTTAAAAATAATATATATTTAGAATTGAAATTTCCTGGTGTTTCATTAGATATTTTCGGTCAAAATACTAAAATAGAAGATTTAGGAGATTCTATTTTAAATAATGTTATTATTGTTGTTGAATCTAAAATTAATATGGGTTTAAAAGGAGATGAAAGATATATTTTTAAAAAAGAAAGTCTTGAAGATAGAAGTGAACATTTTAAAGATTATGTTATTAAAATAAGAGATGGAAAAAATTTAAATGATGATAATATAATTGAATATAAAAAAACTCTTTATGAACATATTAAATTTAAAAATGTCCCGAGTGGTTATTCTAAAGATAATTTCCTTATTAAAAATTATTTTACTCAAAAATATCAATTAGATAAAATTTCAAAAATGATTGATGAAGATGTGAATAGTTTCATTGAAAAAATATCAGATTATAATAATGAAAAAAATTCTAAATTAAAAGATTTATTTGTAAATGAAGTATATACTTTAAAAGAAAATATGGATTTAATTATTGATGAAACTGAATTGATTACAAATGTTGAAGGAATAAATTCTAATTTATTTCATAAAGAGAAAAAACAAAAAAAAGATATGATTACAAAAAAAAGAAAAAGAAAACAATCTGAGGAAGAAAATGAGAAAATTACAATCAAGAAAAAGAAAGAAGAAAATAAAGAATTAAATATAAATGAAGAAAATAATATTAGTTCCAAAGAAATAAAAAGTAATGAAATAGATGAGCAAAATAAAGAAATTGAAGACTATGAAAATATGAATGAAGAAGAAAATCAATTTTGTAGTTATTGTGAAAAGGAGTTAGAACAAGATTTTGTAATTTGTGATAAATGTGGTAAAGCTAAATACTGCAATATTATATGTAAGAATAAAGATAATAGATTTCATATCAAAACTTGTAATAATGATGTTAATAATTTTATTTAAGTTTAAATGTAATTATTAGCCTTTTTAGAATACTAAAAAGGAATTTAATTTTTAATATATATAATATATATAATAAGCATTGAGATGGGATAATGAGTATAAATTTTAATATTTGGAATATTCATTCATTTGGTATAAAGAGAGAAAAGAATAAAAAATATTTTTTTCAATTATTTCATTTAAGAAAGAAAAATTTAAATAAATATAAAAATAATAACAAAAATTTAGAAATTAAATATTAATAAACTTAATATTCAATCATTAATTTCATCATTTATATCATGTCAAAATTTATTTAATTATTTTGAATTGTTTAGTGTTAAATTAAATTCAATTTTTTTATGATAATAATTATGTTTTTGTTTAATCCTATTTATTGAATTAATCCTTGTAATTCCTTTTATATAAATTTTTATTTAAAATCTCTATCATATTTTTCTATTCTTGATATCTAATTTATATAAGTTTTAATTTTTAAATTCCCCTTTTTTTCATGAAAATATTTTTAAATAAAACTTTATTAATATCTTTATTCAATTTTTTGATAAAAATCAATTTTTTAATGATAATTTACATTAAATGCTTCAATTTATGATTTATTCGTTTATTGTTTTGCCCTCAAAATTTATTTTTTTGAAAAAACAGAAAAGGAACATAAAATATTTTATTTAAATAAAAATAATATAATTTTTATTTATTAAAGTTTATATTTTTTTTATTCATAAAAATTACTTTATTTATTTACGTAAAGTTACTTTTTAAAAAAGTATAAAAAAATAATTATTTTTTAAACTCTTTTAAGCTATATTGTTAATACCCAAAGTTTTCATATATAATATTTTTTAGAAATTAAATAATTACCATTTTTATAAGATTTAGCTAATTTCAATTTTATTCATTTTATATTAATTATATATATTTTAAAAGATATCTTTAGATTTTTAGGTGAATCATATACAATTAAAAGAATTTTTAAAATGATTTGTTTAAATCTTCTCTTTCTCTTTTTCTGAGAAAACATTCATCAATATTCATACTTTCATTTAAAGAACTATTTATTTCATTATCAATACCCATTTGAAAAGGATTAAAAAAATTTTTATTTTTATTATCTAAATGAATGTAATCAATCCCAGAAAATTCAAGAAGATTTACTGCAGTTGTTTTAAATTTTTTTTTATAAGTTTCAACTTTTTTTAAATTTAAAATAATTTCATCTAATAATAAAGCATTCTTAGGAAGATTATAATTTGTTTCTAAATCTTTTCTGTTTCCATTAATAAATATTTTTAGATAAAATTCAGATAATGGCATTTCAAATAAATCTAAATACATAGAATAATTTTTTTTAATTTCACTTAAAATATCTTTTAATAAATGTTTATTATGTTCTTTATCATGTTTAGTATAATTTTTTTGTATATCCAATTTAAGTATTTCTTCCATAGTCATATTAAATTGTTTTTTTAAAGTATTTTTTGATATTTTTTGTTTATCATGATAATTAATCCAAATAAATTCTCTCTCTACATTTTCAAATAACATTTTAATAAAACCATTAAAAAATAAAATAATAAAATTAAAGAATTTATTTTTTATACTGCTTCTAATATTATCCAAATCGAATTCATTATGTTTCCTTTTTCTTTTGTAATTTCTTTTTTTTTCTATATTAATATTAGTTTCGGTTTTTTCATTTTCAATCAAATAATTAGGAGTTTCATTTAAATTTTCTTCATTAAATATAATATTTCCATTTGTATCTCTTTCATCTAATATTCCGTTAGTAGATAAATAAGTTTGTGAAGTTGAAGGAACATAATTTTTTTTTTCTTTGATTGTTCCATCATAAATCTGATTTATATTTTGATCTTCTTTAGAACTTTCAATTTTATTTGAAAGATTTTGTTTGGTCTTTGAAACTTTAAAATATTCTGTTTTTTTTTTTGTCGACATTTATTTATAATAATTATTAGATTTTAATTGTAAATCATTAAAAATGAGGTATATAAAATAGTGATCTAATCAATTTATTAATTTATACAAAAAATATTTTATTAAATTTTTCATTGTTTCGGAAATAGGGACGTAAATTAAATATAATTTTATAATCAAATTTAACTAAAAAATATATAAAATTCAAATTAATATTTAAATACAATTAATTATTTAAATATTATAAATATGGAAAGATTACCAAGAAATAATAGAAATGTAGGTTTTTTTAGTAATGTATCAGATAGAAAATGTCCTATTTGTTTTAATATATGTTCTCAACCTGTAAAATGTTTAAGTTGCAGAACAGAATTTTGTTTAAGATGTTCAAAAAATTTTGATAAATGTCCTTTATGTGATTATTATCCTTTTAAAGTTATGAATAAATCAAAATTCAATAAAGTTATGACTGCACTTGCTTTATTAAAAATGCAAAGAATTGCTAAAGAAAAAAGAGATTTAATTGAATATGATTGTTTTTGTTCTTTATGTATTCATAAATGTAGTAAAAATGAATTTTTAGAACATATATTAAGTAAACATAAAGATTTTGCTATTGATGTTTTTAATAGACAATGTAAAAGTGATGAAAAACAAAAATTATTAACACAAATGTTTAATCAGTTAGTTAAAAATTAATATTTTTCAATATTATTAATTAATTGAATATTAGTTTTTTTGAAAATTAAAAAGTCTGTTTTTTAAGAAATATATTTATTATTTTATTTAAAATAATGTTTCTCTAATGATTTGATTTAGATATTAATGAAAGAATTATAATCTAATATTTATTTATTATAATGTTATATTTTTTTCTGTTTCAAATTTAAAGGTTTAAATTTTTCTTTTATTTCATTTGATTATATTAATATTATTTATTTTTAATCGATAATATGAAATTGAATTAAAAAATAAATTTTTAATTTTAAATTATTTAATTTAATTTATAATATATAATAATAATTTAAAAAATTTATTTTGATATATTTATAAATTAAATAATAAAATTAAATTTTTATAACTTATTAAATAACATAACATTTGAATTCTATTAAAAATAATTATTTTTTTTTATTAAAGGAATTTACAGCCATATATTATAAAAAAATGTCAGAATCAGAAGACAATAATGACTCCGAGTCTAATAATGAATTAATTTCCCGAAGTGAGACCAATCTAATTAATATTAGATATGAATTAGCTAGATATTTTCAAAGACATATAGAAGAATGTGAAGATCTCATTGTACCTGAAACTAATAACAATCCAAATTTTATGCATGAAAAAGACATGAAATATAATTTGTATCCGTTTTATATAAACTGGAAAAAATTGGAAGCAAATGAAAATAATTATTATGATATGTTTGTTCATTATGGATACTTTGGAGTTTCAGTTTATTCATCTTTTAGGGATATATATCCAAATATAACAAAAACGAATATAATATATTTATTTAGTTCTTTTTGTTATGATTTTCTTGTTAATGAAAATCAAGAACAAGAAAAAAATGAAAAAGAACTTACTTCATTTTTAACTCAATTACCTGAAAATAAAATAATTTATAAATTAATTAAAAAAAAAAATTATAATGTTTAAAGAAATACCTATATATCTTTTAATTTTAAAAATATATGAGATATATTTTCTTTATAAAGTTCAAGAATCAAAATTACTTGAATTATTAAAATATCAATATTTATTAATCAGTTATATGACTGATGAAGAATATAAAGAAATATATCAAAATCATTTTAAAGGAAGAGTAAGTTCTTTATTTAGAAAATTAGTTGGTGTATTTGGGAAGCAATTAGAGCTCCCGATTACAAAAAATAAATTTATAAATCATATTAAATATATATATCAATCAATTAATAAAAATATTAAAGAAGAAATTAAAGAAGAAGATAATGATGATGAAGAAGAAAAAGAAGAAGAATAAAAACAATAAAAAATAATTAATTAATTAAATTTGAAATGTCTTTCTTAGATTTGAAAAGTATAATATACATAATTTTATATTTATCAGAAAATATTTTATTTGAATTATTGTAAATAAAAAAAATGTAAATATATTGATAATAGTTTATAATTATTTTTAAGAAATATTAAAGAATTAGTTTAATTGAAAAATAAAAATAATTTATTTAATAATTGTTAATTTAATATTTATTTTAATTAAATATTTTTAAAAAAAGAATATTTTAATTTAATTATTGGGGATTGGGGATTGGGGATTGGGGATTGGGGATTGGGG
>JAEEGK010010165.1_pt1 | contig 21755 bp, 16 predicted proteins | sample 8958771 | NCBI WGS metagenome assembly JAEEGK01 (sample SAMN16246547, study PRJNA631951) | gut metagenome | biome: gut microbiome; feature: rumen; material: SC-attached | host: Bos | place: Iran: Karaj | collected 2018-10 | reverse complement strand
AGAATATTGTGGATGATTTGAAAAAAGTAAAATTACTTAAGAGTAATGATCCGGTCCTGGTTCCTCCTGCCGGCTACATTATTCCAAAGAATGCAAAGGCAATTTTTGTAAGATAAAATTGTAATTTCACAGGAGCTTTTATGGACAATTTTGAAACTATACTTCCAAAATTAATTAAAATAGAACTTTTTTCTGATTTTTCAGCTGAAGATGAAAATGACCGGCGGATTCTTAAACTGGTTTATGAAAATCTCACCATAAAAAACTTTAAAAAGGGTGATGTCATAATCAGAGAAGGGGATTACGGTGATTTATTTTATATTTTATATTCTGGCGAAGTTCAGGTTCAGCGAAACACTCCGGCTGGGGATGTAATTGCTCTTGCAAACCTTAATTCCGAACAGAATATTTTCTTTGGCGAAACAGCCCTTATCAGTGATGATACCCGTTCCGCCACCGTCAGAGCGACTAAAGATTGCAGCTGCATAATCTTATCAAGTAAAAAGTTTCTGGCAATTTGTGACAAGGAACCGCTTTTAGGTTATAGAGTTTTGCTTCATCTTGCAAAACGAATGTCACAGACAATACGAAATACAAACAGCGATAAGGCAACCTTATACGAAGCCTTGTTCAGCGAAATAGAAGGAGATTTATAAATACATATGGAACTGATTAAATACGTAATACTAGGCATTTCAATTTTGATGTACGTTTTAGTAATTGCGTTCCAGAAAAAGAAAGTATGGATTACGACGGGAGCGGCTGTGCTCGTAATTCTTCTTGGAATGATTTTCCCGGGCTTTGTTTTTAATAATCCGGAAGGCTCTGCCCTGGCTGCATTTGCAGGTGGACATTTTTATGCATTAATACATTCTTTATTTAGTGTAATCAACTGGAATGTAATAATGATTTATTTAGGCAGTATGACAATTGCCGCCTTATTCTTGTATTCAAACGTACCGGCACGGATTGCAGATTCAATCATCAATTCCAGCAAAAATACCGGACTGGCAATAGTTTTAATACTCGCAATGACAGGCATAATTTCTATTTTTGTAGAAAATGTAGCAACCGTTCTTGTAATGGCTCCAATCGCCCTTGCCCTCTGCAAAAAATTAAAGATGAATCCTACATACTTTATGATTGGACTTGCCGTTATGTCGAATCTGGAAGGTACAGCAACTCTGGTTGGCGATCCACCTTCAATGATTTTTGCGGCTTATGCAGGTTATAATTTCAACGACTTCTTTGTACATAGTGGAAAGTTGTCAATCTTCTTTATAATTCAGGCTGGTTTACTGGTAGGTTGTATTTATTTCTACTGCTATTTTGCTAAAGTTGGAAAAGAAAAAATTGAAGTTGAAAAAACTCCAGTAATTTCCTGGGTTCCTTTTATAGTTCTGATTTTGATGATTGCAGGACTTGCAGGTATTTCTTTTGTTAAGACTGATTTTGCTTATTTGAGTGGCTTGTACGTGCTTATTCTTGGAATTATCTGCCTCTTGTGGTATCGCTTTAATCAGAAAAAAACAGGAGCCGAACTTGGTGAATTGATAAAAGGCCTGGACTGGGAAACAATTTTCTTCCTTCTTGGTATATTTGTTGTAGTTGGAAGCATACAGGAAACAGGACTGCTGGAAGATTTTGCCCTCTTCCTTGCAAAAATCTGCGGTGGTTCAAAGTTATTAGGCTTTATCATTATTCTTGTGGTTTCTGTTATTATAAGTGGATTTGTAGATAATGTACCTTATATTATAGCAATGCTGCCGATTGCCGGAAGTATGGCTCTTGCAATGAATATTGATAAAGAGCTTTTGATGTTTGCTCTCCTTATTGGAAGTTGTCTTGGTGGAAACCTTACTCCTTTTGGTGCAAGTGCAAATGTTGTGAGTATGGGAATAGTTCACAAAGAAGGCTATCCTATGGATTTTAAAGTCTGGCTCAAAATTGCCGGTCCTTTTACACTTCTTACAACTGGCGCTGCGGCTTTAGTTTTATGGCTCTTGTGGGCATAATATATTTGAAACAATACAGAACAGGAAAATAATTTGAAAGGTCTTGTAACAGCTGGTACAAATAATCTTTTCTCGGTTGAATGTGAGGATGAAGTTTTAAGAAATTGCACAATTAAAGGCAAGGTCTTAAAATCAGATAAGCAGTATTATAATCCTATTGCCCCAGGTGATATGGTCGAAATTGAAGTTGATTCCTTAAATGATAAAAAAGGGCAGGTACTTTCTCTTTATGGAAGAAAAAATGCTTTTTTGCGCTGGAATGTAAAGGGCCGTTGTCCTCAGCTTCTTGCAAGTAATCTGGATAATCTTATTCTTGTTACAACTCCTGACGAACCGCCTTTCCGTCCTCGTTTTATTGACAGGGCTCTTGCTCAGGCTGAACATCAGGGAATTACACCTGTAATCGTTTGTAACAAGTGGGACCTGGCCGAAGAAATGCAGACTGATGGCAGGGAAGAATTATTTGAACAGATTGAAAGACGTCTTTCAATTTGGGAAAAACTGGGCTACAAGGTGCTCAAGATTTCTGCAAAAAGTGGAGAAGGTCTGACTGACTTTGCTCAGTTTCTGGAAAATCGTCTCTGTGCCTTTGTAGGTCAGTCTGGTGTTGGAAAATCCAGCTTAATAAATGTCCTTGATAATTCCTGTGTTTTAAAAACCGGAAGTCTTTCAAAAAAATATGGACGGGGAAGTCATACAACCACAAAAGGTACTCTGCTTCATATTGTTTTGAATGAATCTCTGATGGATGGAATTATAGGACGTAAGGCAAATATAATCGATACTCCCGGAATCAGGCGTTTTGTTCTTGATGATATTGAGGCAGATGATTTGGCTTTGTATTTCAGGGAGTTCGAGCCTTTCATAGGAAAATGTAAGTTTGGATTAAATTGTAAGCATATATCGGAACCAGATTGCGCTGTTTTAAATGCGGTAAAAAATGGAGACATTACCGAAGAACGCTATGATTCCTGGGCAAGAATCGCTGAGGAAATCAGGACTGGTTCCTGGAGTGATTAATTTTCTTTTATGAATGTAAAAACTTTAACAGAAATAGATTATTTTAGAATTAGGGATGAGGCTGCCGGTTTTTGTGTCAGTGAAGAAGGCCGCCTTTCCTTTGTACATAGGGAACCTTTTAAAGATTCAAAACAGATTGATTTTTATAAAAATGCCGGCCGCGAATGGACAGATTATCTTTCCTCTACAAATAAAGCTGCTGTCCTTTTCTGGGAACCTGTAAAACCTTTATTCCCGATTATAAAAACAAGTGGAGCCTGCCTTACTCTTGAACAATTACGCGGGCTTGGACAGTTTTGTCTGTCGGTAAAAAATGTCAAGGAGTGTGTCAAACTTCATTCAGAGGATTTAAAACTTAAGGTTTTAATGTCTCAGGTGGAATTGCTTGGAGACGGGCAGGAAGCCGAAAAAATGATTTTCCGCGTAATTGACAAGGATGGAAATCTGCGAGATTTGCCTGAAATTATGACTATCCGTAAGCAGATTGCAGCCTTGAATACAAAAATCAAGGGAATCATGCATTCCTATACTTCGAATCAAAAACTTTCAGATGTTCTTGAATCTACAATTCCTGTTTTACGGGCTGGCAGACAGGTTCTTGCTGTAAAAGCAAGCCAGCAGAATAAAATACAGGGAATAATTCATGAGGTTTCTCAGTCTGCACAGACTGTTTATATTGAACCTTCTGAAGCTGTAATTTGCAGCAATGAGCTTATTCAAAAAGAAAATGAACTTCAGCAGGTAATTAAAAAGATTTTGTATGAACTTACTGCGGAACTTCAAACTGTTCTGTCCTTTTTTACAGAATCTCTACCGATCATGCTCTTTTTTGATACAACTTTAGCTGCTGCAAAATGGGGCTTAAAAAATAAATGCATTTACGCTCTTCCCTGCAATAATAATGGTGATGAAATTGAGCCGCCGCTTTTGCTGGGAGCCCGTCATCCTTTGCTTGGAGAAGGTGCGGTACCTATAGATATTCGATTTATGTCTGGAAAGCGGGTTCTTATTATTACTGGGCCTAATACAGGTGGAAAAACGGTTTCTCTTAAAACCTTTGCACTTTTTGCTATGCTCAATCAGGCTGGCATTCCTATTCCTGCAAAAGAAGGAACAAGGCTTCCTGTTTTTGGTAATATTTTTGCTGATATTGGCGATAGTCAGTCTCTTGATATGAGTCTTTCTACCTTTAGCGGACACATGAAAAATATTTCGCATGCTGTAAATAATGCAGATTCTAAATCCCTTGTTCTTCTTGATGAATTGGGCAGTGGAACCGACCCTCTTGAAGGTACGGCAATTTCAATGGCGGTTCTTGATACGCTTATAGAAAAAAAAGCCTTTGTTTTAATTACAACTCATCATGGAATTTTAAAGAATTATGGTTATACCAATCCATGTTGTATAAATGCTTCTGTTGAGTTTAACCAGGATACTCTTACTCCTTCTTATAAATTGATTATGGGAATCCCGGGAGAAAGTCATGCTCTGGAAATTGCTCAGAGAAGTGGACTTCCCGGCGTGATTTGTAAAAAAGCAAGAGATTATATTGCAACAGAGCAGGCAGATGTTTCGGCTCTTATCCGCGGTTTAAACGAAAAGCATCTGGAACTTGATCAGCTCCGTGATTCGATGGATAAAAAAAGTCGCGAATTGGACGAAAAAATCTTAAAGCAGAAAGAACGAGATTTGGAATTGCGACGCCGTGAGCATGATTTGAAAAACGGTAAGCAGCAGGAAATGCATGATTTTCTGGTTCACAGCCGCCGCCAGCTTGAAAATCTTGTGCGTACACTAAAAGAGGGCGAAATCACCCGGGAAAAAACACTGGGCGTAAAGCAGTTTATTTCTGAGCTGGAAAAGAACGTCGACAGAATGGATTCAAAAATCGAAAGGGAAGAGGAAGCTCTGAATAAGGCTCAGGAAGATTTTCTTGCGGAAAAAGAAGCGCAGAAGAAAAAGTATTCGCCTTCCAATAAAAAAACTAAGAAAAAAATGAGCAATGCTGAAGCTCTTAAATACGCGGTTTCTTATGCATCTCCAGTTGCTGAAACTTCAGCTATAAAAGAAAAGCAGAAAGTATTGAAGTTTGAACCTGGCGCTTATGTTCTTGCGGGGCAGAATCAGAATGAAGGAATCCTTGTAAAATTGGAACGCAAGGGGCTTTGGTCGGTTCAATTCGGCAGTGTAAAAATGAGCGTAAAGGAAAAAGACTTAAAACTTGTTCAAAAAGAGACTGCGGAATTAAAGCCAAGCTTCTCTCTTGATTTGACAGAAAAGACCATAAATGGAGAGACTGTAACTGTAAAAGAAATAGAGCGTCCTGTTTATGAACTTCGTCTGCTTGGTTTGCGGGCCGAAGAAGCAATCAAACAGGTTGAACATCAGATAGATTTATGTGTGCTTAATAACTTTTTATATTTCAGCATTATTCACGGAAAAGGAGACGGTATTTTGCAGCAGGCGGTTAGAGATTATTTGTCTCATTGTCCTCTTGTAAAAGAGTTTTCTTTTGCACCTGCGGAAGATGGAGGGGCAGGTAAAACCTACGTGGAATTGAAGTAATGGAATAAATGCAAAAGCTTTGTATTGCCATAAATGCTGATTAGGGTTAATATCTTTGTAATAATATTATTTTTTAAATGGAGGAGATGATATTATGTCTTTGAAAAAATCTTTTTCTGCAGATGGAAAAAAATGTACTGTAGTGTTCAACGTGAATGTTAATGCCGCTGAAAATGCTGAGAAAGTTTATCTTGTAGGCGAGTTTAACAGCTGGGATGAAACTTCTATTCCTATGAAAAAGGGACCGGATGGTTCTTTCTCTGTAAAAAAGCAGCTCGATGCAAATAAGGAATATCAGTTCCGCTATCTTCTTGATGGTAAAAAATGGATAAATGACTGGAAGGCAGACAAATACATCCGTTCAGAACTTGCAAATGATGATAATTCTGTTGTAGATACAAGCCTACCAAAAGCAGATAAAGTTTCAAAAAAGCCTGCTCCAAAATCTGCAGCAAAGAAAACAACAACAAAAAAAGATGCAGCTCCAAAGACAACTGCAAAAAAAACTGCTAAAAAATAAAAAAATAGTGGTTTGATATCTTGACATAGTGACTGTAATTCTATATATTTATAGTCACTTATTCCCCGATTGTGTAATGGTAGCACATCAGATTCTGGTTCTGACTGTGGGGGTTCGAATCCTCCTTGGGGAACTAAAGCTGAACCTTTTCGGGTTCAGTTTTTTTTTATAGGTTCCTGCGGGAATCTCGTATCTGGTTCCTTCGAATATCGGTTCAGTTCGCGGCCCTCTCAAGGCTGAAAGGCGGGTTCGATTCCCGCAGGAACCGTGGTAAAACCTAAAAAACTCGCTTTGTGGCGAGTTTTTTTTAACGGTTTTTCTATAACACAACTTCGAAATCGGTTTAGTTCATTGCCCTCTCAGTTTTTCTATTACTAACGAATTAGCCTGAATATGCCGATAATCAGAATATGATAAAAGACGATAATAGAAGTTCCTTTGACAGGCTTGTTGCTGGACTCAGTACAGAAGACCGTGTCGAAATGTTGAATAGAATAAATCAGACTGGTGATAATAAAATTCAAATTGTAGCTGACAGAGGGGAAGTTGATGAAAAGCATATTTCTCTCCAGTCAAAACTTGCTGCGGAACCAATTATATACAGATTTTTTCTCTGGCTTCGTTCTTTGTTCGCCCGTAACACAGTGGAACAGTTGTATCGGGATGATTTATTGTCTTCTATCGCAAAAAGAATTGACCGTTACCATCCAGGACTTATAAATCAGCGAATCAAATCTCTAGATTATATTTTTTATGAACGTCTTAAAGCCTTAAAAGAAGCTTCTGATTTCTTTAAGCCTTATATAGCAATTGTTGATGAAAACCCTGGTGATTTTTATGTTTTTTTAAGTACTTTTGTTGCGCCGGAATTATCAGATAAAATCAATCAGGATATTGATCCCTTTAATTCACCTGTACAAAAAGATATTTCAAATGATGAACGCAAAGTTGTATTAAAAAAACTTGATGACGTTCTTATGAATCTGAATCCAGGGACTAAAACTAAAATCTATTCCGCAATTTGTGCAGAAAATTGGCTTAAAAAGTTTACATTAATTCCTTATATTCATTTTTTGTCTCAGTTTACGAATGTAGCTGGTGATGTATATTCCTGTCCCTATAAAAATGCACTACTTGATTACAATTATGTAGCAAGTGTTTTTGCAAATACAGTAGAAGTTGAAAATGAAGTAATTGAAGCTCTTTTCTTATTTTCACAGCGAAAGATTCTTAATGAAAAAGGGCATGATAAAGAAATTGAAAAAGCTGTCCGCGATTTTGTAGCTCAGGCTGCAGCTTATTTTTCTACGATTCAGTCATTTGTTGATGGTGTGCCTGTAATCAAACTTGGCAGGGTTGTAAATAATAATTATGACTGGGAGTGTGAAAATCTGGAAGGGGTAGAAGGCTGGTTCCCTATTTTCAGAATGCAGTGGAAAAAAATTATCAGTATACGCTGGTCAGACTGGGTTCGCGATCAGAAAAAACAAAATCTTACAGATTCTCTCAGACTTGATTTTGGTTTGGAGTATTTCCCGGTAATTGAATATCGTCCGTGGGTAAAGCTGTGGAATAGTGTTCACTTTAATAATGAATTGACCGGCGGTTTTCTTTCCTGGTTTGCTACAGAAAAATTCAATGAACTGATTCAGCCTTTGAATGACGTTATTATGGAAGGCGTATTCTATAAAAGTGAAAACCGCGTTGAATTTACCGAAGGGGTAGATATGTTCTCAACAGCCAATACTAATATGCTGGCACTTTTGGAGCGTCTTTCCCCAAAGGGCGAATATGGAAAAGCTTTCGAGGAATTTGAAGCTGCAAAAATCCATACGTTCCAGATACAAAAACAGATTGATACAATGATGGAAAATGTAGAATCTACAATCAAAGACGTAATCAAACTGTTTGGAAAGAGCGCACGTATTCTTGAAAAGAATTTCCATGGATTTTTTGATGAAGAAAAAGACGGTCTTCATGAACCGCTTCAAAATATGACGACAATCAAAGGACATAATAACAGACAGTTCCGCGATAATCTTATGACTGCAAGAAGTACAATAAACAAGAGCCTTTATTATTTGTCAGAACTGGAGCCTATTGATAATTATTCCGAAGCCTAATAATTGTAACTATCGCGCCATATTTAAAAAGACTATCTTTTTACAAACCCAAAGATTTCATCGGGAAATTCCTTTCTTCTTCGAGGCGGATCTGTTCAATTTTTAAAACTTCATCGGAAGGCAACCAGGAATATTTATTTCTTAGTTCTCCCACTGCTTTGATTACATCACCATTATTTTCGCTTACAGAATAAAAATATTCACTCTTGAAAGTAAAATTGTTAAGGTCAATTTTGGTCGAAACAGGTTCGATGTCTGTAATGAGCCATTTGTCTTTTACGTAAGTAAGCGTGATTGTTGCATTTATTTTTTCAATGGAGATTTCGTTTGTTTCACCCTCAGAAATCAAGAAGTAATATTCTACGCTGTGAACAGACTGGGACTGGTCGGCAAGTGTGATTCCGTTTTCACTTTGTAAAGCAGGAATCTTTTCTATTTTTTTATGAAGTTCAGGATTTAGATTAGAAAGTTTTCCATCAATTTTTACATTTGAAACACCAAAAATACTTGCCTGTGAGTTTTTATTACGGTCTGTTACAAATAAAAGCCAGTTTTCTGGAGAAACAAAGCCCAAATCTCGGGAAGAAGCCTGTCTTGCGCGTCCCATAACATAAACCTGACTTACAGAATCAACATATCTTTGAGTGTTTTTTCCTTTTGTCATTGCGCCCATAAGAACAGCATCGCGAAGATTCATTGCTTTGTAATAGGCTTCAATTGTCTCTGTAGAAGTAAGTCCCTTTGAAGAATAATCATCAAGATTATTTTTTATAGTGCTTGAAATAACAATTGCAAGGGTAAAGACTGCAATTACACCAATAACAATTTTGGTGACATTTCTTCGGATTTTTCTTTTGGCGTTAATTTTTACATCTCTAAGTTTTATGTAATTCTGAACTTTTTCTTCAAACTCCTGGTCAGACAGTTTTGAATCTTTTAAAGGTTCTTTCCTAAAACGCAAAAGATTTTCAAGAGGGAAGGTTTTTGTCGGAGTCAGGTCTTCGCTTGATTTTCCCTTTTTCTTTTTGCCGGGAATTGTAACTTCATTTGAATTAAGCTTTAATGCCTTGTTTGTCTCTGCTGCAATCGAAGAATCAATTCCATTTATGCACAATTCAAGCGGAAGAAACTTTCTATCCAAAATATCTGCATTGCGTTCAACTGTATCTGCCGAAGGATAAGGAAAACGGCCTGTAAGCATTTTGTAAACAATAACAGCGCGTGCAAAACACAAGGCTGGAAGCCCGAATAAGGTCGGATTTAGCCAGCAGCCCTGAACATTTGCATTTTCTACAGGAGGTAATCCAGCCGATGAATACTTAAAAAGATTCTGCGGCAGGAAGAGGATTTTTGTTTTTTCATTATTTAAATCTACAAAAATACCGCCTGCGCCATTTATAGGGATTTCAACTCCCTCAGAGGCTGCCTGGGTATAAATTGAGGTAATTATATATGCAGCCGAAAACATTTTGTCCTTATCTTCGATTTTAGACTTTTCATTTCCGGCGGCTTCAAAAAACTCTAGAAGAGATTTGGCTTTGGTCGATAAAGGATTTTTACCACAATAGAAAACATAAGGTTCTTCATCTTCAGAAATCTGATATGATTTTATTTCAGAAAAACACCAGGGCTTAAAAGTAAAATGATATTTTTCATCTTTCAAAGAGTCACATTCAGCCAGAATACCAGCCTGAGTAACTATAGAATCATAATTTGTTTTTCCAAATGCGAGCTCATTCATACATGAACTCAACCTTATTTCTTTTTTTTCTACGGTAACAAGTTTCATATTTTATCGACCTTCTGCCTTATTCTATCTGCCTTCTGCGTTATAAAGATATTTGAAATAGTCCATACTTGTACTGTAAGTAGCAGGGTAGTCTTTCAAATTATTTTTATAAGATTCCATACTCTTCCAGAAGGTATAAAACTCTGGATCTTTATTGTAAGCCGCTGCATAAATTGCTGCAGCCTGAGCATCTGCATTACCTTTAATTTCCTCCGATTTGCGGTAAGCTTCAGAAGCAATAGTTCTTTTATCGCTTTCAAGACGTCCGAGCCATTCAGCTTTTTTACCTTCACCAAGAGAACGGTATGCCTGGGCAACCTGATTTCTGTCCTTAATCATTCGGTTGTAAACAGATTCTGTCAATTCATCTGAATATTTAATCTGACGAGGAACAATATCAATCAAGTCAATGCCGTATTCAGGAACCAGTTTGTTTGCTTCTACAGTCATAAGACGGCAGAGTTCTCCACGGCCCTTTGTTACAAGCTCATTTGCTGTTGATTCATTAACAAGACTGTTGATTTCTTTTGTATCTTCATCTTCTGTTTCTGAATCTACTACTGTTTCATTGATGATATTTGATGAGCGTACAATTTCGCTTAATCTGTTCTGAGTAATTACAGTACGACAAGATGAATCAATAATATCAGAAAGCTTGTTGTAAGCTGCATCGAGAGTTGTAAAGTTCTGATAAAACTTTGCAGGATCAGAAATGCGCCATCTTGAAGTTGTATCTACAATAATAAACTGATTTTCTTTTGTAGGGATTCTCTGTTCATCACCGTCAAGAGATAAAACCAGCTTTGGATAAGTTGTAATTTTATCGAGGAAAGGAATCTTTACATATAAACCAGCCTCTGTATGAGTATTTACAATACTACCAAATCTTGTTACTACAACCTGTTTTCCTTCATTTACAATGTAAAGAGGACCTGTAAGCAATAATAAAGCTGCCAGAATGACAACAGTGATTAACCATCCCCAGCCTTTTTTATTTGAATTAGCCATATTATTCCCCCTGCCTTAGTCTTTTAGATTTTTGATTGGAACAAGATTTTCAAGATTCTTGTCTAACAATTCAGGCTTTTTGTCTGAACCAAAGATTTCATCCATAGTTTCAAGATAAATACGTTCTTTTGTAACTTTTGGAGAGCGTTTGTATTCTTCGTAAACTGAATTAAAGCGGGCAACATCACCCTGAGCCATATTTACACGTTCTGCAGCATAACCTTCTGCAACCTGAATCTGACGGTCAGCTTCACCCTGGGCACGAGGGATTTCAGCGTTGTAGGCCTCTTTACCTTCGTTGATAAAGCGGTTCATATCCTGAATTGCCTTGTTTACATCTTCGTATGCAGTCTGAACTCCGCTAGGTGGAACAATATTCTGGAGTTTTACGGCAATTACGTTTATACCGAGTCCCAGATTTTTGAAATAATCGTTCATCTTATCAAGAGCAAGAATTTCAATGTTTGAACGTTCAGAACTCATGATTGTAAGAATTGCACGGTCTCCAACAAGTTCGTTTATTACAGAACGAGAAATATCGCGGATTGTATTTTCCTTTTCATAAACACCAAAGAGCCACTGCTTAGGATCTACAATTCTGTATTGGATAATCCATTCTACATCAACAATGTTTAAGTCTCCTGTAAGCATTGTACTTTCAGCAGAAATATTGTTTTTATATTCATTGTTTCTTCCTGCCTTTATTGTCTTAAAACCAAACTGTTCTGTCTGAACAACCTTTACAGGAACATTATAGTTTTTGTCCAATCCAAAAGGAAGCTTTACATGCAAGCCGGCTCCCACAGTCTCAGTGTATTTACCAAGACGTGTAATAACCGCCTGTTCTGTTTCATCTACTACATAAAAACTTGAAAATCCTGCAACGACAATAAGTCCGAGGATTATAAGCCAGACAAATGTTGATGGTTTAAAAAATCGTTTTCTTGCTTTTTTGATTTTTTCATTATCTGCCATTCTTTTCTCCTTGCTGTTAGAAAATTTACTAAATTATTATAGTTAAAAGATATAAAATCAAGGCAGAAAAAACAAGACAAATCGAAAATCTAGGGTATAATATTAGGCATGGTAGTGGAAAATAATAATAAAAAAACAACATCAGGCTTGATGGCCAGGGCGGAAGCAATTAATAAGGCTCTCGAAGATGAAAAAAACGTTCAGAAAGATGATGAAAATCAGGAAGCAAAGCCTAAAAAACAGAAAAGAAGACATCAGAGAAAGCAAAGGCCTCCAAAACCTCATTCTGGAATCAATAGAATATTAACAAAACTCATTATAATTTTAATTCTCCTCTGTTCACTTGTTGGTGGTGGCTTGTTCTATCTAAAAATGATTACAAAGCCGGTACCAGTTGAATCTAAATCTATAGTAATTCAGGATCAGCTGCTTTATTGTCAGGAATTTGTTTCAATAAAATATAAATACAGCGATGTTGTTTCTGTAAAAAAGAGCGCAAGAATAGGTCCTTCAAAAAGTTACAGCATAATAAAATACAGTGGAATCATACGTGCCGGAATCAGAGATATGACAATGTGTGATTATGAGGTTTCTGAAGATGGCAAATCCGTAAAAATAACTTTACCAGATGCAGAGATTTTAGGAAATGAAATCAGTTCACAGGAAGTTTTTGATGAACAGCAGAGTATTTTTGTTCCTCTTAAAATGGGAGAAGTATTTGCTGAAATAGAAAAATCAAAAGACGAAGCACTTGAAGAAATTCTCCAGACAGGTATTTTAACAGAAGCAAAAGATTATTCAAAGCAACTTGTCCGTCAGTTCCTTCTTGCTGCTGGATATGAAAATGTTGAAGTAAAATAAAAATAATTTTCGGGAGGAAAAATGAATAAAACTATTGCACTTATTCCGGGAGATGGAATTGGACCGGATATTGTTAATGAAGCAGTAAAGGTTTTGAATGCCATTGCAAATAAATATGGTCATGTTTTTACCTATAAAAATGTAATTGCAGGTGGAAAAGCTATAGATCAATTTAAAAATCCTCTGCCAAAAGCTCAGCTGGATATTTGTCTGCATTCGGATGCAGTTTTGCTTGGTGCTGTTGGTGGTCCAAAATGGGATAATGTGGAACCCGCTTTACGTCCAGAAAAGGCTTTGCTTGGTCTTAGGGGTGGAATGAAAGTTTTTGCAAATCTTCGTCCGGCTGTAATGTTCCCTCAGTTGAAAAAAGCTTGTCCCTTGAAGGACGAAATTGTAAAGAATGGAATTGACATTCTTATAGTACGCGAGCTTACAGGTGGCATTTATTTTGGTGAACGTGGAACTTCTAATGATGGAAACACTGCCTGGGATACAGAAAAATATAGTCGTGAAGAAATCGAGCGTATTTTGAGAATGGCTTTTGGAGCGGCCATGCAGCGTAGAAAAAAGGTTACGGTTGTAGATAAGGCTAATATTCTTACGAGCAGCCGTTTGTGGCGAAAAATTGCGGAAGAACTTCATGAAGAATATAAGGATGTTGAATTAAATTATCTTTATGTTGATAATGCAGCAATGCAGTTAGTCCGTGATCCTTATCAGTTTGATGTAATTGCAACTTCAAATATGTTTGGCGATATTCTTTCTGATGAAGCAGCTCAGATTGTCGGCTCAATTGGTATGCTTGCATCTGCTTCTATTGGAAATGGCAGCGGGCCTGGTTTGTATGAGCCGATTCACGGTTCTGCACCTGATATTGCCGGAAAAGACATTGCAAATCCTCTTGCTACAATTTTATCTGCGGCAATGCTTTTGCGCTACGATTTTAAGATGGAAGAGGAAGCTAAAGCAATTGAAGCTGCCGTTAATTCTGTTCTGGACCAAGGTTGGCGCACTTGTGATATTGCCGGTGATGTTGAAGCGGTTCGCGCGGATGGAAAGTTGGTCGGTACTAGAGAGATGGGAAATCTTATCGTAAAGGCTATAGAATCATGAAACGAGTTTTTAGAATATTAATATTTCTTTTATCAGGGCTGTGTTTTACTTTTTGTTCTTCTTCCGCATCTGCTTCTAAGCTGGATTTTGATATAGAGGTTGAGGTTCCAGATACTTCAAGTTCTATAAAGCAGGCAGCGGATGAAATGAATAAAACTATGACTGCTGTAGAACTCACAAAGAAAATGGGAAATGGAATCAATCTGGGGAATACTCTTGAAGCCTATCGTGGTTGGGACAAAAGCACATCAGAACCTGTGTCATGGTATGAAAAATTGTGGGGGCAGCCGGAAACAAGTCAGGAAATTATGAATGCTTATAAATCAGCAGGTTTTAATTCTGTGAGGATTCCTGTTGCCTGGACAAATATGATGGATTATGAAAAAGGTGATTATGTCATTAATCCTGATTATCTTGATAGGGTGGAAACGGTTGTCAATTATGCTTTGAGTGCTGGTTTATATGCTATCATTAATGATCATTGGGATGGCCAATGGTGGGGAATGTTTGGTGCTTCAAATAAATCTCTGCGGCAGGAGGCTGTAAAACTTTATAAATCTTTATGGACGCAGGTTGGAGTTAGATTCAAAAATTATGATGAACATTTGATTTTTGAAGGAGCCAATGAAGAACTTGGAAGTCGCCTGAATGATGACACCGCACTTACACCAGGAAGAAAAGGCGTTCTTTCAGAAATTGACTGCTACAATATGGTTAATAAAATAAATCAGTGTTTTGTAGATGTAATTCGGGCGAGCGGGGGAAACAATGAATACCGTTTTCTTTTAATTCCGGGATATGATACGGATATCGGAAAAACAAACGCTTCTTCTTATAAAATGCCGGCTGATAAAGTTCAGAATAGGCTTTTGATTTCAGTTCATTATTATACTCCGTCAACTTACTGTATTCTTGATGAAGATGCCAGTTGGGGTAGAAATCAAACTTCATGGGGAACTTCATCCGATAAGAGTCTCATGAATGATAATTTTGCTAAAATGAAAAAGTTTGTGGATGCCGGTTATGGCGTTATTATTGGAGAATATGGGGTTACACGCCAGAAAGACGGAAGTCAGAAAGAGGGGATGGTAGATTGGCTTACCTGCATTCTTGATAATTGCGATAACTATAATTATTGTCCAATGCTGTGGGATTGCAATACATTTTTCAGTAAAGAATCACCTTTTGGTTTTTCTGATTCAAGGCTTGCTGAATTATATTTGAGCAGAAAAGAGTAATCACAAAAATAAAAAGGAAAATAAATACAAAAAAAATTGCACTAATTTAGAAAGCGTAATAAAATAGAAACTATGGAATACATAAGAAAAAACGGACTTCTTTACACACCAGATAAAAAAACAATTGTCGCTGTAGATTCTGATTCAAATGAATTTACGGGGCGTGTTCCTTTTGGTGCGCATTACATCGAAGATGAAGTTTTTGCAGATTCTCCCTGCGAATCAATTTCGCTCCCGGATTCTGTAGAACAAGTTGGTGCCTGTCTTTTCCAGAATTCAAAATTTCTTGAAAAGGTAAAATTACCTTCTGGTATGAGGACACTTTCACCATATCTTTTTGCAGGTTGTTCGTCTCTTGTAAAAGTTTCCATGCCTACGGTGATAGACGAATTTCCTGAAGGTTTGTTTTATCAGTGTACATCCCTTACGGAAATTCCATTTAGGGCAGGAATTAAAGAATTACCTGAAAATGTTTTTGCAGGTTGTTCTTCAATTCAGTCTCTGGTAATTCCGAGTACAGTTGAAAAAATCGGTTCTATGGCTGTGGCAAATTGTACTGCATTAACGACAGTTGTCCTTCCGGCTTCGCTTTTTGAACTTGCAGATGATGCTTTTGAGGGGTGTAATTCTATCAGTAAGGTTAGAATTGCCGAATCAAATAATCTTTTTTATGTAAGTGAAAAAGATGGTTGTCTTTATGAGCGAACAGCTGATGGAGATAAGCTAAAAATAAAAGTGACTGCCGAAGTTGTAGAAAATGTAAACTTTTATAAAGAAAATGTTGATGATGAAACTGATGCTTTCTATTCCGACGAAAGTATTTTTGAAGAAGATGATACTTTCAGTTCAGAAATTGGAGCTGATGAAAATGAAATTGCTGCCGTTGAGCAGGGGATAATCAAGGATTCTGAAATTGAGGAGAATAAAGTGGAACAGAATTTAGATGATGTGCTTGCTGATATTATGAATGATGAAAAAGCAAGAAATGTTGGACAGGAAAATGTAGCAGTTGGTGAAAAAGAATCACAGGTTCTTACCGAAATGATGGATTGTATGAATGATAAACCTGCTCCTGCAAATGATGTAAAGATTTCTGAAGATGAACTTGCAAGATTGTTTGAATCACATGAATCAGCAGCAGTTGCAGCAGAATCTGCCGAGGATAAAAAGTCTGATGATGAAATTGATAATAAAACACAGATTCTTTTGGACTCTGTTAAACTTTCTAAAGTTATAGAATGTGAGCCAAAGGGCGAGTGTCAGGGAGATCCTGAATTATTTATTATTGCAGAACAGATTGAATCAGGTTTTAGTACTAAACTTGAGAATTGTGCAAAACGAATTGCCGAAATTCAGGATTTCAAACGAATCTATATGCTTGGCGGACTTCCTGTTGAAAATGAAGAATTTATGCAGTTCTTCTATCATTTTATGAGTATGAGAAATGTAGTTCTTGCCTGTACTTCGCCATCTCCTTCAAAGTTGTCTGATTATTCAAAGAAAATCTGCGAAAATGCCAGAATTGATTTGGAAAAGGAAGCTTTGTTAAAACAGCGCAAACGCATCGGCATCAAAAACAGCAATCTCATCAAACTTGTTATTCAAGATTTGGCAGACTAATTTTTTCCGACTAATAAAAACACTCCTGCAAGAAAAATTCTTAATAATTTTACTTGCAGGAGTGTATCTTTTTTTATATATACAATCTTTCATAAAAATATTACAATGTAACATTATTTCATTTACAGGAGACTTCCATGCCTTTAGACAAAATGCGTAATATTGGCATTATGGCACATATTGATGCCGGAAAAACAACAACAACCGAACGAATCCTCTATTATACAGGTAAAATTCATAAAATTGGCGAAATAGATGACGGCCAGGCAACAATGGACTGGATGCAGCAGGAACAGGAACGCGGAATTACAATCTGTTCTGCCGCTACAACAACTTACTGGAAAAATTATCAGATAAATATAATCGACACTCCGGGCCACGTTGATTTTACTGCCGAAGTTGAACGTTCTCTTCGTGTTTTGGATGGTGCCGTTGCAGTAATCTGTGCAGTTGATGGTGTTCAGCCACAGACAGAAACCGTATGGAAACAGGCCGATGAGTTCAATGTTCCCCGCATTTGTTTTATGAATAAGATGGACAGAATTGGTGCAGATTTCTTTGGTTCAATGGATGATGTTCACGAAAAGTTTGGTGTAGACTGTCTCGCTTTGCAGATTCCAATTGGTCAGGGACCAGATTTTGAAGGTGTAATTGATTTGTTAAAAATGAAGGAATTGCGCTGGTCTGCTGATGATGAAGGTGAAACTATCACCGAAAGCGATATTGCAGAAGCACGCAAGGCAGAAGCTGAAGAATGGCGTGAAAAACTCGTGGATACAGTTGCCGGTACAGATGATGCCCTTGCAGAAATCTATCTTGAAGGCGGCGAAATTACTCTTGAGCAGTTAAAAGCTGCAATCCGAAAGGCAACAATAAACCGTCAGTTAGTTCCTTTTTTAATGGGTTCAGCACGACACAATCAGGGAGTTCAACCTTTGATTGACGCAGTAATTGATTATCTTCCTTGCCCGACAGACGTTCCTGCCTCAAAAGGAATTAAAGTAAAGAAGGACCAGCAGGAAGAAATTGCAGTTCCTTGTGATGCTACAAAAATGCCTCTTGGTCTTGTATTTAAAATTCAGTATGACCGAGAAATGGGACCTTTGTGCTATGTACGAATGTATTCCGGTAAAATTGCCTCAGGTTCACAGATTTACATTATTAATAAGAAAAAGCGAGAACGCGTAAACAGAATCTTACGTATGCATGCAAATAAATCAGAAGCTGTAGATTCAGTTTCGGCTGGTGATATTGCAGTTTTCATAGGATTAAAGCTTGCTCAGACTGGTGACAGTATCGGAACAGAAGCCTTTAACGTTCTTCTTGAGCAGCCATCTTTCCCGCAGCCTGTAATTTCTGTTGCTCTTGAACCAGAAAGCATGAGCGAAAAAGATAAAATGAACGAAACTCTGGCAATCTTGAGTCGCGAAGATCCAACCTTTACTTCTCATGAAGATGCAGAAACTGGTCAGCTTATTATCAGTGGTATGGGAGAGCTTCATCTTGATGTTCTTGTTACACGTATGAGGGATGATTTTGGCGTAAAATGCAATGTTGGTGCGCCTCAGGTTACTTACCGTGAATCTGTTTCCGGCAGTGCAGAAGCTTCAGAGTCATATTCCCGCGTTCTTGCAGGAAAAGAAAATACAGCTGGACTTACAATCAAAGTTGAAAAACGCGAGCAGGGAAGTGGAAACTTGTATGAATGTCTTGTTAAGCAAGGTTCAATCCCTGATGAAATTATGGAAGCTATTGAAAACGGCTTTAAAAACGCTCTTGATTCAGGTATCAGCTATGGTTATCCGTGTACCGATGTTGGCGTAAAAGTTACAGCAATTGATTATAATGAATTGACTTCTACTCCTTTTGCCTTTGCTTCTTGTGCTGCCCAGGTTTTTGATAAGGCTTGTACTGCAGCCGGTCCAGAGATTCTTGAGCCAGTAATGAATGTTGATATTTCTTGTCCAAAAGAGTTTGTTGGTCCTGCTTCAAGCCAACTCAGTCAGCGCGGCGGAAATATTATGGGACAGGATTCCAAAACAACTGGCGAAATTATTCATGCACAGGCTCCTATGGCAAACATGTTTGGTTTTACTACAAATCTTCGTTCTGCAACACAGGGACGTGCAAGCTTCTCCATGGAGTTTAGTCATTTCCAGGTAAAGGTTGGCGGCTTGAATCAATATTAAAAAAAATGCGGAATTATGACAAAATCCTTTTTTAGGGTATTGACACAATTCCCGTATTTCTATAATATAGTTCATACATTCCGCGGGGGTGGTGGAATTGGTAGACACGCAAGCTTGAGGTGCTTGTGGCGCAAGTCGTGGCCGTTCAAGTCGGCTCCTCCGCATAAGAGATTGTCAGTCGGCAATCTCTTTTTTTTTTTTTTTTTGCCCGGATTTTTTCGGGGCGTAGAGGTAAAAATGTTAGCAGTATTTGTAAATTGTGGTGCAGTAATTCTTGGTTCACTAATTGGTCTTTTGTTTGCAAAAAAGTTTACGGAAGAACTTTCCGATATGATTCAGACTGCTTGTGGTGTTATAACTCTGGTGCTTGGAATGCAGATGGCTTTTAAGTATGACAATATTGTTTATCTTGCTCTATCTTTAATTATTGGTGCAATTATTGGATATGCTTTGGATATAGACGGTGCGATTCTAAAGCTTGGTGGAAAACTGGAAAAATTGACTAAAAAAAATGAAGATTCCACTTCTTCTAACTTTGCTTATGCCTTTTTGAACTCTTCCGTACTCTTTTGCGTAGGTGCAATGTCAATCGTTGGTTCTTTCGAAGCTGGTGTAAATCACAACTATACAACAATCTTTACAAAATCAATTCTTGACGGTTTTATGGCTATAAGTTTTACCGCAGCCATGGGAATAGGAACAGTTTTTTCTGTAATTGCAATTTTAATCTATCAGGGCGGATTGACTCTCCTTTCTTCTTTCTTACAGCCTTATGTTTCTGATTTGCTGATTCAGGAGCTTTCTGCCTGCGGTGGTGCAATGATTATTATGATTAGTATAAATCTTCTGGGATTGAAAAAAATAAAAACAGCAAACTTTCTTCCGGCTCTTGTGATAGAAATACTTTTTGTTGTTTTTGTACCGATGATAAAATCTTTGTTTAATTAAATGCAAACTGTGAGAGCATATTTATAATTTTTACCGCTTCGGATATGCCTTGTTAAATTCACGGACTATATACTGCATTGAAACGCCGCTTGGTTTTGTCAGCCAGCCTGAATCAATATTGTCATTTTCGTATTGTGAAAATATATGCATATTGCTTGATTCGTTGTTTTTATCTGGTAAAATCATAAAGCTTTCGACATCCTTGTTGTTTTCTTTTATAAAATTACCGTCGCTAATGTCAATAATAAGCCAGAGTTTATTGTGGGCATTTGTAATCATTAAAATCATTTGAAGATAATTTTTGGTAAAACCTAAAACATAAGCTCCTGAAGAGCTTTCTGGTGTACCAAAAACTTTAACATCGTATTTATATTCTTCGGGCATAAAATTGTATATGGCAGCCTGCATAAACTCAGAGGAACAGCCAATTCCTATTATTCTTGGTTTGTAACCGTTTTCTATTGATTTGATGAAAATATTTTTCATGCTTTGTGCAAATATATTTCCGCCTTTTTCAAGAGGCTTAAAATCAGATAAATCCATTGTGCGCTCTTCGTTATAACTTCCAAAGCTTAAAACAACTCCTTCCTTGCCTTTTCCGTGTCCCATAAAAGTTATGTCTAGTCTTGCGTCGTCAGCAAGGCAGTTTTCGAGTTTTGTGAAAAATAGGTCAAGCGTTTTATCTGCTGATTGTCCATCATTAGGTTGAACTAGAAGAATATTGTCGTAATGTTCAAGAAAGGCTTCGTCAAAGTTAAAATCAAAAGTAGATAATTTGCATTTTTTGCAGCTGTAGCCGTCAGTGGCCATGTTTGTTTTGAAGGCATTTTCTCTGTCGGTTGCAGCATTAAAAACGATTATAACAAGCGTATCTTCATTTTTACCGATTACTTTATTATCAGCAAGTTTTTTTGCCGGTTCCAGTATTTTAGCTTTTATATCAAGAATTGACATTCCATTAAAAATTGCAGGATTATTATATTCGCAGCCCTGAATCTTTTTATAAAGAGTTTTTATTTCGTTAAATACAGTAAGATGTTCATCTATATTTTCGTTTTTAGGAATAAGATTAGAATAGTATTTACCGTATCTTCCAAATGCATTATCTTTGAACTTATTTTCAATCAGTTCTTCATTTCCATCATACATCAAAAGCTCTCTGGTTTTGTCAGATTTATCAGGTATATAAATAAAGTTTGATTGCGCAAATAAGTTTGTATAACCCGAAAAAAGAAGGCTTATGCTCAGAAAAATAATTTTTGTATGAAGATTTTTCATCTCTTCCCCTTATATACTTCTGATATTTAGTTTAAATGGAGTAGGGGAATAATACAAGATAATATTTTGTTAATGAATTGTCTAAAGATGAGATGAAACTGATATGTGTGTACTTTTCGGTTTCTCGTGATTTTTTCGGTTTTATGAGGATTTTCGGGATTTTTTACATTGACTTGTAGAGTATCACGTAGTAAAATAGTACATATAATATAACCCAGAGGGGGTGGTAAGCCTAAAAATTGCTTTCGCAATTTTCTTAACGGCTTGCTATTAATCACAGCCCGCCCGGTCGGGCTCACTCAGGAGGCCAAATTAAATGGCAAAGGTAGAACTTAAAGGTATTGGTAAAGTTTATGACGGCGGTGTTCGTGCTGTAAACAATGCTAATATCACAATTGAAGACAAGGAATTCTGCGTATTCGTAGGTCCTTCTGGATGCGGTAAGTCAACAACTCTCCGTATGATCGCTGGTTTGGAAGATATTACTGAAGGT
>JAEEGK010010160.1_pt1 | contig 21761 bp, 16 predicted proteins | sample 8958771 | NCBI WGS metagenome assembly JAEEGK01 (sample SAMN16246547, study PRJNA631951) | gut metagenome | biome: gut microbiome; feature: rumen; material: SC-attached | host: Bos | place: Iran: Karaj | collected 2018-10 | reverse complement strand
TAATGGCCTTTTTCATTATTATAGGTTTTAAGTGATTATTCGTTAGCCGAGTTTGCAGGGGAAAAGTGCCGTGTAAACAGGGAAAGAAAGCCGTTCTGACAGGGAGAGAAAGGCCGAGTTGCCAGATTTGGGCGCCCGCCCTGATATATTCGGGCGGACGACCTTATATTTGCGAGCGGGCGCCCTGATATATGCGAGCGCCCGCTCAAACCTCATTTTTACTTCTTAATGAACTCCACTCTACGGTTCTTGGCTCGACCTGCCTCCGTTTTGTTGTCAGCTACAGGTACATGAGAGCCTTTTCCTACAGCCTTCAAGTTGAAGTCGTCAACACCAAGGTCAGCAAGTGCCTTAACAACAGCCTCAGCACGTTGCTGCGACAAAGGATCGTTTATCTTGTCAGAGCCTTGGTTATCTGTATGGCCCTGAACTTCGAAACGAACCGACGCATTCTTCTTCATATAGTCAGCAACTTTCTGTATTTCAGCCATCGACTCAGGCTTCAGCGTGGCCTTACCCGTCTCGAATAAAATATTGTTAGTCACGAACTTACCAGTCTCCGCAATAGCTTTCTCCACAGCACTAAGGTCAGTAGTCGTACGCTCATAGAGGTCGACCCCACCCTTGGCAAGAATCACGTGACCAAAACCACGATATTTGTAATCGCCATTAGCAAAGAACTTCAGTTTGGCAGGTGCTGCAACATTGGGAAGATTGATCAGACGTACATCGTTGATATAGAACTTAATAGCGCGCTTATTGAAAGAAACGGCAAAATGATTCCACTGGCCTTTCTTCAACAACGGGACTATACCATCCATATTAGCACCACCTATATCATCATTATTGGGTTTCTTGAATCCCCATTGCAACCAAGCGCCAAAATCCCACGAGCGGAAAGTAAACTCGATATGTCCTACCGGACTATCATCGGACATAAAGAATTCTGGCATAACTATCGATTGCCCGTCTTCTTCACTCTTGCTGATAAACACGTCCCATTCAAGGGTGAAAACATCAGGCAGATACGAGTCCATATTCTTCATCATGGGCTGCACTCGGTCGTAACCTGTATTAAAGTTCAAATACTTCTTGCCATTCACCATGGCTGTTTCAGCATTACCGTCCACTGGATCCCACTTCGAAGGGAACTCACCCATCTGCTCGCCAGCAAAGTCGTCCTCGAAAAGCACACTATTACCACGTTTGAAGTCGCTCTTTTGACTCTGAGCCACAGTAGCAGGAGTATCATCTACAGGCGCTGTAGCAGGAGTATCGTCAGAAACCTCACGCTGAGCATTTGAATTGCTTGCGCTCTTTTCTTTCTTCTTCCCATCAAGCACACCATCCATAGCATCGTCGGTTTCGCGCTCAACCTTGTTCTCAATCTTGTTCTGAACACGCTCTACAGCTTTGTCCTTTAACTTCTTCAGGAATCCCTGAGCATCAGCAGTAGCGGCAAAAACAACAATTGCCACAATCATTAAAAAGAGTTTTTTCATATTCATTGTCTTAGAATTTATGTTATTAATTTCGTTTAAAACTTTTCTCCAAAGTTAAGCATATTATTACGACTGAACAGCAAACTATGGCCTTAAATTACATGAAACAAGCCAAAATTCCACCCATTTGGGTGGTAACTGACAAATAAAGAGGTGTGATTTTTGATGTTAAATAGTTATTATTGAAATAATTTGTATATCTTTGCAGTTGTTATGAAAATAAAGATTCTCATTATTTGTCTGATTGTCAGTCTTACTGCCAGAGCCTACAACGACCATCGCAATGCAAAAGTCGATTCATTGGAGGCACTGCTGAAGAGTAAGAACCCACCCAAAGGCGATGACCTTCTGAGAGCCTACGACAACCTGATGCGAGGCTGGTTGCCCTACGACGCTCAGAAAGCCAGCGACTATGGACATAAGGCATTGGCTCTAAGCTACGAGCGCAACGGCTTGAACGTGAGACAGAATATACTACGCTTCTTTGCGCAGATGCACTATGCCCATGAAGAGCACGACGAGGCCATCCGCTTGTTCAAATGGGCACTGGCAGTCGTAGACACGATGGAACTATCGGGCCGCTATACGCAGAAAGACATTGACGATGCCCGCTCGTGCACCTATGGTGCCATCGGAAACGACTATAATATTCAGGACAAGCACCACTTAGCCATCCACTACTACCAGTTAGCATTGCCTATATTCGAGAAATACAACTGGTTGGAGAGTCAGACCATCCTCTATCATAATATCGGTGAACTCTACTTTACGATGGGCAATATGCAGGAAGCGGAACGAAACTACCTGAAGGCTGTAGAAAAGGGAACGGCATCAGGCGACTCGCTAATGATGGCAATAGCCCGCAAAGGATTGTTACGCCTCTATGTAAGACAGGACAGCTATGAAAAAGCCCGAAAAATGGCTGAACTCTGCTACGCCTACTATCACGCCCATCGTACAGAAGAGATAGAGGATTATCCTGTAATACTGGCATCCATGACACGTTTGAACCTGATGGAAGGGCATCAAAGTATCGCAGCGGCCAAGGCTTTTGCCAAGGAAGCACTCTCCCTGGCTGACAGTCTCACGTTTGAGGATAAAAGCGACGTCTATGCCGCTGCCTGTGAAGTGGCTATGGCTGAACAGAAATGGCAGCAAGCCCTTGACTATGCGCTGTGTACCATACGCCCGGACTCGCTGGCAACCAGTGCTGATGCCAGTTGCTACCGTCTGTTAGCTGAAATCTACACACAATTAGGACAGAAATACAAGGCCTGTCTATATATAAACAAGATGTACGAGGTAATGACCCGCTATGCCACAGACCACTATCAGTCAGGACTCTCGCAGATGGAAGTGCTCTACGAGACTGAAAAAAAGGAGGCACAAATCATACAGTTGGCCAACGAACGCCGTCAACACATGTGGTTGTTAGCACTAGCGGCAGCTCTAATGGTAGCAATGGGTATTGGTTATTGGTTGCTGATCATTATTCAACGTCGTAAGAAAGCATTGTTGGCAGCTAAGGTTGCTCTGGAAACAGAGACCAACGAGCGCCGCATACTGGCTCGCGACCTACATGACGGACTGGGCAGTATGCTATCGTTGCTGAGGATGAAGACTGAACAAGGCGAACCATCGTTACCACTTATCGACAGTATCCACACTGAACTACGTCGTACCGCCCACCATCTGATGCCTGAGGAGCTACTGAAGAACGGATTGTGCGCAGCACTTAACGATTTCGCCATCAGTGTGCCAGGTGCAACATTCCAAGTTATCGGCAACATACGATTAAATAAGGATAAGGAAATCGTCCTCTATCGCTGTGCCTATGAACTAGTAAACAATGCCATCAAACATGCTAAAGCCGAACATATCAGCATCCAGCTGATGCAAGAGTCTCAGCAAGTGACACTGACTGTCAGCGATGACGGAAAAGGCATGCAGGATAGCAAAGAAGGTATGGGACTGCAAAACATCAGGGAACGCATCACGCCCTATCACGGAAGCATCAATATTGCTTCGGTAGAAGGACAAGGAACAGACATCAACATCACACTGCCATTATGAAAAAATATGTAATCGATGTTTATATAGTTGACGACCATCAACTGGTGTGCGAAGGCATATCCGACCTTATCAACCAAAGCGGACAGGCACACGTCAGCTATACCTTTACCACCCTCGAAGCCTGCAGGCTGGCACTTCAGAACAGACGGCCTGATGTCCTGCTGCTTGACATCTCAATGCCAGATGGCGATGGTATTACGTTCTGCCAGCAAATTGTCAACGAATATCCCAAAGTGAAGGTCATTGCCATAACCATTCATGACGAATACTCCATGATTCAGCGCATGATGGCCTGCGGGGCCCATGGGTATGTACTGAAGAGTTCATCGAGCGAGGAACTGCTGGAAGCAATCAATAGCGTTTGGCAGGGAAAGGAGTATGTTTCCACACAGGTAACTGACATTTTGGAAAAAGGCAAGGCCAATAGCGTAACGCTGACAGAAGTGGAGAAGAATATTCTGCGCCTGATTTGCGATGGGCATACCAACCCAGAAATAGCCAAAGAGCTGAATCTGAGCACTGAAACCGTCAACTGGTATCGCAAACGTTTACTGGCAAAGTTTGACGTCAAGAACACAGTTGGACTGGTCAGAACTGTTTTTGAACAGAAGTTGCTGTGAGTTAAATTAACTAAAAATCGCAGTGCAAATGATACAGGTATGAGGAAAATGCCTTACTTTTGCAGCGATTATTCACTTTAAAAAGTAAAGACAATGATGAAAAAGATGATAGTTATGGCACTGATGTTGGTAGGTGGTATCTCTACTACCTTTGCACAGTCGTCAACAAGTGAGTTGAAACCTGCTGAAATCAAGTTCGATAAGGTATCACACAATTTCGGCACTTTCTCAGAGAAGGATTCAAAGGTAACCTGTAGCTTCGGATTTACCAATGTAGGCGAACAGGACTTAGTTATCAATCAAGCTATTGCCACATGTGGCTGCACAGTACCTTCGTACACCAAGACACCTATCAAACCAGGTGAGAAGGGTGAAATCAAGGTAACCTACAATGGCGCAGGCAAGTTTCCTGGACATTTCAAGAAGTCTATTACCGTTCGCACTAATGGAGCTGTCGAGATGACTCGCCTCTATATTGAGGGCGACATGACAGAAGCGAAATAAGGTAAGAGGTAAGAAGTAAGAAGTAAAATAAAAGCACTGCTCTCAGAAGGGCAGTGCTTTTTTATGTTAGAATGTATAACTGATGCCGAGCGAGCTATACTCCTGGAACTGGAAGTATCCTAATTCATCATCATACACGTTTGTATCGTCGAAACGAGGATAGAGGAAGAGGTTGGCTGAGATATACTTTGATATCTGCAGCTGGAACTGGTTCTCCCACTCAACCAGAGCACTATGGTAGGAGGTATTGGCATAGAAGCGCGTCTTCCACGTCACCTGATCCGTCAGTTTCCACTGCAGATTGGCAGTAAACTGTGAACCAAAATCCTCCAAGGTATGATGGTCGCCAGTAATACCATTGCGAGAAGTCAGTGCTTTTCGACCTACATAAGTAAAGTTGAAAGAGAGGGGCAGGAAGTTAAGGCTACCCGTTAATTTTTTATTCAGAGCCTCGACCTTATACTCCATACCGATACCGACATTCAACTTAAACGGCGAGAAGAAGTCAGAATAAACAAACTCGTCATTGGCCTTATAACCACGGGCAAACTGCGTATAGGTCAGCAATTGCAGCGTATAGTACCAACGCTTGTGTGCCTGAAGGCCTAACTTACTGGTAAAACGCAGCAGGTCGTTGTTGGTCTTGAACTTATGCACCGTATCAGTGCGGGATGTCTGGAATCCCAGTTTCATTTCAAGCTTGTTTTCAAAGGTGATACGGTCTTTATCATTATAGTTCAAGTCAAGTGTCAATGCACCAACGGCCGAATAGTTACTTTCACCACCCTTGTACCAGTTGCCTGACACATAGTTCTGGAGGAACTGCAAATAACCGTCAGCCTTGAATTTCCAGAAGTTTGGCTTGACAACAACCAATCCTACAGGAACTACCTCCGGCTCCTCAGGGACGGGCGCTACTTTCTCTGTCAAATCGACTTGCTGGGTCATTTCTTGATAGACATCTTCACGCAAGGAACCAACCTCACGCAGACGGCTCTCATTATTCTTGACCAAGTCAGGGCGACGCATATACAGTGACATCATAGCCAAATCAACAGCATCTGTCACCTCATCGCCAGAATTAGGCGACAGCGACAATGACTTGTTGGCACCAGAATGGTAGAAAGTGGTGGGGACAAACAAACGGAAGTAACGGCCATCCGACACTTCAGCACGTAACGAGTCGTTGACACGCTGTATAGAGTCAAGTTTTTGGCGCAATACTAACAATGAATCGTTATAGTTTGTAACCATCTGATCCATTTCAGCTTTCTGTATGGCAGATTGTTTGGAACTCTTTTTGCTCTTGCGCTGAGCTGATGCATCTATTGTCATCAGCAAAGCTGCTAATAATATAAATATGTACTTGTACTTCATAATTGGGTGCAAAGATACGAAAAAAATCCTAATTCTATACTTATAACTAAAAATATTTTCGTACCTTTGCAGCTTAAAATGTAAAAATATAAAGAAAGCAATGAATAAAGACACCATTATTGGCTTCGTCCTGATAGCCCTTGTGCTGATAGGATTCAGCTGGTGGAACCAGCCCTCTGCCGAGCAGATAGAAGCCGCCAAGAAACAAGATTCTATTGAAGCTGTCATGAAGGAACAGGCCGAAAAGGCCCAGAAAGAGGCTGCTGCTCAGGCGGCAAAAACACAAGACAACGTGGTCGACAGTTCTGCTGTCGACACAACCGCCCTCTTCCGTTCAGCCCTGACTGGTACTTCACAGCAGGTTGTGCTGAAGAACGACAAGTTGCAGCTGACACTCGACACAAAGGGTGGCGTTATCCGCAAAGCTGTCATCAAAAACTTCAAGAGCATTGATGGGGCGAACGATGTGACACTCTTCGACAAGGCTGACCAGAACCTGAACTTCATGTTGGCTGGCAAACAGGAGAACATTGTCACAGCCGATCTGTTCTTCACACCATCAGAACAGACGGACTCAACCGTTACCATGAAGGCCCAGGCACAAAATGGTGGCGAAATAGCCTTGAAATACCGCTTGGGCAAGGACTATCTGCTGAGTCTTACATTCGAAACCAAAGGACTGGCAAACGTCTTCCCGCCATCATACAAGGAAATGGAGATTGAGTGGACTGACCACTGCCGTCAGCAGGAGAAGGGCTACTCGTTCGAGAACCGTTATACCTCTATCTATTATAAAGAGGTCAGCGGTGGTACCGACAAACTCTCTGAGAGTGGTGACAATCAGGAAAAGACTGAGGAACCCACTGACTGGGTGGCTTTCCGTAACCAGTTCTTCAGTGTTGCCCTGATAGCAAAGGATAACTTTGCCACAGGTGCAGAGCTTTCCAACACGATGGATGAAAAAGGTTCCGGCTATCTGAAGTATTTCGATGCCAAACTGAAGACCGCTTTCGACCCAACGGGTAAGAACGCTTCTGAATTCGAGATGTACATCGGCCCCAATGACTTCCGTCTGATTAAGGACGTAGAAGAGCAGAGTGCTTTTGGCAAGGATCTCGATCTGGAGCAGTTAGTTGACCTTGGCTGGTGGCTGTTGCGCTGGATTAACCGCTGGTTCACCCTGTATGTCTTCGACTGGCTGACAGGCTTTGGCTTCAATATGGGTATCGTGCTTATTCTGATTACCATTCTGCTGAAGGTCATCACTTTCCCAATGGTCAAAAAGAGCTATATGTCAAGTGCTAAGATGCGCGTGTTGAAACCCAAGTTCGAAGAGGCAACCAAGCAGTACGACAAGCCTGAGGACCAGATGAAGAAACAGCAGGAAATGATGTCACTCTATTCAAAGTATGGCGTCAGTCCCCTGTCTGGCTGTCTGCCCATGCTCATCCAGATGCCTATCTGGCTGGCTATGTTCTTCTTCGTACCTAATGCCATCCAGTTGCGTGGCGAATCGTTCCTGTGGATGGACGACCTATCAACCTACGATCCTATCGTGGAATGGGGCACAAATATCTGGGGTATTGGCGACCACCTGTCGCTGACCTGTATTCTGTTCTGTGCTGCTCAGCTTATCTACACATGGATTTCCATGCGCCAGCAGAAAGACCAGATGGTAGGTCAGCAGGCTGAGCAGATGAAGATGATGCAGTGGATGATGTATATCATGCCGTTGATGTTCTTCTTCATCTTCAACGACTACTCCAGCGGTCTGAACTTCTACTACTTCATCTCGCTCTTCATGTCGGCAGCTATCATGTGGACATTGCGCAAGACTACCAACGACGAGAAGCTGCTGGCCATTCTTGAAGCCAACTATCAGGCCAACAAGAATAACCCCAAGAAGACATCAGGTCTGGCTGCCCGCTTAGAGGCTATGCAGAAACAAGCTGACGCCATGCGCGAACAACAGCGCAACAGACGCTAAATAGTAAATGGTAAATCTGCAAATTCAGTAAATGTAAAGATGAAGATTGGTTTTGATAACGAGAAATATCTGAAGATACAGTCAGAGCATATCCGCGAGAGGATAGCAAAGTTCGACGGCAAACTGTATCTGGAGTTAGGTGGCAAACTGTTCGACGACCATCATGCCTCGCGCGTGCTGCCTGGTTTCAAGCCCGACTCAAAACTCAGAATGCTGGCACAGCTGCGCGACCAGTTGGAGATTGTCATCGTCGTCTCGGCAGAGGACATTGAAAAGAACAAGGTACGAGCCGACCTCGGTATTACCTACGATGAGGACGTGCTGCGCCTGCGCGAAGAGTTCCAAAACCGTGACTTCATGGTGGGTTCAGTAGTCATTACGCATTACAATGGTCAGAATGCTGCCGACCAATTCCGGCATCGCCTGGAGCGTATGGGCATCAAGTCGTATGTTCACTATCTTATCGACGGTTATCCCCATAACGTAGAACTGATAGCCAGCGACGAAGGTTTTGGCAAGAACGACTATGTGGAGACAACACGTGAGTTGGTTGTTGTGACTGCTCCAGGTCCTGGTTCTGGCAAGATGGCGGTCTGCCTCAGTCAGCTGTATAATGAAAACAAGCGTGGCATTCGCGCAGGTTATGCCAAATTCGAGACATTCCCCGTATGGAACCTGCCTTTGAAGCATCCCGTCAACATCGCTTACGAGGCTGCTACTGCTGACTTGAACGATGTGAACATGATTGACCCGTTCCATTTGGAGGCCTACGATAAGACTGCTATCAATTATAATCGCGACATCGAGATATTCCCCGTGTTGAATGCCTTATTCGAGGGCATCTACGGCGAGAATCCCTATAAGAGTCCGACGGACATGGGCGTTAATATGGTGGGCTTCTGCATCTCGGACGATGAGGTGTGCTGTAATGCCAGCCGCGACGAGATTATCCGCCGTTACTATGATGCTACCAACAAAATGGCTGACGGTATCGATAATGAACGCGAAATCAACAAGATACTGATGCTCTTCAGTCAGGCCAAGATTACGACTGCCTATCGTCGTGTGACAGTGGCTGCACAGGCCAAACAGGAACTGTCAGGCCATACTTCATCGGCTATGGAACTGGAGGATGGCACTATCATTACTGCCAAGAGTTCTCCCCTACTCGGCTGTTCGGCAGCACTCTTGCTCAATGCCACCAAGCATCTGGCCGGTATCGAGCATGAGGCCAAACTGATACCCCAAAGCCTGATAGAACCTGTTCAAAAGACAAAGACCGAATATCTGGGTGCCCGCAACCCTCGCTTGCATACCGACGAGGTGCTGGTAGCACTCAGCGTACTCAGCGAGAGTGACGAGCGTTGTCGCCATGCCTTAGAGCAATTGCCAAAACTGCGCGGTTGTCAGGTTCATAGCACTGTCATGCTCAGCGAGGTTGACCGTAAGATATTCAAGAAGCTGGGATGCGGTCTGACTTGTGATCCCCTTAAAAAGAAGTGATAAATGATCAGTGAAACATGAAAAGAATACTAACCATCGCTATGCTGGCACTGATAGTGCTGGGCAATGCAAATGCAGCAGACAACAACGTGATAGGTAAACAGAATATCAAGCTGAAAAGCCGTATGATGACACCTGAGGCCTTATGGGCTATGGGACGCATCGGTGGTGTGGAGGCATCACCTGACGGTCAGAAAGTGGTGTATCAGGTGGGCTACTACAGCGTGAAAGCCAACAAGAGCCGCCAAGTCATCTGCGTGATGAATGCCGATGGCAGCGAACAGCGCCAATTAAGCGCGTCCAGTGGTTCAGCAGCTGGGAAAAGCGAGACCGACCCTACATGGCTCGACAACGAGACCATCGCCTTTATCACTGGCGGTGAAATTTGGAGCATGAAGGCTGACGGCAGCGAGCGCAAGCAGCTCTCGAAGACCGATGGCAAGGTTGAGGGCTTTAAGTTCTCACCAGACCGCACGAAGGTTATCATCATCAAGAGCATCGACTTCAACGAGATTATCAAGAAGAATCCAGACGACCTGTCCAAAGCCACTGGTCGTCGTGTCACCGACCTGATGTATCGCCATTGGGACCACTACGTGGAATCCATCCAGCACCCGTTTGTTTATAGCGTAGGCAATGGTTTGACCATCGCAAAGAACGGTACCGACATCCTGAATGGCGAACCCTACGAATGCCCCATGGAGCCCTTCGGTGGTATTGAGCAGTTGGCATGGAGTCCTGATTCCAAGACCATTGCCTACACTTGTCGTAAAAAGAAGGGTACTGACTATGCCACTTCTACCGACTCTGACATCTATTTATATAATATAAGTACGCGCGAGACCAAAAATCTCTGTAAGCCTGAGGGCTATGTGGCACCTCAGAGCGACCCCTCAAAGACAAAGGCCAACCAGGCTGTCAACAAGAATACCGCCAATGAGAATCCTGGCTACGACCAGAACCCGCAATTCTCGCCCGACGGACAGTATATCGCCTGGCAGTCGATGGCTCGCGATGGCTATGAGGCCGACCTCAACCGTCTGTGTGTCTATTCGTTGGCCAACGGTTCTAAATGGTATCTGAACTGGAAAAGCGATGTCGAGGCATTCTGCTGGGCACCACAACCTACAGCCAAAGGCAAGAAACCTGCCAAGGTCAAGACCACCGATCCGCTGTTCTATTTCCTCAGCGTATGGCATGGTTGCAACAACATGTACATGGTCAGCCAGAAACGCGAGGTCTACCAAATGACTGAGACATGGGACGACTGGACCTCAATTCAGATGGCTAATAATGGTCAGCAGATTCTGGCTACCCGTCAGAGCCTCAGCACTCCTACGGACATCTACATGGTCACGCCTCCTGTCAAAAAGCAGGCTACCAAAATCAATCAGATATCCTTTGAGAACAAGCACATCCTTGACCAATTGACTTTTGGCAAGATGCAGCAGTATTGGGTGCCTACCACCGACGGCAAGAAGGAGCTGGTATGGGTCATGCTGCCTGCCAACTACGAAGAGGGCAAGAAGTACCCCACCCTGCTCTTCTGCGAAGGTGGACCCCAGTCGCCTGTCTCGCAGTTCTGGAGCTACCGCTGGAACTTCCAGATAATGGCTGCCAACGGCTATGTCGTTGTAGCACCTAACCGCCATGGTCTGCCAGGCTTCGGACAGGAATGGAAGGAACAGATATCTGGCGACTGGACAGGTCAGTGCATGGACGACTATCTGTCGGCTATCGACTTCGCTGCCGATTCCCTGCCCTTTGTCGACCGCAATCGCTTAGGTGCCGTCGGTGCTTCGTTTGGCGGTTTTAGCGTCTACTATCTCGCTGGTCATCACAACAAGCGTTTCAAGGCTTTCATCTCGCACGATGGTGCCTTCAATCTGGAGTCGATGTACACCGATACTGAAGAGGTATTCTTCTCAAACTGGGAGTACGACGATGCCTATTGGAACAAGAATCGTACCACACGTGCCAGCAAGACCTACGAGAATTCGCCCCATAAGTTTGTAGATAAGTGGGACACGCCCATCCTCTGCATCCACGGCGAAAAGGACTACCGCATTGTTTACAATCAGGGCATGGGCGCCTTCAATGCTGCCCGTCTGCGCGGCATTCCTGCTGAGCTGCTTATCTTCCCTGACGAGAACCACTGGGTGCTGAAACCCCAGAACGGTATTCTCTGGCAGCGTACCTTCTTCGACTGGCTCGACCGCTGGCTGAAATAATGGATAATTGACAATGGATAATGGATAATTGATAATTATGACACAACAAATTCAAAAGACTTTACGTGACAGCGCCGGCATGCGTTGGACTGCCCTGCTGCTCTTGGCCATGGCCATGTTCTGCAGCTACATCTTCATGGACATCCTTTCACCCATCAAGGACCTGATGCAGGAGACCCGTGGCTGGGACTCTACAGCTTTTGGTACCATGCAGGGTTCTGAGGTGTTCCTCAACGTATTTGTATTCTTCCTCATCTTCGCAGGTATCATCCTCGATAAGATGGGCGTGCGCTTCACCGCCGTCCTCTCTGCAGCCGTCATGCTCGTTGGTGCCGTCATCAAGTGGTATGCTGTCAGCGAGAGTTTCATGGGCAGCGGACTCGAGACATGGTTTAACGACAACCTGAACTACATCCCCATCTTCGATGAACTGGGCGTGTCGCCCTTCTATGCCGGCATGCCTGCCTCAGCAAAGTTTGCCGCCTGCGGCTTCATGATTTTCGGTTGTGGCTGCGAGATGGCAGGTATCACCGTCAGCCGTGGTATTGTGAAATGGTTCAAGGGTCGTGAGATGGCGTTGGCCATGGGTTCTGAGATGGCTCTGGCCCGTCTGGGTGTTGCCACCTGCATGATATTCTCGCCCTTCTTTGCCAAGTTAGGTGGAGAGGTCAGCGTCAGCCGTAGCGTCGCCTTTGGTGTCGTACTGATGTGTATCGCCCTCATGATGACCATTGTCTATTTCTTCATGGACAAGAAGCTCGATGCTCAGACTGGTGAAGCTGAAGAGAAGGACGACCCCTTCAAGGTATCGGATATCGGCAAGATTCTGAGCGACAGTGGTTTCTGGCTCGTAGCCCTACTGTGCGTGCTCTACTATTCAGCCATCTTCCCCTTCCAGAAGTATGCCGTCAACATGCTGCAGTGCAACCTCACCCTGACCGAGCCAGGGGCAGACTCCTTCTGGTCCAGTCCCTCAGTGACCATCGTCCAGTATGTCATCATGCTCTTGGTGGCAGCAGCAGGTTTCGCCTCTAATTTCCAGAAGAAGGCAAGCATGAAATATGCGCTGTTGGGCGTTTCCATCCTCGCTCTCATCACCTATTGCTATATGGGCTACATGCGCCAGACGGCTGAGAGCATCTTTGCCGTATTCCCCCTGTTGGCCGTGCTTATCACGCCCATACTTGGCAACTATCTCGACAACCACGGCAAGGCCGTATCCATGCTCATCTTGGGTTCGCTGCTTCTCATAGGCTGTCACCTCACGTTCGCCTTCATCCTGCCCATGTTTAAGGGCAGTGCAGTAGGCGGTATCATCGTAGCCTATGCCACTATTCTGGTCTTGGGTGCCTCGTTCTCGCTGGTTCCAGCTTCCCTGTGGCCCTCTGTACCCAAACTGGTCGATGCCAAGGTCATCGGTTCTGCCTATGCCCTCATCTTCTGGATTCAGAACATCGGTCTCTGGCTGTTCCCGCTGCTCATCGGCAAGGTGCTCGATGCCACCAACCCAGAAGGAGCCAGTGCCACGGAACTGGACTATACCGCACCACTGGTCATGCTGGCCTGCTTAGGCGTAGCAGCCCTCGTCCTCGGTTTGGTACTGAAAGTCGTGGACAAGAAGAAGGGCATCGGACTCGAAGAGCCTAACATCAAAGCATAACCCTACAGCTCGCTATTAACGAGCCGTAATCTCACACCCAATGAGATTACGGCTCGTTTTAAAATGTATTATAGGACATTATTATTGCACGAGTTTTTTCCCTCCTACAATATTCACTCCATGCTGAAAGCTATCTAAACGCTGGCCTTGCAGGTTGTAGATAGCAGCAGGCTGTTGCCCAACCATGGTAGTTTTAACAGCTGCAGGCACATCTTCGATGGCATCGTACTCTGCCATGGCATTGGCCATACGCGTGTCAAGGTCGGCAAGCCGGTAGAGACCGTCGCTGTTGGCAGTGAGTCCTTCTACGATGATTGGCATCACCATCGGAGGCATGTCGAGTGAAAGCAACATGCGACCCTGCAACTGATAGACAGACTGATAGACCAGATTGATGGCAACATAGTCTTCCGTACCGTCGCTCCACTTCTCAAACACAAGCTTCGAACCGATGGGCGTATGCAACTCCAGAGCCAGCTCTGTCTTAGGGAACTGGAAACCAAGGGCTGCACCAATGCTCGCCAGATTGGAGTCGTGGCCACAAAGGAACATGAACTTGCGGTCACTACGTTTCAACTCCTCGCGAATGCGGCTTACCAGTGGGTATGACAGATTGACGGCAGCAGCATGTGTGGTGAAAAGCAGTCCGTCATAGACCTCCTTCACAGCGCAGATGGCTCGCCACTGTTCTGCTGTCAGTTCACGACCGAAAGCCGCAAAGCTCTCTGTCTCGTAACACTGCAACACCAAGGCGTCGGCCACGCTGTTGGCCAGCGTATAGCCACCCGTCATCTTCGGCTCGTTGCCTTTCTCTAACACGAACTGCGTATCGTTAAACCAGAAGTGAGCACTATCGTTCTTTGCAGCTGAGGAGTGTGCCATGTCAAGCAGTTCCTCCATCAGATTCAATGTAGTCTGTTGGGCTTCCATCCATACCTGAGGCCCACCGTTCATGCCCTTTATCTCATTAAGCACCTGCTGACGATAGGCGTCGTTCATCTTCGTGAACTGTGGCGTAAAGACGGGATCCATCTTGTCCTCTTCAAACTTATGGGTAATCTCCACATTGGCAAAGGGCAGAAAGCCTGCTGAGAAATACTTCGCCGTAGCAAACGTACGCTGACGGGAATTGGCATAGAACAGCACCTCATCACCCTCGGGACGGTAGTTTTCGGGCAGCAAACCCTCGTCAACAACCCACTTGCGGAAGAACTGTCCCATCTCAGTCTCCAGCACGCCACCACGCAGTGACAGCTGACTGCTGGGCGACGTCCATTCAAACCATGTATGTGGCGTCACACGTTTGTACGCAGCACCTCCTGATGACAATGGTGAGCGGATGTTATGACGACTCATCACTACCACCTCCTTGAGTTTATACTTAGCGTGAAAATCTTCCGAGCGTTTCGTTTGTGCCTGTGCGTTTGTTCCGCAAATAACAAGAACTGCGGATGCACTCATTACCAATGTCTTAATCTTTACATTCATATCCCAATTATTTAAATATATTACTGAAGCTATCATATCTTGGTGCAAAGATAAACAATTCCTTTGGAATAACACCTACTGAAGTGAAAAAATTGGAGAAATACTTGGTATAATCAGAATTATTTCAACTATTGATTAAAATAAGAAGAGGGTGTGTCAAAAGAAATAGGCGCATCCTCTCTTATGATTACTATCTGCAAATATTGAGAGCTGCTAAACTTGCGATATCCAAGCGGCTGACGAGCGATAAGCGGAAGGCTCACTTGCTTATCGCTCAAGGGGCAGAAGCGATAAGCGCGAGGGGCACGAGCGATAAGCGCGTGAGGCACGAGCGATATCCTTGATGAGAGAAAGGCCGTTTCTCGCATAGAGAAACAATGATTTGCTATCAGAGATACAATGTTTTACTATCAGAGATACAATGTTTTGCTACCAGAAATAACAGGTTAGCGGAATTGATTGCTGATACTGACTTTCAGTACTTATAAATATATCAGAACCGGAAACAAACGCTGAAAATGTCAGTTTTATAGTGCACCAATCCTCGTTGTTGTCATCTCGTTTGAATCCATAGAGAACTGTTTGCTCTAAGAGAGGCCATTCCGTTAAAAATAGCAAAATCTGACCTGAAAAGGCAGATTGTTTGGGTAAAACAGAAAACAATTGAAAATAAATCACTACCTTTGTGGAATAAAGCTATAAGTATGGAAGAAATAAACCGACTGAAAGTCGTATTGGTAGAGAAAAAGCGTACTGCGCGATGGCTCTCAATGCAGATGGGGGTTAATCCATCTACAGTAAGCAAGTGGTGCACTAACTCTTCTCAGCCCGATGTTGCAAGTCTGCTTAAAATTGCCGACTTGCTGGAGGTTGATATAAAGGAGTTGCTGGTTAGAGAATACGAGCAGTTCCTATTGTCAAAGATAAAGAATTAAGGATAAGGACTATGGATATACAGAAAATACAACAATACAAATCTGCCTTCGACTTGATAGCAAAAGACATCAAGGACGATGAAGGAAACTCTATCGAAGTATGGTATGCACGTGAATTGCAACAAGTGTTAGGCTATGCGCGATGGGAGAATTTCGTAGTAGCCGTTGGGCGTGCTATGGAATCGTGTAAAACATTGGAAATCAGCATCGACGACCATTTTCGTGAGGTCACGAAAATGATATCTCGAAGAACATTAAGTATTGGGGCTACACCGAAATGCTTGAAGCCCATGAGGCTTTGCAAAAGCCAACGAAAGCATTTAAATTTGGATTTTTCCTGTAAACTTATATAAACAACTATTTCTAGTATAAAGGGAAGGTTCTGGATGAAATAAGAATTTGAATTAAGAAGTCACCTCTATAGGAATATGATAACGAAACAAGCTTTGGGAAGTCTGCTATTTGGGATGGCAGATATATTACGCGATAAGGTGGAAGACTACAAGTCTTACATCCTCTCGCTTCTATTCTTTAAACGCCTCTCTGATAATTATCAATGGGAGATTGTGAACGGCAAAGAACAGTTTGAGGCAACCAATTGCCGTGAACCGTCTGCAAGAGAGTGGGAAGTCATTACTAAGAAGATGCATGACTTTATCATACCCAAAGGCTGTTTTTGGGAAGATGTAAGAAAGGCTCCTATAGATAAGAAAAACGAGGCACTTGACAAAGCTGTAGGGGCCATTGCCGATCAAAATGTAGATCAGAATGGCAAATATATCTTGAAGGGCATCATTAATACCGTCAGATGGAACGAACCAGCTCCTGATGGTTCTGGTGGAAAGAAACTCGATCCAGAAGTACTTTCCAATCTTATCAATTATTTGGGAGCCGTTGATCTGAGCAACAAAAATGTAACCGTTGATGTGCTGGGCGATGCTTATGAGTATCTGATTAAGCGGTTTGCAGATGAAAACAAAGGCGGTACAATGGCAGGTCAGTTCTATACACCTCAGGAAGTGGTTGATATCATCGTGCGTTACCTGAAGCCAGAACCAGGTGATACTATTTATGACCCCACTTGTGGTTCCGGTGGCTTCCTGCTCAATGCTGCAAAATATGCGAGAATCAATCATCAGGATACAAAGAGCGTTCGCTTGTTTGGTCAGGAACTGGTTTGGAATACCTGGGCTAGCTGCAACATCAATATGATTCTGCATGGCTTGGATGCCCGTATAGAACAAGGCGATACTATTCGCGATCCGAAGTTTAAAGACGATGAGAATAGTTTGGAACTTCGAACTTTTGATAAGGTGATGGCGAATTTCCCGTTCTCATTAGAGAACTGGGCACAAAATGGAGAACCCAAGAAAGACAAAAAAGGCAAGTCAGTCTTGAAGAAAGACGGTACACCTCAGTTGGAGTACAAAAAGGAATTTATCGATTCCTATAATCGTCTGGTTTATGGCATACCTCCCTATAGTAATGGCGACTTTGCCTTTTTGCAACATATCATAGCCTCGTTGGATGATAAGGGAAAAGCAGGTGTGGTTTGTCCGCAGGGCGTTTTGTTCCGAGGGCAACCAGAAAAAACAGAGGAAGAAGACGGACAGAACCGTAAGGCTGATGTGGAGTATATCATCCGTCGTGGTTTTTTACAGGGAATTGATTTCAAGGAACATATCAATATCATTGATGCTATCGTCGTATTGCCCAGTAACCTGTTTTATGGTACAACCATTCCTGGTGCCATCATCTTCTTCGACAAGAACAAACCGGTTGAACGAAATAACAAGGTTTTGATGGTCTATGCAGCCAAAAAAGGCTGGTATCGTGAAGATGCCAATATGAGCGTGTTGGAGCCTCAGGATGTACTTCGCATTTCTACGATGTTAGAGAGTTGGGGTGACATAGAAAAAGCTAAGACATGGATAGCAGACAGAAAACTTCAGCTGAATAGCACCATTCAGACTGACCTTGAGTTTGACATTTCAGAAATAGAAAAGGAAACTGCAGAAGAAATCGCCATTAAATCAGAGAAGTTGGAGAAGGCTAAGCAAGCTATCAAAGACAAGGAATCTCAGCATAAGAAACCTACGAAGAGTGAGCTGAAGGCTTTGGAAACCAACCAAAAAGCATTAGATAAATTGCTTGCTGATAAGGAGACTAAGATCAATGCAGTCAAAGAAAAGGCAGCAAAGCAGCGTCAGGCCATTGCCGATGTAGAGACAGAGCTCTTGCAGATGTTTGCCGATCCAGAACTGCGCAAGCGTTACTTCGCTATTGCCGATATGGACGATATAGAGGAAAATGAATTCAACCTCAATATTCCTCGCTATGTCGATACGTTTGAACCAGAGGAGCAGATTGACTTGCGAGAAGCCATCCGTGATTTCCAAAAGGCCATGCAGGCAGAGTCAGAGACGATGCAGTCGCTGAATGAGTTATTAAAGACATTAACAGATAACAAATGATGATTAACTTCAACGATATAGAGACACTTCAACAGCAACCTGAGGGCCAGCAGTTCGATCGCAAAAGCTTTCGTATCGATGCAAAAGCATTGGCGGTAATCGAGGTGGCTTTTGCTAATGCAGATGGTGGCGATGTGGTGATAGGCATTGAAGATGACGGGCGCATTACAGGTATCAATGGTAACGAAGACCATCTGAACGAATTGTTGCGCGTACCTTTCGATTTTTGTGTGCCGTCTGTCCCTGCTGAAGCACATTTCATGGATTGTACGGATGTCAATGGTAATCCCAATCGTGTTTTGGTGATGCATGTGGAACCCAGTATGCGAGTTCATGCCAATCAGGCTGATGATGCTTTCTATCGTGTTGGCGACAAATCGAAAAAACTGAACTTCGAGATGCGTATGCAATTGTTCTATGCCAAGGGCGGCCGTTACTATGAGGATGAGCCTGTATATGGTGCTACCATTGATGACATCGACCTTGACTATGTGACTCAACATTGCAAGAAGATAGGCTATGCGAAGGATGCTGAAACCTATCTGCGTACCAACAAAGGATTTGTCACAACAATTAATGGTGTGGATAAGGTTTCAGGTGCCGCTATTCTCCTGTTTGGAAAAGAGCCACAGAAGTTCTTCCAACGAGCCCGTATCCGCATTGTCCGCTATTTAGGTGATGAAGAGCGTTTCGGTCGTGAAATGAATGTCATCAAAGATGTATCCTTCGAAGGACGTATCTTGGAGATGACACAGAAAGCCATTGCCTTTGTCGATACCCAAATCAAGGAATATACTTTCTTGGGAGATGATGCCCGTTTTGTTACCATTCCACAATATCCTCCATTCTGCTGGACGGAGTTGATCGTCAATGCTGTTGTCCATCGTGACTACAGCATCTTGGGTACTGATATTATGGTGAAGATTTTCGATCATCACTATGTTGTTGAAAGCCCGGGCATTTTGCCAGGTATGGTGCGTATTGACAATATCCGCCAGATGCATTTTTCTCGCAATCCCAAGATTGCCGAGTTTATGCAGCAATACAAACTGGTGAAGGAGTTTGGTGAGGGTGTTGACCGTATGTTCCGCGAGATGGCAGAGGCTGGCAATCCTGCACCAGAATACAAGCAAGTGGAGTTTATGCTCAAAGTGCGACTTAACTCTGCGTTGAGGGAAGAGAATGAATCCCCAATTCCCCATAAAACTGAAGTGGAATCATACGACCATGAGAGAAAGGAAAAGGTTAATGCAACAGAAAGGGTTAATGAAAAGGTTAATAAAAAGGTTAATGAAAGGCAAAAGTTAATCATATCTGCCATATTCGAAAACCCATATATAACGCAAACCGAACTTGCCAAAACACTTGGAATCTCAGTCGTTCATGTTAATAAAAACATGAAGAAACTTCAAGAGCAAGGTATCATTCGTCGCGTTGGACCAGACAAGGGCGGTCACTGGGAAGTCATTGAGAATAATGAGAAAGAAGGAGAGTAAGATGGAAGGTTGGATGCAAAAAAGAATTGGAGACCTCTTTGATGTAAAGGCTGGTGGTGATTTGCAAGAAGCAAATTACTCTCCTTACCCTACTGCTGAAGCCCAATGGCCTATTTATGCAAATTCATTAGAGAAAAAGGGATTATATGGTTATACATCGAGACCTCGATTCTCTGGTAATGCGGTTACTATTACAGGTAGGGGGGATATTGGACATGCAGAGTTCCGACCAGATGATTTTGATGCAATCGTAAGATTACTTGTGTTATTGCCAAAGGCAGAAGTTGATTGCAGGTATATAACCTATTACATCAATTCTCATGTCCATTTTCCAAAAGAGAGTACAGGAGTCCCTCAATTGACTGCTCCTAAGGTAAAACGTATAAAAATAGATTTGCCTCAATCAAAAGAAGAGCAAACAGCTATAGCCAACATTCTTTCCAAAGTAGATGAAGCAATAGCATCTGTACAAGACAGCATAACTGCAGCTGAACGTCTGAAAAAGAGCCTCATGCAAAACCTTCTTACTGGCAAGCTAAAGCCTGATGGTACACTCAGAACACCCAATGAATTCTTTATTGACGAGAAGTTTGGTAAAGTTCCCGTTGGGTGGGAAGTGAAAAGAGTTGATGCTCTTTTTGATTTCTATCCAACCGCATCCTATTCTCGTGCCATGTTATCAGACAATGGAGAATGTAAATATATACATTATGGTGATATACATACGAGATTTGATGCGTTCCTTGATGTATCAAAAGAGACCTTACCTTGTATAAATAAAGATATGGTCAAGAAGTTTGTATATCTTGAAGATGGAGACATCATTATTTCGGATACCAGTGAAGATTATGAAGGAGTGGGAAAACTTATTGAAATCGTCAATCTTGGTGATGCCAAAGTGATTTCATGCCTTCATACATTGTTACTTCGTGCAAAGACAGACGAATTGCTTAATGGTTTCAAAGGGTATTTGTTTAATGAGGAACGAGTAAGGTTAGAGTTCTTGAAATATGTGACTGGTATAAAAGTCTATAGCATTTCCATGAATAGCCTTGCAAAAATATTCATGCCTATACCTCCTCGTGACGAACAAGTACAAATTAAGAACAAATTAGATTCAATCAATAATGAATTGTGCAACTCAAAAGAGAAAATAGGAAGTCTTGAACGACTCAAGAAATCTCTAATGCAGAATTTATTAACAGGTAAAATGGTAATTACAAATCAAAAATAGTTTATTATGGCACAACAAAAATCAGTAAGGAGTTTCATCCTTGAAGCAATAAAAGGGTTAAGTCCTGATGAGTTTAGTGAACTAGTTCTCACTTTTCAAACATCATATTTACACTATAATGAAGCAATTATTGTTGATGGAGCGAATGATGGTGGCTGTGATATAAAAGTCTTACAGAATAAAAGAGAAATAAGAAAGTGTGTTCAAATTACAACTCAGAAACAAATAGAACTTAAGTTAAAGAGGGATCTTGAGAAGGTATCAAAGATGATATCGCAATATGGTTATTCAAATAAGTTTGAATTTTATTGTTCAATTCCTGTTTCAGAGGATAAAATAGAAGAATACAAAAAATTCGCGATTGACGAATACGATATCGATTTAGATATTTATGAGGCAAAACGTTTATCACAATTGAATTGTAAGGAAGTAGTTGACTATATTTATTCTCTCCATTCTGATGTGGTGCTGAAGCCAGAACAAATGAATATTGACAAGGCAACACGGACTTTATATGACTTATTAGCAAATGGCAAAGATTCCTCAGATATTAAAAACAGTCTGGTTGATTCTGTTATTATATCAATACACTAGTGTCCACTAAATAAAATTAAGAGTCAATTGACCATCATCAGCAACATACTCAGGTTTCTTGGTAAAGAGTTCCTTGATGGGAG
>JAEEGK010010158.1_pt1 | contig 21767 bp, 14 predicted proteins | sample 8958771 | NCBI WGS metagenome assembly JAEEGK01 (sample SAMN16246547, study PRJNA631951) | gut metagenome | biome: gut microbiome; feature: rumen; material: SC-attached | host: Bos | place: Iran: Karaj | collected 2018-10 | reverse complement strand
TTTCTTCATTATCTATTAATTTATCAAATGATTCATTATTTTGCTCTTCAATATTTTCACCTTCTTTTTCATTTTTTTCTTCATTTAATTTATTATCATCATCAATATTTTCATCTTTAATATTGTCTCCTTGAATATCAACAATTTTTTCATTAACATCATTCATTTAAAAAAAAAAATAAAATATAAAAACTTAAATATCTAAATTTAAAAAAATATTATTAATAATAAAATCAGAAATATCTTAAGAAAAAATAGACATTGAAAGTGAATCATCTTGAATTGATTCTTCTTTTTTTAAGTTAAGTAATTCATTATCTCCTCTTTTACCAATAACCTTTCTAAGATTTTTATTAAATCCAAGGAAATTTAATTCAATAATTTCTGAATAAATTAGTCCAGATAATATTGTTATTAAAGTTATAAAAGTTAATTCTAATTTTTCCATTTCATTATCAAAATGATAATTAAAAACATCTTTATCTTTAGAATTTAAAGGAAATATTTTAAAAAAAAGTAAAAGAAAACTATCACAAATAAATATAAAAATTGAATTAAAATTTTCCAATATATAATAATATAAATAATAATATAATAAACGAGAGAAATAATATAAAATATTTAAAATTAATATAAATAAATCAGGAAAATTGAAATCAAATTTATAACCTTTTTTAATTGTTTGATAACAATATCTTGTAATCCCAATAATACTTCCTAATAAAAATATATTGACAAAATATTTTGTGTTAAGAAATTTAATAATTAAAATAGAAAATACAAAAGTATAACAATTAAGAATGAATTTGAATAAAAATATAAAGAAAAAATCTATAGAATTAAATTGAATTAATATTAAATATAATATTACAATAAAATAAAAGATAAATGCTATAATTTGATGAGAATAAATAGTTCTTTTTAATATCATTTTTTCAAGAACAATAAACATAATAATATCACCATAATAAGAAAAATGACGTTGTTTATCATTTAAAACGACTTTAGAAGACATTAATTCATATAATATTGAACATATTATTAAAATAAATATTATGGTATTTTGAGATAAAAAAATTATTTTTTTTTTTTTTTGAGATGTTTATTCTATTATTTACTTTTTTTTCAAAGAATTTACTATATTTTAAGAATATTATTAAACTTATATGAGAGAATGATTTTAATGATCTTGAATTATCTTTTTTTATATAAATTTCAAGGAATTTTGGAATACAATGAGATATTATAAAACATAAATAAATAATTAATTCTTTTCTACAATCTACATTAATGAACATTTTATTTTTTTAAATATTCAGATAAATAAAAAAAATTTATATATATGGAAATGAATATATAAAATTACTTTTTAATTAATTATTTATATAAATCAAAAAAATACATTGAAATATTTTCTCTTTATTTTTTAATTTATTAAAATTAAAAAATAAAAAAAAATAAAATAGAAAAATATAACAATTAATCTGAATAACTTCAAAATAATTTTCACGGATAATATTTCAATATTTATTATAATATAAACTATAACTAAAGAAAAATATTCTTAGTATTTGTATTATTAATTATTACAGAATAGTTGTTAAAGGTCATTTATTTTTCACAATTTATCGTATATAAAAATCATAAATTAACATAAATAATATTTTCATAGAATTTATAAAAAATAAAAAAAAAATTAAATATAAAATAAATAAATTATTAATTCTTTCTATAAGATATTTTTTTAAAAATAATATTTTAACTATTTTCATTTATAAATTTCTGAGTTTCTTTCATTTCTTTTAAAAGTAAGCCAACTCTAACTTTAACAATATTAGCTTTATCATTATTATTTTCTTGACTAAAATATTGATAAAGGAGTTTATCATGATTTAATGAATTTTCAATAATATTAAGATAAGCTTGAGGACTAATAGTATCTCCTAAGGCGTTTTTTAAAAAATTAATTTTAACTTTAATTTTATTCCATTTATCTCTTAAGGTTCTAGGAACTCTTCCTTCAATTTTTTTTATTTTTCCTTCATATTCTTTATCTTTATATTCTAATACTGAAATACAATTTAAATTATCTATTATATCTGGATCTTCTAATTCTTCAGGTTTAAATTTATTTTTATCTATATGTGGAATATTTTTTTTTGGTTTATTTTCATTTGTTGTTTTATTTTCATCTATTGCTTTTTTTTCCTTTTTTTCTATTACCTTTTTTTCAGTATTATTAGTATTTCCTTTTTGAATTGGAGTATTTTTTTTTTCAAGATTAATATTTTCTTTTTGAGTAATTTTTTTTTCTATATTTAAATTAGATGTTTCAATATTTTGTTTAATTGCATTTTTATCTTTAAAAGAAGGATATTTTTTAATAATAATAAAATGAATTTTTGAAATTTCTTCATAAGCTATACCAGAACATGGATTTCTTATTTGAATATTAACTTCAATTTTAGGAGGATTTTTTTGAGTGCATTCTTTATCTAGTTTAAATTCACCTTTAATGTTAATATCATTTTTTAAATTTGATAATTTTATAAATGCAATTCCTTCAACATGAGTCATTAAAAATTTCTTATATCTTAATTTTATTCTTATTTCTCTATTATATAAATGTTTAAAATCTGATTTTTCTAATTCCCATTCAATACTTTTATTATAAATATAATCTTTTTGAAAATCAATATTATCTTTATATTCTTTTGAAACAATCAGTTTTACACCAATACTAACTTCTTTATTATTAGTATAATCACTTAATTTTCCAATAAAAATTCTAATATAATTTTCTTTAATATCAGAATTCGTTTTTTCGATTCTTTTTGTTTCTTCTTCTTTCTTATAAAAAGGAGCAGGAATCCATTTATCTTGACAATCAGAAGTTAAACTTTTAATATTTTGTTCATATTTAATTCTTTTATTTTTTAAATTATCTAATTCTTTTTTTATTTTTGGCATTTCTTTCTTTTGTTTTGCTACAGGTAATTTTTTTATTTCATTTATTTTATCATCCATTATTTTTTGTATTTCATTTTTTTCTTTTGTTAAGCCTTCAATTAATTCTTTATATTTTGCAAATCTTTCTGCTGAAGAACATCCATATATTAATTCTGGAGATAATGGCATTGGTAATGAAAATACTTCTACTTCTTTTCCTCTTCCTGTTTCTATCTTCTTTTTCTCTTCATATATTTTCTTTAAATGATTTATCACCCTTTCTTGAGGTAAATCATTTATTTTTAAATAATTTAATGCTTCCATATATTCACTTGCACGTTCTTTTATTATTTCTAAGTTTTCTAAATCTTCTTTTGATAATTTTATATTTTTTTCATTTGATTCTACTTTTTTTTTTTCTTCTTTTTTTTCTTCTTTTTTTTCTTCTTTTTCTTCTTTTTTTTCCTCTTTTTTTTCTTCTTCTTTTTTTTCTTCTTCTTTTTTTTCTTCTTCATTTTCTTCTTCATTTTCTCCTTCCATTGATTCTTTTAATTGTTGAATTTCTGCATTTATTAATTCTATTCTTTTATTTATTCTATTTTTTAATTCTTTCTTTTCAAACTCTTGAATATTTTTATCTTTATTCATAAATTCTAATAATTTTTTTTCGTATTCTAATTCTTCATTTATAATTTTAAAATATTCTTCCATTGAAATAGAACCTTCTTGAACAAAAGTACTATAATTATTAAATTTAATTTTAACTAAATTTTTTTTACCTTCCCAAATATCTTCATCATCAAATTTATTATCAATTTTAAATTTAATAATATTATCACATAACTCTAATTCATTTTGTAAAACACTTATACATTTCATTTTATCAATATTATGATATTTTTTCTCAGTATATTCTTTATAAATATCAATAACATTTTCTTTAGGAATTTCTTTTTTTTCTTCTTTTTTAATTTCTTTTTTTTCTTCTTTTTTAATTTCTTTTTTTACTTCTTTTTTAATTTCTTTTTTTTCTTCTTTTTTAATGTTATCATCATCATCATCTGAACTAACATCATCAAGACCTTCTTTTTCCAAAGCTAATAAATCTTCATCATCAATTTCTTTAACTTTAGTTCTTTTTTTAGGTTCTGGTTTATCTTCGATTTCATCTTCTAAATCTGATAAACTTAAATCATCATCATTTTTCTTTTTTTTTTTTTTAGTATTTTTCTTCACTCCAAAAACTTCTTTTTCTAATTCTGAAAAATCATCATCTATATTTAAATCCATTGGATTTTGACCTTCCATTTGTGCTTTCATTTTAGCTAATATTGCTTCTGGATCTTCCATTATTTATATTTAATATACAATAAAAATTTATATTTAGAATTTATAAATTATTTTAATAAAATAAATTTAATTTTTTATTCATTGTTTTAATATAGTTTATAAATTATAATTTCCTAAGGAACTCTAAGTCTTTGTGGCGTCTTTAAGATTAGCCATGTAAATATGACCTAGTCCATATATTTGAACATGTGTTCAATTCTAGGGAGTTCCCTTTTTTTTTAAGAAAAAGATATTTTTTTATATTTTTTTTCCCAATTTATGAAAATTTTATTTGAACATTAATAAAAGAAATTATATATATAATGAAATAAAAAAAATTTATTTATTAATTAAATTCTTTTATCATATAATAAATTAATGGTAAAAGGAATAATAATTTCTCGAAAAAATGATGGATTATTATTTTGTGAAGTAATGGAAAATGAAGATAATCAATTTTCATTTATAAGAAATAGAGCAAATGAATATTTAAAAAATGAATGGAAAAGAAAATATATGTTGAGTTAATTTAGATTCTAAAAATTATTTATTTTCATTATAAAATAGATTTGTTGATATAGTAATTTTGAATTTTCAGATCCAAGTAGTGAATAATATAATGATTGATTAAATAAACAAATTAGTGAGCTTCATCAAATTATGGTTGAAAATTATAATTTAATTATGGAAAAAGATAAAATAATAAATTCTATTTATTCTTTAACTGAAAAAATAAAAGATTATTCTGGAAAATTTAAAAAAATGGCTTATGAAACTAGAATTAAAATATTACTTAAAAAATATATCCTTTTTTAATTTATTAAGACATTTTTTTTTTATTAATTATTATTTTTTTAAAATATATTTTTAACATTTAAATATTTCTAATAAATTTTTAATTATTATTAATTTTTATTATTTATTTTTTTTAAATTATTTATTTTATTGTTTTTGATAAGAAAATGTTTACTCATAAACATAAAGGAATTTGTACAGTTATTGCTGCAATATTAACACATATAGTAATAAATAAATTAAATAATTTAAATTATAGATTTTAGGAAATATATATACATATTCTAATATAAATAATTATTTGGTTTCTTATTCACATATTAAAAACAAAAATTTAAAAATCGAAGATGGTTTTTTTATTGTTCCAAATGCTCTTATTGCAGATAATTTTATTATTATTTTAAGTGGATATTTAGAATCAATTTTAGGAACAAGAATGTAAATTTAAACAATAATTAATATATAGTTTAACTTTAATAGGAACTTTATCAGGAATATTATGTCACTTATTAATATATTTCTATAAAAATTTTATAATAATAAACATTGCATTTGTGATTTATGGAATAGGAATTGGGCTTGCATATTTTCCAATATTAAAATCTTCATGGAAATATTTCCCAGAAAAGAAAGGTTTATTAACAGGAATAATATTATGTGTATTTGGTTTATGTCCAATGGTATTTACATCAATAGCAGATTATGTAATAAATCCAGAACATATTAAACCTACCAATGGAATATATGATTCTTCAATTGCGGAAAGAATGAAAAATTATTCTTTTATTATGGTTATTGTTTTTTCTTGCTGTGGATTATTAGCTCAAATTTTAATGTTTCCTTTAGATAATATTGAAAGTACTGATAAAGAAGATTTACAGGATAAAGAAACAAAACGTAAATATTATACTAATTCTGGAAATACTAATATTACTAAAACTAAAGATTATGAAGATATGAATACTAATGATGATAATATTGAAAATATTAAATTAAATCAACCTTTTAAACAAGCAGCTTTATCAATTAGATTTCATTTATTTAATTTTATGTCTTTAGGAACTTTAGTTTTTGGATTTTTTTCTGGTAATTCTACTAGAACTTTTGGATCTTTAAACAAAATAGATGAAAATTTTTTACAAACAATGTCTAAAATTTGTGGTTTTATAAATGGTTTTTTTAGAGTAATTTGGGGTTTTATTTATGAATGTTTAGGTTTTAGAATTCCTTATACTATTGTTTGTTGTATTCAAATTACTTGTTCTTCATTATTTTATCTTGCTGCAAAAAATCAATATACATATTTGATTATTAATATTATTGAAAATATGGGTTTTTCTGGTCATGGAACAATAGCTCCTCCTTTAGTTGCAAAAATTTTTGGTATCAAAAATTCTATTAAATTACTTGGGATTACTGGGTATTATTTAGGAATTTCTTCTTATGTTTTACCTTTAATTACTAAATTCTATGTAAAAAATGGCGTTAAGGATTATTTAATTATATATTTAATCGGTACTGGATTTGCTTTCATGAGTTTAATTATATGTTTAACTATTAGAGTAGATAAATTTGTTTATAATGAATATAAAAAAATCGAAAATAAAACTAAAGGAAGTATTATTGATACTGATTCCATTATATAAAAAAAGAAACTAATATAATAGAAATTATATGAATCATTTTTTAATTATATCAATTAAAAAAAAATATAAGTTTAGAATATTATTATTAATTATAAAATTAGTATAACTCAAATAATAATATCAATAAAAACAGAAGAATTGAAGAAATTATAAAGAAAACTATATTAAAGAAATAAAAATAAATTATTAAAGGAGGTAAATAATAATGAAAAATAATTTATTAAATTATAAAAATATATTTCACTTTATTTAAACTAAACTTTTACCAATATAATTTTTGAATAATTATTAAAAATATTAAATAAAACTTAATAAATTAAAAATATTTATGAAACATTCAAATCACAGAATTCACAAATCATTAAATTTTTTAGATCCTTTATCAAATTTAACATCATATATTTCTCAAGCAAAAAGAATATATAATGAAGAGATAGAAAACAAAAAGAAAAAAAGATTTTATTTTTCAACATCGAATTTAAATGATATTGAAAATGAAAAAAGAAAGAAAACAAATAAAACAAATAGATATCCATCCTTAAATTCAAAATTATATGATTTGAAAAAATCAGATGAAAATTTTAATGTGATGAAAAAAATAAAAGAAATAAGAAGAATAACAAATAGATCATATCAATCAAATGATCCTTTTATGAAAAATAGATTAAGAATTCCTTTTGATTCTGAAAACGCAGATGTTGTTTTTACAGCAAAAAATCAATTAGCAAATTTTAGACAAAAAGAAGCAAATAAATTAATTGATAAAACTGGTTCTTTATATAAATTTTATAAAGAAAAAAAACAAACTGCAATGGATAATGTTGTTATTAAATTATTAAATAATGAAAGTCAAAAATTAAATTTTATTGAAGAAGAAAACAGTAAAAAAATAGATGATGAAAATAAAAAATATATTATGTATAAAAATAGTTTTGATGAATTTTCAAAACAACAAAAAATAGCAATGAGAGAAATTGATAAATCTTTATCAAATATGGAAGATAAATATAGACAATTATTATATATGAAAAGAGAACAAAGAAATATAACAAATAATTTAAATGAAGAAATGGAAAAAAAAATTAATCAAATTGAAGATTTAAGAATTTATGCTCAATTTGTTAATAATGTTTTAAATGGATGTAAAAAATTCGATAAATTAATTTTAAAAGTTGATGATGATTTTATTAATAATAATAATAAAATTATTACTATTGAAGATTTAGTTAATGAATGTATTAAACATTATAGTTTTTTAATTGATCCTAAATTTAATGAAGATAATAATAATGTTGTAAATTTAAATCAAGATCCTGATAATTTTATTGATGAATTTCATAAAATTGAAAATAAAATATTAAAAAAATTAGAAATTTATGAATCTAAAGAAAAAGAAAAACAAAAAATAAAAGAAGAAAGAAAAGATATATTAAATGAATTACAAAATCAATTAAAATTTTATGAAAAAGAATTTGAAGTTTACAATGAAAATTTAAAAAAAGTAATAGAAGATTATTCAAAAATTTCATCATCAAAAATAAATAACAATGCAGAAATAATAGAAATAATAAAAGAATTTCATTTAGATTATTGTTCTAAAGATATAAATATTATTGGTTTAAGAGTTTCAATATTAAAACAAAAAAATATGCAAATTGAAGATATAATAAAAGAAATAATAACAAAAATTAAAACTGAAGAAAGAAAAGTAAATATTCTTATTAGTACTTTAGAAAATTATGAAATGCAAGATCCAAATACTTTTATTCCTGTTGTTGTTCAAAGAAAAAAAGATAATAAATTATTTAAACAAATTAGCTCAAAAAATAAAATTGATGAAGAATTAGAAGCTAAAAATTTAGTGTCTCAACAAAAATTCGAAAAAATTATTATTCAATATAGAAAAAGTTTACCTCCTCCTTTTAGAATCGCTAAAAAAAAAATCAAAGAAAATATTGATGCCGGGAAAAATAAAGAAAATAAAGATTTAGATTTAATTTTTTATTAAATTCAAAATTGTAAAAATATAATATTAATAATATTTATAATATTTTATAATTTTGTATATTATATTTTTTTCTTTTTTTTTTTCAATAATATTTATCTTATAAATTTTATAATTATATAAAGGCAGATAATAAAATAATAAAGAAAAGAATATCAAAAACTAATAAAACAGAAATAAATAAAAAAAAGAAACAATATTTTAATTAGAATGTAACAAAAAGAAGATATAAAAAATTTGAAATTAATAAAAAAAAAATTTTGAATAACTAATAACATTAAAAATAGAAAATCAATTAAAATAGAAAAAAATATTACATAATAATTTTATAGAGATTGAAAATAAATATGATTTTATTTTCAATAATACTAAATGAAATAAAACATATTATTTGTTTTATCAAAATTTAAATATTAAATATTCAAATTATATATAATAAGAAATAAATTAATGTAACAAAGATATAAATTTAAATATTAATTTTCATATTAATTTTTGAAATAAATATTAATTTTAAATTTAAGAAAATATTTCAGATTCTCTATTTGATTTAGGAATAAAAATATTAGGTGTAGGTCTTGAAGTAATTCGAATAAAAAAATTAGTATCTGAAAAAGCATAAAAATGTTGAATTATAAATATTAAATCATAAAAAAAACAAATAATAGGTGTTATTAATTGACAATAATATAATATTGTACTTTGTCCATTTGGAACATCAAATATTTTATCATAATCAATAATTTTATAAATATAAAAAAAAACAATTCCTAAACAATCAAAAATGGAATAATAAATATTCCATCCTATTGATGTTTTTTTATTAATATTATAAACAATTTGAGGAAGATATTTAAATAAATCAATAATAAATTTACTTAATCCTAAATAAATAGTACAATTAAAATGAAAATTATTAGATTCTTCAGGATTATATTTCTTTAATAAAGACTCTAAAATAAAGAGTAATAAAGCACCAAAAGTTAAAGTAATAATTAAATTAATAATATAAGGATTAATTTCTAAATCTTTATCATTTTGATCATAATAAAAAATAATTAAAACAAAAGTTATTATTGTTATTAATATAATATAACTAATTATTATTATATCAGTATATTCAATTGAGCCTGTTCCTATTTTATTATTTATTAAACCTCTAATTTGAAATATTAAATAAAATAAATGACCGAAAAAATTCATTAATATAAAATCTATTTTAAAACCTGATATTGTTTTTCTATTATAAAATTGAATTGGTTGACAAAAATAACTTATACAAAAAAGAGATATACTTATCCATTTAATTATTATTGATAATAGATTTTTTGTTTCATTTGATATCATATTTAAAATAAATATTTTTTTAAATTAATTTTATATAATTGTGGTTAGAATCTATTTTAAAAAATTTTTTATTAAATATATTATAATTGTCAATAATTTAAATGGGAAATTGTCCTTGCATAAAAAAACAAATTTTCTTTTGTGAAGTTACAATTGATAATAATTTGAAAATAAATTCAAAAAAAATGATAAGTTCAAAAAATTTAAAAATAAAGAAAAATGAAATAAGTTCAAAATATTTATCTTTAAAAAATAAAAATAGTACAAATATAAGTTTATTATCTATTGGATATTCTACAATAGATAATTTTGGTACAAATGTTATTGATAAAAATATATCTTTAATAAAAGATGATTGTTCATCTGAAAATTCATTTGAAAAAAAAAAGAGTCGAAATTTAAATAAAACTTTAAAAGAAAATTTAGAAATTCAAAAAAAAGATTTTCTATCATATGAAAGTTCTCAAGATAGAAAATTAAAAAGCAAAAAATTATGTCATAGACCAATTTTATCAAAATTATATCAACGTTCAAAAAAAAAATAGAATTCTATTCATGTAATTAAATTTTATAATATTTTTAATCTTGTATTTAAAGAGAACATTTTATGTGTGGGAATTTTAAGTAAAATGAGTAATAAATATATGTGTATTAAATTAAGTAGTATGGTTTTATTAATTATTTTGAAAGTGAAATTGTGTTTTTTAATCTTATGAATAAATATATTATACAAATAAATCATAAGAAATAATTTTTAAAATTAAATGTATTATTTTTTTATTCAAAAGTTAATATATAAAAGAAACAATAATATTTAAAGAATTCTTATTTACTTATAATATTTGAAATGATTAATAAGTTTTATTTTATTATATTTTTTATGTTTTTGTTTTATTTTAATAATATCAAATTTTATTTCTTTTGTATTCATATTATTAAAAAAAAGAATAAATGTAAAATTACTTAATTTAAATATATTATCTATTTAATTTAAGTTATAATTTGAAAAATGTATGCATTATTTTAAATAAAACATATAATTATATAATTTTCTAATTTCTAATTTTCATTTTTTTATAATAATTTTTATAATTACCATCATATAATTCATTTTTAATAAACAATTTATAATTTTTTGAGTAAGATTTTTATTCAAAATATTTATATAAAAAATAAAAACGAAAGAAGTAAATCCTAAAAATAAAAATTAAAAAATAAAAGTATGATACACCACTAAATAATTAATTTATTTAAATAAAAATTAATTAATTAGAAATCATTTCTTTAAATAAAAAATATATATAACAAATATTTAAATAAATATTATATATTAAAATGGGTTGTTGTGGGAGTGATGAAGTTGATCATGAAATAAATAATGCAAAATCAATAAATGATTTAATTACAATAATAACTGAAAGAAAGCAAAAATTACCAAATGAAAGGCAACAAATATCTGATCATTTAGAAGATCCAAGAAAAGAAGTAGAAGGAATTAATGTTGATAAAATTGACCCTGAAATTTTATCTAAAAGAATTCCTTATTTACAATCATTAGAAGAAGCTTATGAACATGTTATTAAAAATTTAAATAACCATAAAGATCTCCCTTTAAAAGATATTAAAGGTTATTGTGCTAATATTTGCAAAAAATATTACTTAACTTATGATCCTAATAAAGAATTAGATGCTGAACTCCAAAAATTTGATGATTTTGTTAATAAAAATCAAACGGGTTAAATAAAAAAAATCATTATTATTTAAAAAATAAAAAAAAATTCTTTTAGTTTATTCATATTTTTTTCCCTTGAAGTTATAAATTTATTTTATATCCACAATATAATTAAAATATTTTTTATTTTTTCTGAGATAAAAGGTAAAATTTTTAATGTTGATGAGTATTCTTTTATAAATGGAAAAATAAATAATATTAGTAACTTTAGAAATTTAAAAAAAAAAAATAGAATTAATATAAAATTATTTTCTTCAAATAATAATCTGAAGAACTAAAAAATGAAAAGATGTTATTATTGCTGTTTTAACAAGGAAAATAAAAATATAAAGAAAGAAAAAGAAATAGAAATAGACAATTTAAATGCAAGTTCATCTAAACTTCAAATAAATAAAATTAATTCACCAAAATCAAAAATAAATTATAATGAAAATTTAGATAAAAATTTAACTGAATATCCAAAAAGAAATTTCTCTTCAAATCAAGACAAATCATATCAATCAAGTAATAATATATCAAGATCAAGAAGTATTCACGGAAGATCATCTAAAGGAAATATAGATAAATTAATAATTAAAAATAAAAATAATATTTGTAAATGTTTAAAAGATATATTCATATGTTTTTTTTGTGGAGGAAAAAATTGTAAAGTTGAAAATTATTTAAAAAATCCAAATAAACCAAATGCAATAGAAGGATTAAATTCAAATTTTATAACAGAAAATATTATAGCAGGACAAAGATTAAGTGATATATTAATAAAGCAATTTAATTTAATAGATAAATTTAAAGAATTAAATATAGGTTTAATAGTAAATTTACAAAAAGAAGGAGAACATCCTTTTTGTGGTCCTAATAAATTAAATGATTTTGGTTATTCATATAATCCATCTTATTTTACTAGTGATGATATTAATGTTAAATTTTTTGGTTGGAAAGAAAATAAAAGTTCTTTATCAATAAATTTTATTTTAGAAATTATTAAAGTTATGTGTAATACAATAATTAAAAAAAAACAACTTATTTATATACATAGTCATTCTGGTAATAGGAGAACTGCTGTTATTATTGCTTGTTATTTATTATATATTAGTAATAAAAATGTAGATAATGTTGTTCAAAATATTATATCTAAAAGACAGAATTGTTTTGAAAATAGAAATGATATTAAACATATTAAAAAATTTAAAAATTTCCTTGATGACTCAAGAATTCTTTTTGGAAAAAAAGAAAAAATTGATGTTTATTTAAAAAGACAAGAAGATTTATTATTCGGAGAAGAAGCTAATCTTTATGGATTTATTCCTAAAATTATTACAAGAATTTTTGAAGATATTATTAAAATACAAATAAAATATAAAATTGATAATCTTTCTATTATAAAATTAATTAAAGGAATTTATATGGAATGGAATAATGATTTAGAAAATATGTTATTTTTATTAAAAAAATCTTTAAATAGAAATGATTGGAGTCTTTTTAATATAAATGAAAATTTAATTTTATTTATTGAATTACTTTTTGATTTTTGTGAAGATTCTACTTTTTTTATAATTAATCCTGAAAAAACTGAACAATTAATTTCACAAGATCTTTTCAATAAATTTTTTGAAAAAAATAATTTTTTTTTAACAAAACAACAAAAAATGAATTTTTTAAATTTAATAAAAAAAATATATTATGGTTATGAATTTTCAATTTTATTTCAAATTGCATTTTTTTGTGGAAATTTATATGAAAAAACAACAAATGAATATTTTCAAGGTGAATTTGAAGGAATGATAGATCGTTTTTCATTAGAATTTCAAGGATATAATTTAACTGAAGTAAATAATTTAAAATATTCTCCAGAATATGAAAAAATAGAAAGAAGAGTAAAAGCAGTTTCAAAAGTAATAAATTTTATTCTTTTAGAATTAATAGCTCCAAAAAATTTAAATGAACAAAATTATTATTTTAATCATTTACTTCCAGCTAAATCAATTTCAAGTTTTTTATCATTTTGTATTAAACAAAAAAATGAAGCTAACAATATAAGTAATATTGAATCAATAAGTCCTTCTTTAGCAAATGCTAAATTATCTTCTATTTATTTTACTAGAGAAGAAAGTGAATTTCCAATAAGTGAAAATGAAATGTTGAGTCCTTTAAATGAAATTAATAATATTAATAATAAAGTTAATAATGGTAATCAAAATAAAAGAGAAATTTATTCTAAAAAAAAAACAAAATCTTATTCGAAACAAACTCTTATTAGACTTTTAGATAAAAAAATCATTTCTAAACAACAAAGTAATTTATTATCTATTAAACAAATTAAAAATCATCTTTCCAATAATGGAAATGAAAATAAATGCAATCATAATTTTAATCCAATACAAACGAGGCAAAGAGCTTCTTTTTTTCTCAGAAGTAATCATAAAATTAATGATGAATAAATAATTAATTTATATTCCCCTTTTTTTGTATATACTAATTCTATTGTCATTACACTTTTTAAAAGTTTCTTAATTTATATTATTATATAGTTTTTTTGAAAACATAATAATAAAAAAAAAATAAAAAATCTTAAAAAATAAAAAATTCAATAAATAAACAATAATGATCCAAAAAATTTATAAAAAAAAATAAAGAAACAAACATTATTGATCAGAATACTTATGTAAAACAGCATATTTACCATTCAGAGCCATTAATTCCTTATGAGTACCAGTTTCGACAATTTTTCCACTTTCTAAAACGAAAATAATATCAGAATTTTCAATAGTACTTAATCTATGAGCAACAGCAATACTAGTTCTTCCTTTTTGTAATTCATCAATACTTTTCTGAACTCCAATTTCACTTTCTTTATCTAAAGCACTAGTAGCTTCATCAAGTAATAAAATAATAGGATTTTTTAAAAATGCTCTTGCAATAGCTAATCTTTGTTTTTCTCCTCCTGAAACAGGATCTTCCTTTGTTCCCATTTCTTTGTGATTGAAAAATTTTTCAATTTTTGCTTTTTTTGCTGCTTGAAAAACTTCATCTCTAGTTGCATTTAATCTCCCATATAAAATATTCTCATAAACACTTCTTTTAAATAATACTGGTTCTTGACTTACTAAACCAATTTTTCTTCTTAATTCATATATATCATAATCTTTTATATTCACATCATCAATTAATACTTCTCCTTTATTTACATCATAGAATCTTTCTATTAATTGTATTATTGTACTTTTACCACATCCAGAATATCCTACTAAAGCAGCGGCTTGTCCAGGTTCAATTTTAAAGGAAATATCATTTAAAACAATTTGGTCTGGTTTTGTTGGATAAGCGAAAGTAACATGATTAAATTCGATTTTCCCTTTTAAATCATCAGGTAATAATTTCCCCTTTTGAGCTTCTTTGAAAGGATTTAATTCAGATTCTGTATCTAGAGTAGCGAATACTGAAGCGAATGCTCTCTTTGCTTTAGGATAATCACTAACTCCATGAAGTCCATTTGCTATACCAGCTGTCATTAGGAGAAGAGATGAAATTGAAGGTGTTGCATCTGTAAAACCTAATTTACCATCTATTATAAATTCACATGCATAATGAATTACACATGCCATACATGCATACATTGCAAAGAAACCAAAACCTAAAAATACTCCTATACGTATACTTTCTTTTAAATTATCTTTGTGACTACCTTTTATTACTGATAAATACAAATCTACTGCTGGTTTTTGGAAATTAAAAGAATATATTGTTTTAGTATTTATTACACATTCTGATAATATTGAGCCTGCTTCAATATCAACTCTATTATCTTTTGTTTTTATTGCGGAAATTATACTATTTTTCGCTGTTACTATTGATACTATAATAAAAGGTATGAAACATAAACAAATAAGTGATAATTTCCAATCATAATAAAATCCAATTATTAAACCACAAACAGTACATCCGAATGTTTGAAGAATATCACCAACAATTGTTAATATAATAGAATTTAATTGTGTAGTATCAATAGATAATTTAGTAAGTAAACCACCAGGACTATTATCATCAATATCAAAGTAACCTACATGAACTTGTAAATATTTTTCAATAATAAGTTTCCTCATTCTGGAAGTGACTGAACTTCCTAATTTTTCTAATTTCCATAATTTAACAAAAACAGATAAAGAAATAGAAAAAGCAATAGCAAGGAAAATTATACCCCATTTTAAACCTTCTTTATAAACAGTATGTCTATTTGTACTTGAAAGTGCATTTACTGTTTTTGAAAGAACCCATCCACAAAAAGGTGTAATTCCTCCTGTAATTATAGCACCCAGAGCAGAAATGAAAACATCACAAAAATCTACACACATAAATTTTATTATTCTTATATGATCAACAGTTACTTTTTCATCTTCTTCTACTTTTTTAATTTGTTGATTTGGATGTAAAATATTTTCACTATGTCTACTTGATAAATTCCTAGAATTTAATTTCTGAATTTCACTTTTTTTCCTTTCTTGTAAATCTTTATGTCCTTGTTCTTTAGATTCTAATTCATCTTGTGCTAATTGTGATTTAACTAAACCAGCATAATAACCATTTTTAGCAAGTAATTCTTGATGATTTCCAATTTCGACAACTTGACCATCTCTAATAGCGTATATGAGATCAGCATTTTTAATAGTACTTAAACGATGTGCAATAATAACAGTAGTAACATTTTTTTCTGAAATATGATCAAGAGCAACTTGAACTTCTTTTTCTGATTTATTATCTAAAGCACTAGTAGCTTCATCTAATATTAATATTTTTGGTTCACATACAATTGCTCTTGCAATTGCAACTCTTTGTTTTTGTCCTCCTGATAATTTACTTCCTTTTATTCCAACCATATATTCATATTTCTCTGGAATTTTTTCTATAAATTCTTTGGCATAACTTTCTTCACAAGCTAATTGAACTAATTTATCGGGATCTCCTAATGTTCTTAAATGATCTTCTCTTCCAAATATAACATTTTCTCTTATTGGTCTATTAAATAATACTGGTTCTTGTTGAACATAACCAATTAAATTTCTTAAATATTCTAAATCATATTTTTTTATATCAATTCCATCAATTAATACTTGACCAGAAGTAGTTTCATATAATCTTTCAATTAAATTTACTGTTGTTGATTTTCCACATCCACTTTCACCTACTAAAGCTACTTTTTTTCCTGGTTCAATGGTTAAATTTAATTTATGTAAAATTGTTCTTTTATTAGGATCTGAAGGATAAATAAAATCAACATCAATAAATTCTATTTTTCCTTTAACTTGATCTCTTGGAGGTTTAAGTATTGAATTAGATAAATCAATTTGAGGTTTTCTTTCATAAAGAGTAAAATAATCAGAACTTGCAATTGCACTTTCTTGAATAATTTTAACATTAGGAGCAATTGTTCCAATAGAAACAACAGCAATTAAAGTAGAAAAAATAACAGTCATTAAATCACCTTGAGTGAATTTTTTATTTTTATTAATGTTATAAATATGATCCCCTATTAATTTCCTAGCATAAATGATAGAAATGAAAAAAGTGATAAAAATAAAGAATAAAATAACACCAACACTTCCTCCTAATTTAAGTGCTTTTTCTGAATTATACATATGAACATCATCGATTAATTTATTAAACCTTTTTATTTCGAATTCGAAATTAGAGAAAGATGTGACTGTTTTAATATTATATAGAACTTCTTCAGCCACTCCTCCTGCTTTCTCAAAGCTTTTACGCGAACCAACCATAGTTTTTTTTAAAGCAGTGACTAAATAAATAACAGCAGCCAAAATACAAGGAGTTACACTTAACATAACTAAAGGAAGAACCCAAGAAGTATAAAAAGCAAATACTAACCCAACAACTAATTGAGCTGATAAAGTAATTACTAAACCAAATTTCTCTCCTACACCTAATGTTATTTGTTCTATTTGTGCTTGAACTTTTGTTGCAAATTCAAATGCATTATTTGCATCAAACCATCCTTGTTCTTGTTTTAAAATTGTAGCAAAGTAACTTTCTTTCAAATGCTGCATTTGTCTTATTCCACATAAATTCCACATAAATTTTGCAATGAAAAAAGCGAAAAACATTCCAGTTCCAATATATAATAATTTTTTTACCATTTTATCAATATTATGTTTGAATACTTCAAACATTTCATTTTTAGTATTTTCATCAACCATATCAAGTAATTCTTCAGTGACACCAGTAAATTCATTAAAAGTATCTCCAAATAAATATGTCATTAATGGAGCTGCAACTCCTGCTCCCATTGACCCTATAAAACCTATAACCATTAATATTACTTCACATTTATTTGATAAGTGACAATATAATTTCATTGGAGATATTTTCTGTTCTTCAAACATTAAATTTCTCTTTGCTCCTGTTTCATATTTTTGATTATCTTCTTCTTCTTCTTTTTTTTTTTTTTTCTTTCTCTCTAATTTTTGCTTTGATTTTGATATTGATGCTGATTTTGAACTTCTTCTACCATTTGTTATTACTAAATGTGTTGGTAATATTATATCTCCATCTTTTTCATCTGAATCTATTGATTCTATTACTATGCTATCGTCTTTGTTTGAAGTTTCAGAATTATTCATTAAGTTTAAATCGGTGTTTTTCATTATTTTATTTTTGTTTTTTTTTTTTTTTCTGGATTTTATATATTTTATATTAGAATTTTAATATTTTATTTAAATTGAAAGAAATTTTTTTTTCAATATTTTTTCATTTATTTTTCAATTGTGTTTAATTGGAAAGTTTCCTTTTAAATAATGGTTTTTATTTAATTTGGAATTAAAAACTTTAAAACTAAAATTATATATTTGATATCATTTTCATCTTTAATTATTTTATAATGACGTAAATTTAATAATTTTATTATTTTTTTTCGTTTATTAAAAGAATATTCGATATAAATAAGATATTGTCATATAATAGCAATATTGAAATTAATTATTATTTATTAACTATATCTAATTATAAAAATCATATTTTTTTCAATTAAAAGAATATTTATTTTTATTTAAGTAAAAAAATATTTTTTCAAAAAGAATTTATAAATTTTGAAAACACTTAAAATTGATTGCTAAATCTAAAGAAGAATTTAATAACGTTTATAATTTTAATGTTTTACTTTTCAAATTTAATTTTTTGATTTAAATGATATTTTTTATTTTCAGTTTTTATTTTTTTTCTGATTCTAATTTGATATTAAATAAGGATTAATTATTTATAATTTTCTTTATTTGAAAATAAAATTAAGAAGAATAGTTTATTTTAAGATTGTTTTTTAAAAATTGAATGTGAGTAAGAATAAAATATTTTAAAAAAAAAAAAATGTTATTCTTTTTATAAAACTCAGATTTTCTTTTAAAATTAATAAAAAGTTTAGTTCTCATAAATTTCAAACCCTTATTTTATTTATAAATTCTTTTTTATCAAAAACAGATATATTTTTTCAGTATTCAAGATTAAAGTTGATATAGATTGAAGGATTATTTTATTTTTTTTTTATGATTTAGGTTATAAAATTATTTATAATTTTAATAAAAAATAATTTTAAAAATTTTTTATAAATTCTTAAATAATTTATGTCATAAAATATTAAATGATAAAATAAAAAATATTTAAAAATAATAAATTATATTCAGACATTCAGATTGCCTTTAAAAATGTATTAACAGATTTTGAAAAAATAATCAAAAAAAACGATTAATGTATTTTCTTATTATTTTTTATCTTTTTTTGTTTTAAAAATCTTTATTATTTAAAAGAGTTGAAATTATATCTTATTTAAACTTAAAAATTTGACTTTTATAAATTAAAACACTTGTTTGTTGATAATATGTATATTATAATGAATGAATAAAAAAATAAAAATAAAACAAAAATAATAATTTTACTTTAAATAATAATAAATGTTAATTTAAATTGTTTATTTGAAACAATTATTTTAAAGTAAATTTTATTAATAATATTATAAAAATTTATCTTTAAACCTTTTCCCACCCTGAGGAAAATAATATCAACATATATTTGAATAATATTTTTCCTAATTTTAAAATTAAAAAATAAAAAATGAAAAAAATAATAATTAACTTAATTTATAAAAGAAATAATTCTGTTGATTCAAATTTATTTTAAATATACCTTTTCCGATTATTTGAAAGAATTTCAAATATTTCTTCTTTTTAAAAATAATATTTTAAAAGATATTGTTCTTTAGCAAAAATAAATCCAAACATGAATTAAATTTGGTATTCTTTGCTATTTTTCCTCTTTAATAGGATTTTTGTTTTTGAAAGAATTTTTTTTTTCCACCTAAAGAATACTTATAAAAAAAGATGATGAACCTATAAGAATTAAAGTTATTTAATTTATAATTGAAATAATACTATTCATATAATAAATTGGAGTATTACATTGTAAATTTTTTAAATATATTATAATTATTATAATAAGAATAATCAAAAGAAGTGTTAATAATAAATATAGGAAGAAAAAAAGAATTTGATATTAATGGTATATATTTTTTAATATTTATAAAAGAAATTTCATGTGATATTCTTTTCCTATAAATTGTATTATTGAATATAAAATAATTGAAAAACAAATAAATTTAAAAATCACAAAAATAAAATATATAAATCTTTATTATCACAATTAAATTGAAATATTATCATAATTAAATTATAATATTAAAAAGTATTTAAATAGTGAATTTATTTGATAAAAAATATTTTCATTTTTCATTCTAAAATTACTAAAATTTTTTAAATTATTGTTAAACATTCATCAAAAAGAAAATATATTATTTGATAATATTGTAAATGATATTCATACTCATACTTTAAAATAATTTTTGGTTTAGAATAATTTAATAATTCATTAAATAAATAAAAGAAACTAATTTTTATTTTATTCATGTAAATTTTTTTTCCTTCTATTAATTTCTAATTTCAGTTAAGTTGATTTTTCCAATTTGGTATGGAAATCTTTTCTTTCTTATAATAATTATTTTGAAATTTAAAGAGAGATTTTTATGATTGTTTTTATTTATTATGAAAAGATTAATATGTTTTTTTTATGATTTAATCAATAAAACTTATTTGAAATTTATATTATTATTTATTATATATTGTTTTCTTGAGAAACAGATAAAATTGATAATTAATTTAAAACAAATGAAATAATTAAATATAAAAAATAACCATACAAAAAAAATAAACATAAAAAATAAAAAAATGAAAAAAAAAGCAAAATTATTATCTTCATCAATAAAAACAAACGACAATAAAACAATAAAAATATTAGCAGATTTATTAAAATCAAAATTAAATGATGAATTATCAATAGAATCAATATTTCATCTTCCTGAAACATTCACAGTGATAAAAATGATATTACAAAAATATCAAAAAGATGAAAATGATGTGTTTGTGTTGAGTCATTATTTAAAAACTTTAAAAAATTTTATGTCATCAATTTTACAAAGTCAACCTCCTGATTTTGATCCATTTCCTCTTTTAAGAGAAATAAGTAGAGATTTATTATGTGAAGAATATCATAAAAATAATTTTATGATGAGAGTAGGTGAAACTGGGAAAAATTTTTATGTTATTTTATCTGGGAAAGTTAGTGTTATTGTCCCTAAAAATTTAACTGTTTATATGACTCAGGAACAATATGTTAATCATTTAAAAATTCTTCATAAATTAGAAGAAAAAAATCTAATGGAAAGAACTTTTTATAATAATGCAGGGACTTTCCCTACTATAAAAATTGAAGATATTATTGATGGTAAAAAAGAAAAACATAAATTAAAGAAAAAAGAAGAAAAAAAAAAAGAAGATAAAAAAGAAGAAAAAAAAGAAGAAAAAAAAGAAGAAAAAAAAGAAGAAAAAAAAGAAGAAAAAAAAGAAGAAAAAAAAGA
>JAEEGK010010157.1_pt1 | contig 21767 bp, 12 predicted proteins | sample 8958771 | NCBI WGS metagenome assembly JAEEGK01 (sample SAMN16246547, study PRJNA631951) | gut metagenome | biome: gut microbiome; feature: rumen; material: SC-attached | host: Bos | place: Iran: Karaj | collected 2018-10 | reverse complement strand
TGTGAATAATGTGATTTAATTGAGTTAAGATTAATTTAAAAATGTTATTTAAACAATTCTCTTTTTTTTTTGTTAATTTAAATAATTTTTGGACTTTTATTATCTGAGTTTTTTTTGTTATTTATATTATTTTTTGAGTCTTTGAAAGGATATAATATTATTAGTTATGTTTATTATTAAGAAAACTTTTAACTTTAATTTTTTGATTTCATAAAGAGAAATTACTTTTTTAAAATATCAAAAATGATAAAATTTATTTTTATAAAATGGATGTCAAAATTATATAGATTTGTGTTCAAATTTATATTATCCTTTCATTGAGTATAAAACAATTTAAATAATAGGAATTATGATAATTAAGATAAATTTATAAAAATAAAATTAGAAAAATCAAGAATTGATAATTAATTAAAATAATTTAATTTTAAATGAAAAAGGGAATAATAGAATCTGTTTTATATCTTAAATAATTGATTCAAATAATACATACACTAATTGTTGTATATATTTTTATTTTAAATATTATGAAAAATAAAAATGTTCCAGAACAAAATTTTAAAATATCAATTCTGGAAATTTAACCCTAAAAATATCATAATTAATTTGTGAAAATCCCAATTATTATTTCAAAGATAAAAATTAAAGAACAAAATAAAAATACAAAATAATAGATTTAAAAAATTTAATTTCTAAAAAAAATTAATAAACTTAAAAATTAAATTATCAAAATTTATTCCCACTAATATTATTATTATCACTTAAAGGAGAAGTGCTCATTCTCTCAGTATCATTAATCCAATTTCTAATATAAGAATTTTGATATAAATTACTAACTAAAGGTTTTTTTTTCTTTTCACTTCCCATTAAAGAATTAGAATAATAACTATTATTAAAATTAGATAGTGAATTTATACATTGAAAATTATTACTATTATTATTTATATTATTACTTATATTTAAAAAACTTTCATTATTTCTTGAATTATTTTGACTATTATAAAGTTGTTCTAAAGATTTTTCACAAGATTCTTTTTCTCTATTTAATTTATCTACTTTTTTTTCTAAATTACTTAATTCAAATGAAGTTTTATTTATTTGCTTATCTTTTTCTATATTTTCTTGATTTAATTGAGATATTATTTTAGTCAAATTAAAATTTTGATCTTGTAAATCATTTAATTCATTTGATATTACATTTAATTTATCATTTTTTAAATTATATTTACTAAGTAAATCATTATAATTTTGTTTAAAATTAAAATGATCATTTATAATATTTTTAACTTTATTTTCATTAGTTTCAATATATTTATTTGCCAAATGAACAGTGTCTTCATAATCACTTATTTTACTTTTTAATAATACATTTTTATCATCAAGTAATTTATTAGTTTCATCTAAATAAGAGAGTTTATTATACCAATCAAAATTTTCACAACTTGTTTCAGTTAAAAAATTTTTTATAATTTTTAATTTATCTAAAGGAGTTAAAGAAGTATTTGAAGAGAGTATATCACATGAATTAATAAAATTATTAAAATGACTTGATAAATATATATTTTTATTTTCTACATTATATGCTATTTTTCTTAAATTTTTTATATATAAAGTTATTAAATCACAACATTCTTGTATTACTTTATATTGTATATTTAAACTATTTAATAATGAATTTAATTTATTATTAGTTTCTTCATGGTTATCTTTTAATATGTTATATCTACAATTTTGTTCTCCTAAAACATGTTCAATTTGATTTTTTTCTTCAATTACATTTTCTATTTTATTTTCTAATAATTTAATTTGATTTAATTGTTCATTATTTTTTTCTATTATTTGCCTTTTTCTTTCATTTCCTACTTTTATTTCTTTTAATTTATCATATAATTCATCTGATAAAATAGTATTATCTTCTTTTATTTTAACGAAATTTTTATGCAAATCAGATAAATTACTTTCTAATTCATTATTTCTCATTAATAATTGATTGTTTGAATGAGTTATTTTATTATTTCTGATTTCTAATTCATCTAAATGAGATTTCATATCATTTAAATTTTTTTTTAATTTTCCTCCTTCAATTATTCTATCATTTAAATCTTTATTATATTTTTCTTTCCAATAAGGTAATTCTCTTTTTAAAATATCATTTTCATTTTTTAATTTAATTATTATTTCATTTGTATCCACAAATTCCTTATTTTTTTTTTCATATTGTTTTTTAGCTTCATCTAAATGAATTTTTAAATCTGAATTATCTTTTACTAATTTTTCATTTATATCTTTTATTTCTTGTAATTGAGATTTAAATGATAAAATATTTTTATTTAAATCTTCATTTTCATTTATTTCATTTTTATATAATTTATCTATTTTGCTTATTTGATTTATTAAATCTTCATTTTTTGAAGTTAAAATTTTAATTTTTACATCTGCTTCGTTTTTATATTCTTCAAAATTTTTTTGAATTTCATTATTTATCAATTGATTTTCTAAATTTTTTTTTTCATTTTCAATTTGCTTTTGTTCTAAACTTACTATAATTTTTTCTTTTTCATGAATAATATCTTCTATACTATTTTTTTCTTCTTTTGATTTCTTTATTTCTAAAATTAATTCTTCTTTTTCTAACAACATTCTTTTTTTTTCTTCTTCATTTTGAATTTTATTATTTTCTAAATCTTGATTTAAAATTTCTTTTTCTTCTTTTAATTGAGTAATTTTTTCATTTAATTTTTTATTTTTGTCATCTAAAACAATTTTATCATTCAATAATCTATTATGATCATATTCTAATTTATCATATAATTCTTTAGTATCTTCATATTTATTTTCAATATTTTTTAAATTACTTAATTGTTGATTTAATTCATTAATTGTTTTTCCATTATCATTTATTTCATTTTCATATTTATTTACTAAACTTTTTGCTTCATTTAAATTATCTTTTAATTTGTAATTTTCATCTTTTAATTCTTCTATATTTTTAATATCTTTTTCATTATTTTTTTGACTTTTTAATAATTCTTTATTAATGTTTTCTCCTTTTAACTTTAATTGATCAACTTTTTCTTTAAATATTACATTCATATTTTGTAAATCTTGATTATCTTTTTTATTTTGTTCTAATTGATTAGTTAAATCCTTAATGATAATTTTTTGTTTAATAATTTCATCTTTAATTTTTTCATTTTCAGAAGTTAATTTACTTAAATCAATTAAATCATTTAATTTTTTAGGAGAATAAAATTTACCATTTTCACTATAAATACTTTTACTTTCATTTAAATTATTAACATTAGGAATTAAAGAACTTAAACCATGTTTTACTAAATTACTTTCTAAAGTTTGTTTTAAAACTTCAATATAACTTCTTTGTTCATCATTAATTAAAGTTTGTTTTTTTAAAGCTTCTAAGACATCATTATAATTTTGCTCTAATTCACTATAATTATCACTTTCATTACTTTCATTATTATCATTATTTTTGTTTTCAATTTTAATAGTATATAAATCTTGTCTCGTTATAGGAAATTCAATATCAGGTTTTAATTTTTTAATCATTTGCTCACATAATAATTTATAATTTTGTAAATCATGAAAAACTTTATTTGGATCATCATAATCTTCTATATCATTTGTTGGTCTTGATATTAAATTATATGGAATATTTGCACCTGAATCTATTTTTTTTGCTAATAAAGGATCTAATTTATTTTTATTGTCATTTTTTGTGATTTTTTGGTTTTTTGTATTTTTTTCTTTTGGATTTAGTGGACGATAGTTTGTCTCACTTTTACTTATCGGATGATTTGATGTTATGTGTAAATTATATTGAGAATCTTGAATAAAGTTCTGAGATGTTTGATTTTCCTGATTTTCATCTTGATTATTGTGAATTTGGGAATTTAATGTATTTGGATTCATTTTTTAGTTTTTATTTATTTTTTTTTTTTGGTCGTTATTAATTTTTTACTTTTATTTTTTTTTCTTATTTATTATAATTGATTGATTCTCTTATTAATTCAAAATTAAATGAGTTATAATTTTTTTTAATTTTTTTCATTTTAATAATATTTATAATGTTTTTTTTGTATATTATTATTTATTAATAATATTATATAATATAATTTTTTATTCTATAATAATTTATAATATTTCAAATTTCGATTCAAAAAAATTATCTTCTATAAAATTTATTATTTATTTTTTATTGAAAGAAAAAATCCAATTAAAAATTTAATTTTTTATCTTTGACTTTAATTCCATTCTTTGTAAAATTAGATGATTAAAATTAAATTTTTATATAGGACATAATTTATTAAATGGTGGATAACCGAAAAAATTATCCAAATTATACTGTTGTAGATTATAAGTTAATAAATTCAATTTTAGGATTAAATATAAAGAAATATTTAATTAATGAAAAGATAAAAAATACAAAAGAAAATGAAGAATATTTAAATAATTTAAAAAATAATGTTGAAAAAAAATATGAAAATTTTACTCAATCATTAACAAAATATAAAAATAAACAAAGCTTAAATAAAAGCAATAAAGAATATAAAGAAAAAATTTTATCTTTTTCTAAAATATTAACTCAAAAATATAATAAAACATTTAATAGATATATAAAACAAAATAAACGATTTTCTTTTTTAGATAAAGTTAAAAAATCAATTAAAATACAAAGTGTATTTCGTTCATATATATTTAGAATAAAATTTTTTAAATCAATGATAGAAAAATTAAAAAATCAATGTATAAAATCAATTATAAAAATCCAATCTTTCATAAGACAAAAATTATCATTAAAACATGCGAAAATAGAAATGATAAATTATATAATATTAAAAAATTATAAAGAAAAGGAAAAAAAATTAGAAAATGTATTTAATACATTTTATAATATAGTAAAATTTAAAGATTATTTTTTAACATATGATTTAATAAAAAGAAGATATGAATCAGCAAAAAAAATACAAAGTATATTTCGTGGAAATCAAATATATAAAAAAATACAAAATATAATAAAAAAAATGAAAACATTATACACAATAACATATCCATTTTATGCTCATGAAGTAGAAATTAGAATACATGTATTAATGAATAATTTAATCATAGGAAAATTTGGTGAATTAAAATTTTCAATAAGAACATATAAATTTGAATATAATCCAATATTAAAATTATTTATTTTATTTATAGAACCAAGTGAATTAGAATCTGGAAAATATAGATGTCAATTAATTGTTGATAATATTATTACTTGTGATGGAAGATATCCTCATATTGAATTTAGTGATGGTAAATTATATAATTTGATTAATTTTAAAATTTATAATAAATTTAATTTTAATAAAATTATCGATGATAATGAACAAGAAAGTCCTTCTGATGATATTGATAATACTAATCAAAGTTTAAATAATGGAAAAAATAAATTAGATTTTAAAAAAGATTTTGATGATTTTTCTTCTTATGAAGATTTAAAAACAAATCTTGAAAGTAATGTTTGTACAAATAGAATGGAAGATGTTAAAAAAAAATCTCTTACTGAATTAATCAATTTTGATTAATTTCTCAATTTTTTTGTATTTATTATTTTCTAAAATTTAAAAAATGTATTTATTTATTAATTTTTCCTTTTCTGAATAATTTGAAATATTTCTTTTATCTTTTCTTCTTTTTCAAAATTTAAAATTATTTTTATGATATGTTGTTTTAGGAAATATTTGGATTTTATTTAAATGTTTTGTAAAAAAGGAATATGAAATAAATAAATATCATAAATTTAATTATTATATTAACATATATTGAAAAATTTTATATTTAAAAATAAGTAAAAAAAATTTTTAAAACGACTGATGTACAAGAAATTAGATTTTTGAACTACCCTCATTGAAGTTTTATTATAAGAAATATGAAATTAAAAAAAAGAAAATTTGAAAATAGTTTTGATTTAGAATCAAGAAGACCGTAAATTTATGTTATTTACTAAAGTTTTTTAGAACAATAAATAATTTTTAAAAAAGAGTTTTTTTTTTGGATTTTACTGGTTTTGATTTTATATTTCTTTTTTTCATTTAAATAAAATTTTATTTCAATTTCATTTAAATTATTTTTTTTCATAAATCATAATTAATTATTATATTATTTCTAAAATATAAAACAATTTAAATACAATATAAAAAAGTTTTCATAACTTATATATTAATAATTATAAAATCTTCTTTGTTCTCTTAAATTATCATAATAATCATTAGAATTTCTTCTAGTATAAAAATTATTCGAAGTATAACTTGTTAAAGGTCTATTTAAATAATTTCTATAGCTATTAATAAAATCATTATTATTTCTATTATTATTAGTATTAATCATAATATTATTATTGTTATTTTCATTATTAAATCTTGTACCATAATTTCTTAAAAGAGAATAATAATTATAATTATGTAAATTATTATTATTATCATAATTTGAATAATTAGATATATTACCATATTGATAAGGTCTTAAATTTCTTCTATAATCATCATAATGATTTTCATATTCTAAATTATTTTCTCTTTCTTGCATATAAGGACTAGAAAGACTTAAATCTATTTTTTTTTCTCTTTCAACACTTCTACTATTATTCATATAATTATTATTATCTTCATTATTATATCTTCTGTTTGGAGTTAATAATAATGTTCTATCAAAATTTCTTTGAGGAGTTTGAATATTATAATTTGAAAATGATTGAGTAAATATTTCTTCATTGTTATTATTTTCTTCTGTTTCTTCTTGTTCTAAATTAATTGAATTTCTTGGATAAAAACCACTTGCACTTCTATTAAAGATTTTATTATTATCTGAATCATTTTCTAATTTATATTCATTTCTATTAAATATTGAGTTATATCTTGATTGAAAATTTTTTAAACCTTCATTATTATTTTTGTTGTTATTTTCATTATTTATGTTTTTGTAAAGTTGGGTATAATTTGGTCTTATATTTTGATAATTTGATATGTAATTATTTATTTTTGGTGTTATATTATATGAAGTATAATTTGCTGATTGTTTATTATAGTCATACAATAATTTACTTGATATATCGTTTCTATTATTATTGTTTAAATTTCTTATATTATATTGATTATAATTTTTATACATTAAATTATTTGGATATATATTATTATTATTGTTTGAATGATAATTTTTAATATTATTGTTTATATTATCATCTCTTTCTCTTTGATTGTAATAAATTGTCTTTTTTGTTCTTTCTTGTAAAGAATCACTTAAATTATTATTTATATTATTATTTGATTGATTGTCAATTGAGAAATTTTGATTAACAATATTTATATTAATATTAGGAGTACTTCTAATTTGATAATTATTTCTTATATTTAACTCTTGTTTTTCATTATAATTATCATTTGAAATATCATCTAATTCATTTCTAATTTGTTCTCTTCTTCTATTTAAATAAGTCCCAGTATAAGAAGCATAATTTTGATTTTGTCTTTCATTATAATATGATTCATTATTATTTGTTGAATTATTACTTATATTATTGTCATTATCAGTTATTCTATAATTTGCTTTTGGTGTATATGCTAATTGAGGCCTATATGTTTGTTCATTGTTATTATTTAATGAATAATTGTTGTTTATGTTATTATTGTTTGTGCCATTATTATTTATTACATTAGACATATAATTTTCAGTGTATGGACTATATCTCATTGAATTATTATTATTGTTGATATCTTTAGGAATAGTTAAATTATTATTGATATTAGTATCATAGTTTAAATTTCTACTTAAATTATTTGAATTATCATATGATACATTCTCATTATATCTTTTCGTGTCATTTATAATGCTATTTCTTCTAATATCATTTTCATTGCTATCTTTATTATTATTTATGTTATTTAAAGGATTATTAAAATTATTATTCTGATTATTATTACTTTCATTTCTCAAAATATTTTCTACAACTCCAAAATCAACTTCATTTTTACTTTTATCAACGAATCTCTTAATATAATCTCTCACATCATTAACATTACTTAAAAACTCTAAAATAGGAATTAATCTAATTAATTCATTATCATTTTTATCATAATGCCAAGTAAGAATAGGAATACCATTTTCTTCATTTTCAGCATAAGAAACAGGATTATTATCTATAATAATCATATCTTTTAAATTTCTTCCTAATTTACTTAAATCTTTAATATATAAACCTCTATTTGAGACACAATGTTCTCTAAACAAACGATAAGAAATTAAATTGAATTTATCTAATTTATCTAAAAGGGGATTTGCATAATTTGAAATTGAAGCAGTAAAAATTACAATTTCATAAAATTTACTCATCCTTTGTAAAAATTCATCTACAAAAGGTCTTTTTAAAACATGAACTAAATGATTTATTCCATCTACATTTACATTTAAATTTATATCACTTTTAATAAAAAAGGGTTTAAAAGCAGAATGAACAAGAGTTTCATCTAAATCTAATATTAAAGTTTTTTTGTTGTTTTTTGTTTCTTTTGGTAAAATTTTTGAAGTTAAATTTAAATTGGTATTTATTGTATTATAATGTAATCTTTGAGAACTTGATGAACGATTATATTTATTTAAATTATTATTATTATTATAATTATTATATGAATTTAATTCTTGGTAATCATTATAATTCATATTATTGTTTTTTTGGTAATAAATATTATTTGTGTAATTTTCATTATCTCCAGGGCTCAAAATTTGGTCTTTTAATTTTTGCCAATTTGAATTTGTTGAATAAGGATTACAGTTTAGATTATTATTATTTAAATTTCTATTTTCAATTTCTTGAGTTAAACCTCTTAAATGATTATTGTTATTGTTATTATTACTTATATTTGAATAATTATTTGAAAATCTATGAGTTCTTTGATTTATTTGAATATTTTGATAAGATTGAAAAGAATTATTTAATGTATTATTATTAGAATTTAGTCTTTGAGTTTGGTTTAAATAAGGGGAATTTTGATAATTTTGGCTTTGGTAATAATCAGTTTGCATTTTTAATGTTAATTTTATTTAATAAATTAAATAAAAAAAATATTTTATTTATTTTTTTAGTATTTTTTTAAGATAATTTTAATATAAATGAACAAGAAAATAAAAATTCCTTTATTATTATTTATGAAAATAAAACTTAGAAGAAAATATGATATTTCAGTAAATTTTTATAATAAGAAAAAAATTAACGAATTAATATTTAATGATCCTTCATTGTATACAGCAAAATTTAAAGAGTATTTATTATTAGAAGATGAAAATGAATTTTTAAGAAGATTTTATAAAAATACAGAATTAAAAAAAAAACTAACAACTATATATAATTTCTATGCAAATTATTCTAAAATTTTTCCTAATTACATAATAATTCCAGAAAGTAAATATTTGTATAAAAATATTCAAAAAAAACAAAAAATGATTGATAATTTACAAAGAATGAAAAGACATGAAAAAAAAAATAAAGAAAGATTAAAAAATATAGGTAATGATACAATATTAACAAATACAGCAATAAATAGTATATTAAATCAAACAGATTCTTTTTATAAAAAAAATTTAAAAAATATAATTGATATCTCAGTTTCAAAAGATGATGATACAATAAAAAATTTAAATAAAATAATATATAAAATTGAAGAAAATGAAAATCAAGTAAAAAAATCTTATATAAATATAGTAATAAATAAAAAAAATAATTTAAGAAAAGAATTGTCTTCAATAAATTCACCAAGAGAAGAAATAAGTAAAAATTTTAGAAATTCTCAAACAAATATAACAAAGGAATTTTTAACAGATTATATTTTTAATAAAACAAAATTAAAAAAACTAAAAATAAAAGAAGAAGAAAGATATCCAACAATAGTCAGTTCAACATCAAGAAATAATATTATTCATCAAAAATTTAATTCTCAAAATATTAATCCTAATATTAAGAGGAAAATATTACAAATAGATAATCAAAATAATTTAAATTATAAAGTGAATTTTGAAAATTTAAAACCTATGAAAATGTTAAATACAATTGATAAAAAAAATTTAACTATGAAATATAAAGAAAATTTTTCTATGTCTTCTTCAAGACAAAAACCTTTAATTAAATATAATGGTTTGAATACTAATAATATTAATGAAAGTCATAGAAAAATTTCAACATTAAGTAATTCTCCTAGAAATGATTTTTTGAGTGAAAGAGTTGAAAAAAAAATTTTTTCTAAAAAAATTTTACCTTTAAAAACTGATAGTAGAAATAAGAATAATATTATTTTTCTTAATAGTGTTTTGACAGATTCTGTAAAACTTTCAAATAAAAAAAAAATAAAATTAGAACCTCATAAAAAAATCAAATTAAAACAATTATTGAATCAAAACTAATGATTTTCATTATGAAAATAATATGATATGTAATACAAAAAATAAATAGTTATTTCATATAAAAAAAAATATTTATAAAAATTTTTCAAATTTAAATTAAAAAAATTCAAAATAAAAAAAAAATCAATTTTCAGGTTTTTGTACATTTTCATAAAAATTATAATTTTCCAAAGCATTAGAATTAACAGTATTATCATGTTGAGTTCCACTTAGACTTTGTGAATTTTGAACTCCAGAAGATTTTTTATTACTAGAACCACCTCCAATACTTTCATCAATTTCTTCCATAATTTCTTCATCAACATTTTCATGAATTTGTTCTTCAATATTTCTATTTATTTCTTTAGGATTATCTAAAGATAATTTCCCTTTTCTATTTTCTTCATATTCATATGATTTAATTGGAGTTTCTTCTTTATCTTCATCATCTTCTTCATTATTTATATTTTTATTATTATTTAAATTTTTATTAATATTTTTATTATCATAATTATTTTCATTTTGCTGATTTATTCTTTCATTATTACTTAAAGGAATATCATCTTCTTCTCCTCTATGAGCTTTAAAATATTCAATAAAATTATTTTCTATAATTTCATCACTTTTTTTTTCAATATCATTTTGAACTTTCATTATATTATCCATAACTTTTTGTGGATTATCTTTAACTTCTTGAATAAAATAATACATAATATAATAAATAAGAGGTAATTGCAATTTAGAAATAAAATCTTCACCCAATGAATTACTTAATCCAATTTTTCCCCAAATTTCTTCCTTTTTTAATCTTTCTGGTGAAATACCACATTCAGGAATAAATATAGAAAGTGAATAATCCATTCTAAAATATTCCATAAAATCTCTTATTATTTCTGCTAATAATGTTCCAATTTTTGTTTCTAAAATTTTATATAGTGTTGGATTTTCCCATTTTAATCCACAACCATAATTAAATTGTTGGTCTTGTTCATCTACTATTTTAAATACTGAACTACGAAGCTGTGCTCTTATTTGACCCAAAACTCCTTTTGTTTCTAAAGATTGAATTATTAAGTTTTTCATGTCTTCCATTTTTTTTTAAATTTTTTCAAACACTTTTTTTTTATTTATTTTTATGTATTTTTATTAGATATTGAAATTTAATTTAAAATTTTTCATTTAATGATATTATATTTTATTTTTATTATATAATTTATTGTATATTTAATAAAATGGAAAAGTTACCATTAATAGAAAATTATAGGAGACCATTTACAATACAACAACCTCAAAAATATATAATAACAGAACCAGAAATTCAAAAAGATAAATTATCTCAATTTAAAAATTATGATAACGCCATATCCTACTATACAAAAGGAATTAATAATGATAAAACAAATATAACTTTTTTAATTAAAAGAGCAATATGTTATTTAGCAAAAGGTTTTTTTTCTTTGGCTTTAAGAGATGCTTTAAAAACAATAGAGTTAGCACCGAAATTTTCAAAAGGATATTACATAGCATCATTATCATATTTAGAGATGTATGATATAGAAAAAGCAGAAAAATTTTCAAAAGAAAAAAGTCAGAAATTAATATCATTAATAGAAAAAAGAAAAAAAGAAATAAAATCTAAATCAAAACAATTTAAATCATATCCTTTATTTATTAAATTTTTAAAAGAATTATATCATTATGATGCATTTTTTCCTAAATTAGAAATTCATTTTTATACAAATGATTATAGAGGTGTTATAGCAAAGTCAAAAATATTAAAAGATGAAATTATAATGACAATACCAAAAGAATGTTTAATTTCATTAGAAACTTGTTTAGAAACTTCAATAGGAAAAGAAATAGGTAAATTTATGTATAGTGAATTAACTTCTCCAAAACATTGTTTATTAACTTCATTTTTATTAACAGAAGAAAAAAATCCAAAATGGAAATTTTATTTTGATTTATTACCAAATGATTATTCTAATTTTCCAATTTTTTATACTCAAAAAGAATTAAATTATTTAAAAGGAAGTCCATTTTTAAATCAAATATATGATAAGAAAATAGATATGAAATTAGATTATGAAAAATTATGTAAATTTATTCCTTCATTTTCTCAATTTTCATATAAAAAATTTTGTGAAGCAAGAATGATGATTTCAAGTAGAATTTTCGGTATTCAAATAGGAGAAAATAAAACAGATGTTTTAGCTCCTTTTGCAGATTTATTAAATCATAAAAGACCAAGACAGACACAATGGTATTTTGATAATATATTAAATTCTTTTGTTATTCAAGCTCTTGAAGATATTGATAAAGGAAGTGAAATTTTTGATTCTTATGGTAAAAAAACTAATAATAGATTTTTATTAAATTATGGATTTGCTTTAGAAGATAATGATTGTAATGAAGTTAGTTTAAATGTCTCTTTTAATGATTCTTATCCTTTATTTAATTTAAAAAAAAATTTCTTTAATAGTGAATTTGAATTTGTCAAAAGTTTTATTTTAAATGATAATATTTATGAATCTCAATTATTTGAATTATTGTCTTTTTTAAGATTTATGCTTTTTGATGGAGATATTAATATTTTATATAATGCTATGATTACTAATGAAAATTTAAGTTATGATGATATTAGTTTAACTTTTTATTATATTTCTCCAATTTCCAAAGAATTAGAAATTAAAGTTTTAAAACATTTACATTTATTATGTGTTAAAGCTTTAAGAAATTATCCTACAACTTTTGAAGAAGATAAAATAAATTTAAAAAAAAAAGGTATAAGTTTTAATCAAAGAAATTGTATTTTACTTTTGATGAGTGAAAAAACTGTTCTTTCTTATTATATTTATTTTTGTGAATATTGTCTTTCACTTTTTAATTTGAAAAGTGAATATGATATAATTTCTAATTTCAAATATGATGATTCAGGATTTGATTTATATATTCAAGAAGTTATAATGAGATTAATGAAACAATCTTATATTTGAAAAATAATTCGGAAAATAGAATTAAATAAATTATAAATATAATTATTAATTTTTTGTAAAATTCATAAAAATTTAGAAGAATAAAAAAAAATTTAAATAAAAAAAAAAAAGAAATTTAATTTTTAATAAAATAAATGGCTTGTTGCGGGGGAATTAATGAGAAAGGAGAAGATTTAAATGGTAAAGCATATCCAGAATTATCTTTAAAAATTGATAATAATAAGTTTAAATTTGCTTCTAAAGAAGGACAATTTATTTTAGAAGAAAATACGGAACATGAAGAAACAGAAAAAGAAAAATCTTTGATGAATGAAATTAATAATTTGAAAAAAGAATATGAAAATGGGGAAAATCAACTCAATGATATAAATAAAAAAATAAAGGAAATTGAGGGTAAAATAGCAGCAATGGAAAAAGTTTTAAATGTTGATATAAGTGAAAAAAATTATCTTCAATATTTGGAAAAAAAAATTAAAAATGATAGAGTATCTGAAAATTAATTTTATATAAAATATAATAAAAAAGTCAAAAGTTTTAGATTTTTTTTGAATAAAATTTAAATTTTTCATAAAAACTTTTTATTCAAATAATCTAATAATTATAATTAATTATAAAAATACTTTTAAAAAATGACGATATTAATTTGATTTTCATTTCATTGTCAAAACCATTATTTTTTTTCATTAATGTTATTATTAACATTATTTTGATTTAAACTTCAAATTAATAATAATAATGAAAAAGAATATAAACAATTAAAAGTAATCATTAAAAAAATTGAAATACTCTTTAAATGAAATTAAAGACAACGATAATCACAAGAAGACTAAAGAAAATAATGAAATAAATGAAGAAAAAAATAAATAATAATAAATGAAAAAATAAAATGTAACTTTTTTATGTTTTTTCAATATCATAGCAATAATTTTAGATAACAATTAAATAGATTTTTTTAATATTACAGTATATTTTAAATAAATAAAAGATGATTTGTTATGCAATTTTTATATTAATATTGATAAAAATGTAGAGATAATGAAATCAACTATAATTTATAATTTTTGTTTTTATGATAAAAAAAATTTTTTTTTGATGAAGAAAAAAGATTAGGTATTATTTGAATTTTAAATCAATGAATAAGTCTTTAATTAAAAATAGTTTGTTGAAATAAAAAATATAATATTGAATTTCATTTTTTCATAATTTTAATATTCCTTTTTAATAAATTAAAAGGAAAAATTTAAATGATGATACAATTAATAATACATTTTCAAATAAAAATAATAATAATATATATATAAATATTAATTTTTTTGGATTAAATTATTTTTAAATAATAATACACTTTTTGGAGAAATGATGTAGATAAAATTTTGGAAAGAAGAAATTAGAATAATTAAATTTTTAAGAAAAGAATAAGTATAATAAAAGTATTCTTGAATAATAAATTTATTGATTTTTTAATATTCAGTATGAATATCAAAAGAATAAAAATATTAATTATTTTTCATAAAATAATGTTTTATTGATCTATATTCTCTTATCAATTAATGAATAAAAAGGAAAAAGAAGTTGAAATTTATATTTTAAAAGATTATAATTCAGATGAAAGCGAAAATGAAATTAAAATGATATATATTTTAAGAAAAAAAAGAAAAAAATTAAATTCAATTAAACAACAATTAAATAATCAAAAAAAAAACTCTGAACAATCAATTATAATTAAAAAAGAAAATTCTTTTTTGAAAGAAGAAATAATTACAGAATGTTGAAAAACCAATTGTATCTCAATTTAATTTAAAAATAAATAACAAAAATAATGTAGAAAATATTTTTTAAAAGATAGACAAAAAGATAATTTAAAAGAGAAAAAAGAGGAAAAAAAATTATGAAATAAAAAGAATAGAGAAACTTCCAAAATATTATTTTCAAGAGCCAATAAAAATAAGTAAAGAGATAACAAAATTTCCTTATTTTACCCAAATAAAATATTTATCAAATAACATTACAAAAAACAATTTAATAAATAAAATAGATAATTCTTAAAATAAAAAAAAGTGAATGTAACAAGACGAAAATAAATTTGAACAATTAAAAAAAAATTAAATGAATCTGAATTAGAATATTTTCCACAAAGAGAAAAAGATTTTTTGAAATTTTTCAAATTGAAATTCTCGGAATAAACCCAAATTAATTAATATAGAATGTAGTTCAAAAGAAGGAATTTACTTAACAAATTTATATAACTCATCAAAAGAAAAATATATTTCTCAATTCAGAAAAAATTATATTAAATATATCAGAAGATACAATAATATATAATTATATAATAGATAATAATAATTCAAATAAAATAAAATCAAATGATATAAATAATATTAATATTTAATTATTTTAACAATCTAAATATTGGTTTTTCTTTTTTTACACAAAATCCAGGAGAAACTTTATTTGTTGAACCAAGGTTCTATTCATATTAGTTATATTTAAAATGAAAAATATAATAATATTAATTGTAAAATTATTTATTGGTCTAATTCTATTTTTGATAACAACAAAGATTTAGTTTTTGCTGTTACTTTAAATAATGAGAATTTATATTTTCCATTTATTAATACTTTAATTATTTGTTAAATGAAAATTTATTTAAATTAAGCTCTAACTCTATTGAAAGGGCTTACTTTTTTACAAAAAAAATTTTTACTTCAAAAAATAGTCTTATTAATAAAATAAAGGAAAATAAAAAAATATGTAAATATTTACAATATGATTTTATTTAGTGATGATTATTATAAAGAAATTGTAAATTATTATACTTTTTTCAGAGAAACAATATTATTTATCCAAATTGTTTTTTTGATTATTCAATTGAATATATTTTTCAAAAATATTATGAAGAAGATATACTCTATTTTTGAAAAGATTAAAACAGTGTTTTTTTGGTAATTTTAATATGGGTAACCAATCAACCAAAAAAAACAAAAATGTTTTGAATTAAATTGTCCAAGGGATAAATTTGATTTATCAAAAAGTGAAATTTTCCAAGAAGAAAAATCAAATAAAACAGGATTATTTATTGAAAGATTTTTAATTCCTTTAATTGATATTGATAATAGATCTAGAGAAGGATTATTTAATCTTTTATCTAAAAAATATTTTAATATCAATGATGAAGTATATGCTAAATTTAATTGTAATGAAAATAAAAAAGAAAGATGAAATTCTTTATTAGATAATTCAGTTCAGTTTCTTGAAAAAGAAAAATATAATATGAAAGTTAAAGATGAAAAGAATATTTTAAATAATATTTTTACTACAATAATAATAAAGATGATGATAATAATAATGAGAGTGATTTAAAAAATCAAAATCCGAAGAAGAAGAAAAAAAGATAACAGGAATTTCAATTTTTGATATGTTTGGTTAATTAAATATTAATTAATAATATGAAAATATTAATAATTAAATTTAGTAGAAAAATGTATTTTATATTTAAATCATTTAAAAACAAAAAAAAATATTTGAAAAAAATAAATAAAAAACCTTGTAGAATATAACAAAATACAATAAATTTATAAAAAACATAAAAGAAAAAAATGACAGAAAAACAATCTGAAACTCAACCTCCATCAAAAGATGAGAAGAAGCAAAAATCAACAGGAGCAGATGAAGAAGACATTGAAATATTAAAAAAATATGGAAAAGGACCATATACAGAAAAGATAAAAAATATAGAAGATGACGTAGATAAATTAACAAAGAACATAAATACATTATGTGGAATTCGTGAGAGTGAAACAGGATTAGCACTTCCATCTAATTGGGTGATTTCTCAAGATAAAATGGCATTAGGTGAAGATTCATTAATGGTAGGTCGTATAACAAAAATATTAGATAAAGATACAGATCATACAAGATATATTATTCATATTAGACAAAATGCAAAATATGTTGTTGATTTAAATGATCAATTAAGTCCCACTGATGTTGAAGAAGGAATGAGAGTCGGTGTTGATAAGAAAAAATATCGTATTAGTCTTCCTTTACCTCCTAAAATTGATCCTAGTGTTTCTTTAATGACTGTTGAAGAAAGACCTGATGTTACTTATAATGATATAGGAGGATATAAAGAACAAATTGATCAATTGAGAGAAGTTTTAGAATTACCATTATTAAATCCACAAACTTTCGAAAAATTAGGTATTGATCCACCAAAAGGAGTTTTATTATATGGACCTCCAGGAACAGGAAAGACATTAACAGCAAGAGCAGTAGCAAATAGAACTGATGCATGTTTTATAAGAATATCAGGATGTGAATTAGTTCAAAAATATATTGGTGAAGGTGCAAGATTAGTAAGAGAATTATTCCAAATGGCAAGAACTAAAAAAGCTTCAATTATTTTCTTTGATGAAATTGATTCTATTGGTGGTGTTCGTAGCGATGACCCTGAACATGGAGATACTGAAGTACAAAGAACAATGTTAGAAATAATTAATCAATTAGATGGTTTTGATGCTAGAGGGAATATTAAAGTTTTAATGGCTACTAATAGGCCTGATGTTTTAGATCCTGCTTTAATTAGACCTGGGAGAATTGATCGAAGAATTGAATATGCTCTTCCTGATTTAGAAGGGAGAGTTCAAATTTTTAAAATTCAAGCTAGAACTATGAGTGTTGAAAAAGATGTTAGGTTCGAATTACTTGCAAGATTAACTCAAAATTGTACTGGAGCTGATATTAGAGCTGTATGTATTGAAGCTGGTATGTTTGCTATTAGAGCTAGGAGAAAAAGTATTACTGAAAAAGATTTATTGGATTCTATTGAAAAAGTTATTAAAGGATATTCTAAGTTTTCTGCTAATAAAAAATATCTTATTTTCAATTAGAATTGTTATATATCTTTTTTAAAATTGATTTTTTTTAATATTTTTTAATTTTTTCTCATTTTTTTATTTTTAATTAGAGGTTATAATGATTTTTATTTGGATTTTTAATTGTAAATTAAGGATCAATTGAGGAAATAAATGAGATTTAAATGAAATTATTGGAAAAATAATCAATATGATGAATATTTAAAAATTATGGATGAACAATTAGGGATTATATATGAAGTAAAAACAAAATAAGAGAAAATGAAATGGAGATTAGAAATAACAATTATAAAGAATAATACAAAATAATTATCAAAATGATAAAATAAAATAATCATAAGAATATAAATTAATTAATAAAGATATAAAATATTTAAGTTTAATAAAAAATTTGATAAATAAAGGATGAAGGACTTGGATATTTGGGATAAATATCAGAAAATAAAATGTATAGGTTCAGGAACATATGCAGAAGTATATGAAGCTAAAAATAAAGAGAATGGGAAATATGTAGCAATAAAAAGAATAAATAAATTTAAAATGAAGAATGTTGAGAAATATAATTCAGAAATAGAAAAGATGGAATTATTAAAAAATGAAAGTTCAATTTCATTAATAGAAACATTTAATTCAAGATATAATTTTTACATAATAATGGAATTATGTTTATTAAATTTAGAAGAATATATGAAAATAAGAAATGAAGGAATTTCAATTGAAGAATTAAAAGATATATTAATAGAATTGAATAAAATATTAAAAAAAATGAATGATGAAAATATTATTCACAGAGATTTGAAATTATCAAATATATTAATTTCATTAAATAAATTAAATAAAATTTCAATAAAATTATGTGATTTTGGATTAAGTCAAAAATATAATGAAGATTTATCTATAACTCCATTTGGAACTTCTTTAACAATGTCACCTGAATTTATGGAAGAAGCTAATATTAATTCTAAAAATGATATTTGGAGTTTAGGTGTTATTATTTATTTTCTTCTTTTCAATGAATATCCTTATAATGGTAAAACTGAAATTCTTTTAAATAATGATATTCATTCTGGAAAAAAATTAAAAACTACTAATAATAATGATTTAAATGATTTAATTAAAAAAATGCTTTGTATTGATTATAAAAAAAGAATTTCTTGGAATGATTATTTTAATCATTCTTTTTTTAAACATGATAATAATGTTATTACACATTCTGAATTATTTTTTCGGTCCAAAAAAAATATTAAAAATATTGTAACACATTCTGAATTATTTTTTCAATCCAAAAAAAGTAATATTATACAATTCCCTCAATTTCAATTTAATTGTAAAACTCATAATCAAATTTATAAAGCTTATTGTTCTAATTGTAAAATGAATATTTGTGATCAATGTTTTAATGATCATTCTAATCATAATCTTATTCCTTTTAATAAAATTGGATTAAATGAAGAAGAAATTTTACAAAAAGATCAATTAATTAAAGAAATTGAATTAAATTTTCAACATATTAATAAAATTAAACAAGATATTAATGCTTTTCTCAATTCTATTAAAAATATTCAATTAAATAATAATATTTATAATAATGATAATAATAATAATTATAAATATTATTATATTCAATTTTTAAAAACCATCAAAGATAAATTCAAAATTGAAGAAAATATCAAATTTATAGATTTAGATCAATCTAAATATCAAATTTATAATAAAAGTGAAATCATTGAAATTGAATTATAAGATATATATATTTAATTTTTAATAGTAATAAAATATTCTAATAATAAATAATAGAATGTAAGATATATATTTAATAAATTATAGATGTAAATATATATTAATAATTAACTATTATAGTGTAAGATATCTTATTAATTAATTAATGACGAGTATAAGGTATATTATTAATTAATTAATATATAATAAGATATATTATTAATTAATTAATAGTTACGGTAAGATAAATTAATAATAAATAATATGGAGTATTATATATTATTAATTAATTAATATGGAGTAAGATATATTATTAATTAATTAATAGAATGTAAAATGCATTAATAATACATAATTATAGATGTAAGATAAAATATTAATGAATTAATATGGAATAAGATATATTATTAATAATTAATAGTTGGGGTAAGATATATAAATAATAAATTAATATCGAGTATTATATATTAATAATTAATATATATACAGTATGATATATTAATAATAATTAATAGAGTAAGATATATTAATAATATAATTAATTGAGTGTAAATCAATTAATAATAAAATAAATATAGTACAGTAAGATATATTAATAATTAATTAATATGGAGTAAGATAAATTATTAATTAATTAATATGAGGTATAATTTTATTAATTTTTATATTGGAATAAAAACTTTATTAATGATCATTTAAATCAAGAAAAAGATGGATTTAATATTACTACATTTAATGATAAAAATTATTTAGAATTTTATTTATCATCATCCAAAAATATTATTTTTAAATTAGAATTATATGATAATTATTTAGGACCAAAAAAATTAATATTTGATAAATTAAATTTTAAAGATGATTTTATTGATTCTGTAAAAAAAGAAGCAAGAGAATATAAAAATAAGTCTTATTATTTAGATAATTTTTTTAATATGCTTATTAAATTTAATAAATAATTATAAATATAATTTAAGAATTAAATTTATTTTTAGTGCACTTATTTTTTATAATACAAATATAAAAAAAATATAAAAAAATGTCATTTCATAGATTATATTTTTAATTATTATTTTTAAATATTACAATTATTTTATTATTTATTTTCTGGAGATTGTGATTAGGGATTGGCTCCAATCGCAAACACATATTTTATTTTACACAAATTCAATTTAATTTCTCTTTTAACAATAATAAAAATAATATGACATTTTAAATTTAAATTTCTGTTTATATTTTTAAAATAAAAATAAAATATTAAAAAATAAATAGTTTCAAAAAATTATATAAAATTTAAAAAAAATTTTTCCATTTTTATTGAAAAAATAAAACTTATTCCTCTAAATTATAATATATTAATGAAAATAAAATTATTAAATTAGTTGTAATGAAAATCCAAAAAAATCATAAATTAAAATCAATAATCACATTATTTATATAATTTAAAATGGATTAAATATAATAAAAGTATTTAAACAAATTTGAAATTTAAAATAAATAAATAATCAAAAATATTTATTTAATTTATTTATTAAAAATTCAAAAATAATAAAAAAATTGATGATAGTATAAAATTTTAAAAAAAATTGCCAAAAAATATTTGAAAATCAGAAAAAAATGGAACATAATCTTTAAAAATACTCGAAAACTTATATAGAAAAAGATTAAAAAGGAATTAAAATAATATGAAAAAATGATAAATGATAAATGAAACTAGAAATGAAATTAGCTCAAAGTATAAATAATGATGATGATAATT